>JAABUM010001612.1_pt1 | contig 33056 bp, 32 predicted proteins | sample 5559161 | NCBI WGS metagenome assembly JAABUM01 (sample SAMN10711868, study PRJNA513369) | rock metagenome | isolation source: Antarctica rocks | place: Antarctica: Victoria Land, Siegfried Peak nord
CCCGCTCCGGTCGTAGCGGCCACGGTTCTCAACAGTCCACATCAGCATCATCCAGCAGGTCGGATCAATGCCGGTCAGATTGTAAACCACTCTGATCCTTCAAGATGTTGAAGGACAGACACTTAGTCACCGGCGGTCTGCCGAGGGGACAGGGGCGACACCAAGGACAGCTTCCGGCTACTGGAGAATATCTGGACAATATGGATATTCTGGATACCATTGGGTGACTTCGATGGAGTGGTCCCTTGCGAACCTTTACCACTGCCGACCTCAACAAGCAGGTCGGCACCGTCACCGACGCGGCCCGGCGCGGACCGGTCGTCATCACCCACCACCGCAAGCCGAGGTACGTCCTGATGTCCGTGGAAGCCTATGAGCAGCTTGCGGGTAGCCACCCGGACGACCCCAGGCAGAGCTTCACCCTGGAAACCATCCCTGACGATCTCCGTGATGGCCTGCTCGCGTTGGCCGACAGCTACGAGGCGGACCGTGGCCGTAACGGCTGAGGCGCCCGAAACCGGCCTGGTTGTCAGCTACCGTTTCTTGTGGGCGCGGGAGCACGATGCCGGTGCCGAGCACGGCCGCAAGGCCCGGCCAGCGTGCGTCGTAGTGCCGGTCACCGGGCAACCCGGCGTTGTCGTGCTGTTTCCGCTCACCACGCAAGAGCCTGGGGCAGGGCGCCTTGCCGTGCGCGTCCCCGACACCGAACGGCGCCGGCTACGGCTGAAGGGAGACGCAGCGAGCTGGGTGCTGCTCGACGAGGGCAATCGTGACGTCCTGCCAGGCTCCTACCACGTCGAGCCGCTTGCCTACAATCCGCCGATCTACGCCTATGGCACGTTCAGCCCGGCGTTCATGCGCCTCGTCCTGCGCACGCTGGCCGCGGCGCTGCGGTCCGGGCGCGTGCGGATGGTGCCGCGCAGCGACTGACCCAGCGCCATCTGTGGCGCCCTCGTGGCCAAGGCCGGCTGGTCGCGCGCACCTATGGACGGCGCTGTCCGGCGGCACCGGGCTGCCAGTCCACCCCGGGGTGGACCGGAGGCAGGACCCAGGACCCAGGACCCAGGGTGCGCCATCCCGGCCTGGTCCTCGAACGATAACGCTCCTGAACGTCGGTTACCGGGCAGCGGCGGGACCCATACGGTCGCCCTCCATGAGCCACCCCGGGATTACGGCGTCCGCGGTCACGATCCCCGCCCGGGACGGCTACCCGCTCGGGGCCATGCTTCACCTGCCATGCCAGGTGCCGGGCGGCCTTACGCTCGTCCATGCGGCCACAGCAGTGCCAGCGCGCATTCGTCATGCTTGGAAAGCAAGAAAACCAGCAATCTTCTGATCCGCTCAACCATCTTTCGTCATTGCTTTGCGAGCCGCATCTGGGGACACTGCACCCGAAGCGGTGAAGGTCTCCCATGTCCTCGAATGCCCGCATGCACGTCATCGTGATCGCGTCACAGAAGGGTGGTGCAGGCAAGAGCACCATCGCCATGCACCTGGCGGCCGTGGCTGACGTCCGCACGGTGCTGCTGGACATGGACCCCCAGCAAACCGTGGCGAGATGGTGGCAGAGCAGGGAAACCGACACGCCCGCCCTCGCCCAGGCGACCATTGGCCAGCTCACCACCAAGCTGGAGACGCTGAACGCCGAAGGCTACAAGCTGTGCGTCATTGACACGCCGCCCGCGGTCTCGGCTTCGATCGCCGCGGTGATCGCGTCTGCCGACCTGGTGCTCATCCCCGTCCGCCCCTCGCCTGCCGACCTGTGGGCGGTCGGCGCCACCATCGAGATCGCGCGCAAGGCAGAGAAGCCGTTTGCGTTCGTCGTCTCCCAGGCCACCCGTGGCGCGACGCTCGTGACGCAGGCCATGGCGGCACTGTCGGAGCACGGCCGGGTTGCCGGGGTGATCCATTCGCGGGTGGGCTTTGCCGGAGTGCTCGCGGACGGTCGCACGGTCATGGACCATGAGCCGAAGGGCCAGGCTGCGAAGGAGGTCGAGGCTTTGTGGGCCTACGTCAGCGAGCGCATGGGAAGTAGTAAGAAAACCCGAAGCCCCATAAAGTCGAAACCACGCAAGGTTGGATAGGGAGGACTGCCGCAGATGGCTAAGAAGCTCGCGGGCGTTGCCGCTGCCATGATTGGGACCGTGACCGGTGGCTCAGCCGGTGGCAGCGGTTCCCCGGTTGCCCCCGCACCGGCCAAGGCGAAGTCGCAGTATGGCGAGAACCTCAATTTCAGGGTGCCGAACGAGTTCCGGCGGCGCTTCCGGGGCTACGCTGCCAGCCACGACATGAAGCTGAACGAGGTCCTCTACAAAGCATTCGAGGCTCTGCTGCAAACCACGAAGTAGGTGACAGAATGCCTCCGCGGTCCTGAACCACCGCTTGCGCGGCAGCGACGCGCCCAGCTTCCTTCCAGTGCGTATGCGGCGCGTCGATCAAGAGGGCGGTAGGAGCACCAGCCTCCCTCGATGCTGAGCGCGACTTCCGGCTTAAGGCCGTCTCGCTTGATCCAGTAGGCGCCGTCGACCTGGATGCCGTTCCACCTGGGATTAGCGCCATCCTCATTGAAAATCTCCTGGCCAATGCGGGCAAGCCGCTCTGTGTGCCCGCCAGCTCCGCGGCCGTGGGAAGGACGAGGTCCTTGCTGATGACGGTCACGTCCTCCTTGTTGACGACCCAATCTCCGACCCACTCGTCGTCGCGATAGGCGACTACGTCGATGGACCCAAACTGGTGAGTTTCGCACCAGTAGTGACCGTCTCACGCACCAGACCGAGTCCTAAATCACCAACTCACGGCAAGCCCTAATGCCGGGCCTGGTGTCACCGCAGCATGGACACTGACCTCGCCGATGACCGGGCTGCCCGGGAACACATCTTGGCTCGTCCCTGGCAAGGCTCCGACTAGTGCCTCGCCGCGCGCGCCGCTGCGGACGACATGGAGTGGGCGCGGATCGAGGCTACCTGCGGCGCCTAGTAGCGCCGGCGCCCTTCCCATCCACGCCCCTGCGCGCGCGAGCCGCCACGGTCGCCAGCATCGCCTGGAGCGTCGAGGAAATCGCACGCGAGACCGAAAAATCGTGCCTGCTGGAGAAAATAGGCGACTGCGTTCGCAAGATCGGCGGGCAAACCAGAAGGAGGAACAACGACCAGAGAGAGGCCGGAATGGCGATAGCGCCTGACCTACGCACGCCGCAAGGGCGCGTCGCTCCGCTCCCGGGCGCTGCGCACCCGCCCCTGCCCCGCGCTCGGCAGGCGCTTCGCCGAGGGGGTCTGGGAGAGGAGACCGATGGGGAGAGGCTCCGTCCGGCTCCGCCCGGCAGACCCTGGAAGGGAGTGCGGAGCGATGAGCAGGTATGATCCGGAGATCGAGCAGCTGAAGGCGGGGGTGAACTGCGCCGCGCTGCTGGAGAAGCTGGGCGGCTACAAGCTCGACGAGCGGGAGAGCAGCCGGAAGAGCCTGAAATACCGACGCGGCGCGGGCGAGATCATCATCGTCAACCACGACGGCAAGGGCTGGTGGGACGCAGGCGGCAGCGCCAAGGGCGACGTGTTCAACTTGGCCCAGCACCTCGACCCGTCGCTGAACTTCGGCCAGGTCCGGGGCGTGCTGCGCGGGATGCTGGGCGTGGCGCCGTCCTATGCGCCGGCCGAAAGGCCGGAGAAGGAGAAGCCGAGCCAGCGGCCGGGCCAGCGATGGAGCGCACGGCCCCGCCTCAGCAAGGGGTCGCGCAGCTGGGCCTACCTGACCGAGGAGCGACGGCTGCCGCCGGAGGTGCTGGCGATTGCGGCCCAGGCCGATGCGCTGCGGGAGGGACCCTACGGGAGCGCCTGGTTCGCGCACCGCGACGAGAAGGGCGTGCTGTCCGGCATCGAGATGCGCGGGCCGAACTACCGGGGGTTCTCGGAGGACGGCGACAAGACGCTGTTCCGGCTGCAGCCCGGCAAGGAGCCGCCGACCCGGCTGGCGGTGGCGGAGGCGCCGATCGACGCCATGAGCCTGGCCGCCCTGGAGGGGTTGCGCCGCGACACGCTCTACGTGGCCACCGCCGGCGGCATGGGACCGGGCACCGTCGCTTGCCTGGAGCGGGAGCTTGCCGCCCTTGCCAAGCGGCCGGGCGGGGTGCTGGTCACGGCCACTGACGCGGATGTTCAAGGCGAGAAGTATGCCGTCCGTTTGGCGGCCATGGCCGAGGCCGCAGGGGTGCCGGTGCAACGCGCGATGCCGGCGGTAGAGCAGAACGACTGGAACAACGTCCTCAAGGCGCGCGGCCAGGAGGCGGCCCGCCCGACCCACCCCCGTTCCTCGTCCGCCCTGGCCGATATCACACGCGCCATGGACCGGCCGGAACCTGCCACCCGCCTGCCCTGGGAACCGACACCCGTCCGCATGGCCGAGCGTGTCAGGGCCTTCGAGGAAAGGGATGCGTTGGGCGCTGCCCGGGACATCGCGGCGCGGAACAACGGGGAGGCCGGGCCGAAGCCGGATCAGCGCCAGCCGCCTTCGGCGTCACCAGGGCCGGGGTTGCAGCCATGAGCATCCCTCCCGACCGCGTCTGGGTGCTGCTGAGGTCCGGCAAGCGACTGGACCTGCTCGACCCGCACCCGATGGCATGGGACGACGAGGACCTGGCGACCGGGCTGTCCCGTACCTACCGCTGGTGCGGCCACTCGAAATGGGACCTGCCCCTCTCGGTCGCCCAGCACTCGATCACCGTCCTGCTGCTGAGCGTCGCCCAGGCGCCGCAGCCCCTTACCGCCGGCGAGCGCCTGCGGGAGTTGATGCACGATGCCGAGGAGGGATTGCTCGGCTACGACGCCCTGAGCGTCCTGAAGCCGCATCTCGGCGAGGGCTACCGGCGCATGACCGGCCGCCTGACCCAGGCTGTGGCCCACCGCTACCGCCTGCCCGACTGGACGCCCGAGGCGCACGCCGCCCACAAGCGCGCGGACCACCTGGCCGCCGCGAGCGAGGCGGCGCACGTCGTCGGCTGGTCGCCAGCCGACATCCGCCACAGCCTCCGGATCAGGACGGAGCCGCTGGAGGTGGACCCGGTCCCTGCCCCGGTCGGCATGCTGCCCTGGGAGCCATGGCCGCCGAAGCTGGCGGCAGTGGTGTTCCTCGACACGCTGCGCGACCTCCGCGACCAGGCTGCGAATGGGCCGGCCCCGCTCCGCGCCGGGGTGGCACCCTACCCGCAGCCGGAGATGGCCGGACAGACCTTCGTGTCGGTGGAGAGTGGTGACGGGATGCAGTCTATCGAGGGAGAGATCGTCGGCGGCATCCGGGAGGAGGACGGCACCTGGGACCTGGACGGGGTGTTCACCGTCCGGACCGAGGATGGCGACCTCATCAAGGTCAACGGCTGGTCCTGCATCACGGAGGTTCAGTGATGGATACGCAAATGCCGCAACACAATACGGACGAAGGTAGCCCTTCGGCTTTACCAGAAATCCCGCAAAATGCCATTCTGGCCGGGCTGACGCCGGCCCAGGCCGAAGCCACGGTCCACGACGGCGCGATCCTGGTGCTGGCCGGCGCCGGGACGGGCAAGACCCGCGTCCTGACCAGGGCCGTGGCCTGGCGGATCGAGAGGCAGGGGATCGCACCCAACCGCATCCTGGCCGTCACCTTCACCAACAAGGCAGCGGGCGAGATGACCGGGCGCATCCGCGCCATGCTGGCCGGGCAGCCGGTGCCGGGCTGGATCGGCACCTTCCACGGCCTCGCCGCGCGCCAGCTCCGCATCGAGCCGGAGGTGGCCGGCTTGCGCGGCGGTTTCGAGATCCTCGACGCCGACGACAGCAGGCGCATGATCCGGCGCGCCGCCGCGGCCATGCATGCGGGCGGTCACGAGAATGCGGGCGACGCCGGACGGGACCAGCAATCGCTCAAGACCCTCTGCACCCGCATCGGCAAGTTCAAGGACAACCTGATCTCGCCGGAGGAGGCGCCGCGCAGCATCGAGGCGATGATCGCCCAGGCGAACGCGGCGGGGACGATCGTTGACGCACCCGGGCTGCGCCTTGCGGGCCAGGTCTATGCCGAATATCAGCGCCGGCTGCGCGACGCCAACGCGGCCGACTTCGGCGACCTGCTGCTTTGGCCGACCCTGGCCATGCAGCACGACGAGGCTTACCGGGTCAGGTGGGCCGGCCGTTGGGACTGCCTGCTGGCCGACGAATACCAGGACGTGAACAGGGCGCAGTATCGCTGGCTGCGGCTGCTCGGCGCCGATCATGGCCGCGTTTTCGTGGTCGGAGATGACGATCAGGCGGTTTTCGGCTGGCGCGGCAGTGATTTGGCCTTCATCCGTAGCTTCGGCCGTGACTTTCCGCACGCAGTCCAGGTCCGGCTGGAGGACAATTTCCGCTCGACCGGGCACATCCTGGCAGCGGCGAACGCCGTGATCGCCCTGGACACCAAGCGCCTCGGCAAGACCCTGCGCGCGACCAAGGTGCTGGGCGACCGCGTGGAGGTGGTCGGCTTCCGTGACGCCGAGGCCGAGGCGCACGGCGTGGCGGCCGAGATCCAGCGCCGGTCCAGCGAGGGCCTGGCCTGGGAGGACATGGCCATCCTCTACCGCTCCAATGCCCTGTCCCGCAGCTTCGAGGAGGCGTTGATGCGCGCGCGCGTGCCCTACGTGCTGGTGGGCGACGTGGGTTTTTGGCAGCGGACGGAGATCAAGGACGTCCTAGCCCTGCTGCGCCTTGCCGTCAGCCCTGACGACCGGCAGTCAGACGAGGCATTCCGCCGGGTGTGCAACACCCCCGCGCGCGGCCTCGGCCCCAAGGCGCAGGAGGTCATCGAGGCCGAGGCGAGTTGGCGCGGGGTCTCCCTGCTGCGCGCCGTCGAGACGGCGGCGCTCACGCCCAAGGTCCGCTCGGGCGCCCTGGCGTTCGCCGATGCCATCCGCGCCGCTGGCGGCGGCACGCTCACCCTGGCCGACCAGCTCTCCCTGCTGCTGGACCGGACCGGCTACCGGGCGATGCTGCGGGAGAGCCGGGCCGAGGACACCGAGGGCCGGATGGAGAACCTGCAGGAGCTACTGAGCCTGGCAGGCTCGTTCCACGGCGCGCGGGAACTGCTCGACCATGCCTCGCTCGCCAGCGCAGCGCCTGGCGAAGGCGGCGGAGGACGGGTGCAGCTGATGACGCTGCACCGGAGCAAGGGGCTGGAGTTCGTGCATGCCTTCCTCCCGGCCTGGGACACCGGGACGTTCCCATCGGCCTACAGCGGCTCGGACTTCGCCGAGGAGCGCCGCCTGGCCTACGTGGCGCTCACCCGCGGGATGCGGCGCGTCACCGTCACGCACTGCACATTCCGGCGCGGCTTCGTGCAGCCCTCCGGCTTCATCGCCGACATCCCCGACGAGCACCGGGTCACGGGCTGGCTACGGGAGCAGCGGCAGGGCGGCTTCGTCCGCCAGGGTCCGCCGCGCTTCCTCGATGACGTTGATGCCATGGAGCTGCTGAGGAGGTTCTAGTTGGGAAAGCACGAAAGACGGAAAACAAGTTTGGTCCATGAACGATGGTCAAGCCCGAGAGGTAACGATGGAGATGAGCAGCATGTCGGTGGAGCGGGTGCCATGACAGGCCAGAGCCAAGCGACGAAGCCAGGGGCCGGGGTGCCGAGTTGCCGGATGTCGCCGGTGGCTCACCAATACCTATTGGATAGGTTCATCGGCTCCGACACACTCGGGGGCGTTTAGATGCTTGGCACGGCGCACCGCGGCAAGCGGTGGAGCGGGGAGTTCAAACGCGACTTCGGCCTGCTGCGCGACAACAGGGCATGCCCTGCAGACCTGCTCGCGGCCGTCCTGCGCCATGTCGGCTATGTGCCCGATGACCAGGAGCGTGCGGATGCGCTGGACTGCCTGGAGCGGATGCGAGGCTTTAACGGTTCCGTTAATATCCTCCTGTCGTGCTTCGATAAGCTGTCGTCCCTGCGGAGCTTTGCCCAAGCTGTGGACCGCGACTTCCGGATCATCGACAGGTACACCGAAGCCTGGCGCATGATCTACGGACTACATGCCCCTCCCCGCGACGGCCAAGGCCGTAGCCTTCATGCGGCAGGGGTCACTGAGAAAGCCACGCCTGTGCTCTTGGAACGACTGGGGTCCGAGAGGGCCGGCCGAGCGAACACCAGGATGGGGGAGTTCCTGCAGCAGGTCCGCGAGGAAGGGCGTGAGTGCTACTTGCTGGAGTTGGAGTGTTGCTTCGGCGACCTAGAAGAGGCTGCGACGGTCAAGAACCTTTGGCTCGTCGCTGCACTCCGTTCGGGCGGCGCCACGTTGAAGATGCCATGGATCGTGCTGCATCCGGAGGGCCGGGTATGGCCGTCGTGCGCCCACCTCGACGAGATCGCCGCCGGCAAGCTGGCGTCCTACGACTGGCGCACATCGGTCGTGGAGGGGAGCCTGCCGCAGAAGACCTACACCTCGGAGAAGCTGGACGAGGCCATCTGGATGAAGAAAGTGCTTCAGGAGTTGCAGTGGCCAGCCATCAACCCTCCAGCTCGGGTTCATCAAGGGTGAGCACTGGGCACATCACCCGGGTTGCCGGCCTCGGACCATCATCTGGCGGTTCAGACCAGTCGCTGAGGCCGCTCTGATGCGCATGACAAGGTTAAACCGAAAGCACGCAAGCATGATTGCGGCTTATTTGGCGGATGCCAGAGCAGCCCAAGTGTTTGCATTCCTTGGACATCCCGACCAGGAATAGGTAAACTGCTACCAAGATTGGAGCCGCGCATGACCAACCTAACCCTGCCTGTCCCAGCCACGGATGCGGTCCTCTGCACAAGGGCCACCCCAGCCGCAGAGACGATCATCAGCCTCGCCCGGCAGCACGGGGTTGCCTACGAGCCTACAGCAGACGACGCCTTCGCGGCCGACGTGTCGCGCCTGTCAGATGCCGAGGTGGTGCCCGACGCGATAGAGGACTTGCTGCAGGCCCTCACCAGGGCCGGCATCATCACCCACAGCCAGCGCTTCGCCCTGCACGCAACCTACTTACGGGAGCAGCCGACCAGGTGACGTTCGATCCGTTCGGCGACTTTGAGACCCGTGGCTATCTTCGCAACGTCGCTGGTGAGAAGGACCCTGAGCGGGTCAAGCGCCTTGAACACGACGCCTTCCGTTCCCGTGTCGGCGAGGCACTTGCGGCACTTCGCACTGGTAAGCCGCTTGGCTACCAGGACGTGCTCGACACGCACGAGCGCCTGTTCGGCGACATGTATCCTTGGGCCGGGCAGGACAGGGCGGCCACCGCTCCGCAGTTGGCGGTGGGCAAGGCCGGGCGTTACGACCTCTTCGCTCACCCGCAGGATGCCCGCCGCGCGGTCGAGCACGCCTTGGACATGGCTGCAGACCCCTCGAAGATGCGGGCCAAACCCGGCGAGGTGATGGGTTTGCTGGCCTACGGGCACCCGGTGCTTGATGGGAACGGTCGTACGCTCATGACGGTGCATGCGGAGTTGTGTCGCCGCGCCGGCATCCGCATCGCATGGAAGGATGTCGCCAAGGCGGATTACCTGGCAGCGCTGACCCGGGAGCTGGAGCGGCCAGGGAGGGCGCTCGACACGTTCCTCGCGCCACACATCCAGCGACCGGGGGCCAGCGTTGCCCAGGATGCGGAGCGGCTGCGAACCCTTCCAGGTCTGGGACCTGCCGCGAGCGACCCCGACCCACCGAAGGCTGAGCCACTGGTGGCGGGACCGGCCCTGGATGCCAGGTCCGTATCCAAGCTTCCGGAGCCGCAGCCAGGGAGAGCGCCGCGTCGCGGGCTGACGGGCCTGCTTCAAAACGTGCAACGCTCCCCTGACCTGGCCAGGAAGCTGCCGTGGGAGCCGGAGCCGGTCCGCATGGCAGACCGTGTCCGCGCGTTCGAGGACCAGGCCGCGAAAACCAAGGAGGCGGCTGCCAAGCCGCCGGAGCCGGCGGCGGAGCCAGACGCAGATGCTTCAAAGCCACGCCCAGGTCCCCGGCCTTAGCTGTCATGCCATGGTGCAAGGAGCGTTCGATGCCGGCCATTTCTGACCATCTACGTGGTGTGGCCAGTCCTACTGAGGGCCGGAGCCGTGAGGAGTGCGTGCGGGCGGCTGCTGCATCCCTGCGGATCGAGGGAGGTGAGGTCGATGCAGAAACGCAGGCCCTCCTTGACCAGTGGGGTGACGGCGCACTGTCCAACGACACCTTGATGGAAGCGATCCTTGCACCCTATGCCGGACGTCGCCGAATTTGACGTTCTGCGTTCCATGAGTGGCAGGCTGCCCGTCGTGCAGGTGAGCACCGGCGATAACTTCAGGGGCGCGGCTGCGTGAGAGCCAGCCACCACTTCGCCGGCTGGGGTATCGGCACCTCGGATGCAGCCTGAACCCGCTTGGGCTTAGAAGGAGCTGAACCACCCCGCTTGTGCTTGATCCCCGCGCGCGGCACAGGCTTGGTATCCGTCGCGGCTTCCAGCTTGAGTGCAAGACGCTGCAGTTCAGCGCGCAATCCGGCCATCGCTGCTTCCCGTTCCTCGACGGCCTCGCGTGCCGCACGCGCCTCCTGTTCGGACCGTAAATGGGCCGCCTGCAGGCAGGCAATGGCAGCCTGGGCGTCGCTCAGGGCCTGCTCGGCCCGCTGCCGGGCCGTCCGCTCGTCCACCAGCTCGCGCTGCAAATCGCCGGCGCTGCGGACCGGGGACGGCAGGCGCTCGACCGGCACCTCGCCCTCGCGCGCGAACTTGTGTCGGCGCGCAGCGGCGCCGTGGGCACCTCCTGCCGAACCGCCGGGCCTGCTGCGGACAGGCGGCGTGCTCCTGGTGCCTAGCTTCTCCAGAGCCAGGCGCATCCGGATCTCGTCGGATCTGGCCTCGGCATCGTCGGCGTCGTCACGCCGCAACGGCGTGTTCGTGTCAGGCATGAAGTCGTTCTCCGCCGGGCTGGCCAGGCATCTGCGATAGGCCGGGCCGTAGCCAAAGCTGATAGGGTACGCCGACGTGCAGCTTGGAGCGCTGCCAGCAACCAGTGGGGCTGCCAGGCCCGGCAACGCGCGATCTACGGGACGACCTTACCATCGTGCAACGCCTCGGATGCTATGGCAACGGGGGATGGTCAGAGACGTGCCACTGCACCGTTTCGGATGGCAGGCGATCAGCTGACGCTCTCGCCTTTGCGTAACACATGGTCGGCGCCCTTCAACCCAAGCTGATGCGGTCCGGCCCAGATAAGATAGTAGAGGTGCCCGCCCCGGGTATTCTTGATGAGCTTCGCCGGTGAGACATAGCCGAAGGCATCCTTCGGCCGCGCTCGGTACCATTCAAGCAGTCGCTTCCCGGCATCTGGGCGCTTCTGTGTAGTAGTACCGAGAAAATCCGTCTGCTCTTCGTAGACGCGGTGATACCAGTCGTGCGACCCGAAGAACCGGTCCAGCGCCTCGCGCCAGCCTGGCCGCAGCTCGGTTGAGCGCGTGAGCAGCCGCTGGATCGCCATGCCAAGGGCAAAGTTTACGATCACCTCGACCCGCTTGGTGGCGGCTAGGCGCTCGACTGTATCCCACGAGATTTGCATGCCGAAAGGATCGAGAAAGACAACGGCTAGGTGGCCCGCCTGACCCAGGTTGCCTTGAAGCAGCGCCTCAATCTCGTCCTGCGCGCTGCCCCGGCGCACCTCGATCTGGCAAGCCTGGCTGTACTCCGCGCAGAGCTGCTCAAGCTCCGCGGCCCGGCCGGCGTCACGTTCGATGAAAACGTAGCGGCTGAACCGGTTAGGGATGTCCAGCGCTACGCGAGGCGAGCCGCGGATATACTCTTCCACCGCCTGGTCCATTGGCTCCGGCTCAAGAGCGGCCAGCAGGCTCTCCATGCCGGACGGTGCAGCGCGGCGCAGACGGGCCTGCCCAGCGCCAGCAAAGGCGTCCACGAAGGTCAGGCTCTTTACCCAGTGCTCCTGCTTCTTCAGGGCAGTGGTGTAGAAATTGAGATACTCGCCCAGGGCTTGCAACTTCTCGCGGGCCCAGGATCCGACTTCCGGCGTCGCTTCACTCATTCAGCAGCGAGCAGCATCGGCCGGGGGCGGGGAAATTCGTTCCATTCGCGTCCATCGAGCGCCCGTCCGCCCTGCTTCGGGCGTAGGCCACCCCACTGCTTGAAAAAGAACGGAACGCCGGCGGCGACGCACTGGTCGCGGATGTCACGCGCCCATTCCGGCTGCATCGGACGGGCGCGGGGACCGCTCTCGCCTCCAACGATCACCCAATCGATGCCGGTCAGATCCAACTTGCCAACCGGGCCGAGCAGCGGCTCGATCGAAAGAAAGCGAATGCCGGCGGGTGCCTGCTGGAGGTGGCGGATGCGGGAAACCCGAAGGCGGTCCTCTACTGAGACACCGAGCCAGATATGCGAGGGTGGCGCGCGCCGGGCGTAGCGGGCCTTCAGGAAGGCTCGCATTGGGCTGCTGCGCTTGGTCAAAAGCTGGAAGTGGTGCCAATGTGCCTGTTCCATCATGTCGAAGACCTGGCCGATGAAGGTGCTTGGCACCTCCTTGTGGAACAGGTCGGACATGGAGTTGACGAAGATCATCCGCGGCCGTGTCCAGGCGAGCGGCTGCTGCAGCCGAGCGGGACGAAGGGTCAGGTCGAAGCCGGCTTCGAAGGGGTGCCCGGGCGTGCCACGGAAGCGCTCGGAGAACCGTTCAGCGTAGCAGTTGTCGCAGCCTAGGCTAATCTTCGTGCAGCCCGTTACCGGGTTCCACGTCGCGTCCGTCCACTCGATCTGGCTCGAATCAGCCATCAGCCGCCCCGGAACATACCAAGATCATTCGCACGTCGCGCGAGTGCAAGCAATACGGAGCGGACGACCCATAGCAGTACAACAGCGCGGATCGAGCAGTGGCTGCTTCGCGTTCAATAGTCAAACTTCGCCACTCAGTTCGGCGGCACGCTGGCGAAGAACAAGCCGCCCATCCTCGGCCTGATCCAGCACGGCCGCGGTCGCCCCAGGCGCCCTCGTCCACACCGACGAATACAGCATCTACGCCCGCTTGCCGGCTTGGGGCTACGGGCACAAAACCGTCTGCCACGCCCGCGGCGAGTATGCCCGCGACGAGGACGGGGACGGCTTTTGCGAGGTCCATGTCAACGCGATCGAGGGCTTCTGGTCGCTGCTGCGCTCCTGGCTGCGCCCATATCGGGGCCTCTCGCAGGACAAGCTGCCGCTTTACCTCGGCTTCTTCCAGTTCGTGCACAACGCACGCCGGCGCGGCAAAGCCCTCCTTGGCGCTCTCATTGCGGACCTGGTCGCTTGATGCAGCCATCACCCCGGAACCCGACAAGAGCCAACACCATTACCGCAAGTTGACGTCCCGTCGAGTGCTGGCCGACCTGCCCGTTAAGCGACCGGTCACGTCACCGTTGCGGACTACCCCCGGCCGGGTCCGTCGTGCGCTCCCAGTAGTCCGGGCTGGACGTTACGAGGTCCCGCAGGTCGGTGGGCGCGCGGGCGCCGGGCACGGTGGGCCGGCCCAGCACGGCGGCGGTGGCAAAGGCTGCCATTCGGGCGCCGACCTGGCGCATGTTCTCGGTGCTCTGCGTCGCCAGCCCGTGCGGCCCGCGGAACACGAAGATCTCTTTCGGCTCCTGCGCGCGCCTGTAAGCTTCCAGCGAGCCTTCCAGCCCTTCCACGTAGTCCCAGGTGCCCTTGGCGATCAGCAGCGCCGGCCAGTCTCCGATGTGCGCCGACACGTCGGAGTCCACGTAGTAGGTGGTGCTGTACTCCTCCCGCAGCGCCGCCTCCACCATGTCGTGCCCGGCCGCGCGGGTGCCCAGCCCGCCCGAATTGGGGCCATACAGGATCGCGCCCTTGATGTTCGGCCGCCCCAGCGCAGGGCGGCAGCCGCCGTCCGGCAGGTCGCGGTCGCAGTCCTCCACGAAGTTCTGGTGCATCGCCCAGGCCACGGCATACGACCCGCGCGAGTAGCCGGCGAGCACGACCGGCATCTCCGCCGCCCGCAGCCCGGCCATCAGCCGGCCCGCTGCCGCCTTGCCCGCCAGCACCTCCCCGGACGGAGCGAGCAGCCGCAGCCCGTCGCCGCTCTCCATCGCGTCCAGCTCGCGGAACATGTCGCGGGCCTGCTCGGCCGTGTTGAAGCCGGCCACTCCGCCAGAGACGCCGTTGCCACGCCGGTCCGTCACCAGCACATCGAACCCCGCCTCGTTCAGCGCCCATGCGAAGCCGCGCCAGTGGCGGATGCCGAACTGCTCGGACAGGGCGTCGGGCTGCCTGTTCAGCGCGTAGCGGCCGGCGGCGTCAGACTGCACGGCCACGGAGCGCGGGTCGTCCAGAGCGGTCAGCTCGCCGCCGCCGCCGTTGTTCATGATGACCAGGGCGCGGCGGCGCGGCCCGGCGCCGTCCGTCACGCCGGCGCCCTCCAGGTACCAGCCCCGCAGCTTGATCGTGCCCTCCTTGTGCAGGTGCAGCCGTTCGTAGCTGTCCCGCGGAACCGTGAACTCCACCGTGTAGGCGCGGCCCTCGGCGCGGGCGACCGGCTCGTCGTAGGCCGGCGCGGCGAAGTAGCCGGGGCGGCGGACGGCGCGCAGGTCCAGGTCGCCCTCAGGGTTAACGGGAGTGCCGGGGTCCATGCGGCCGGTCAGGCGCGGCTCGTAGGCGATGAACGGCTTGGCGCCGGCCAGCGCCGCGGCGCGGCACGCCGGGTCGGCCTTGCAGGCGGGCCAGCGACTGCGGATCGCGGCGTCGCTGAACCCGGCGACGTAGAACTCCGGCCCCTGGCCCTCAGGGATCAACTGGTTCAGCGGCATGAACGGGATGCACCCCGCGCCGGACCGGTAGCCTGGCAGGTCCGCGTTGCGGTCGTAGTTGACGTGGAACGTGCAATCCGGTGCCGGGGTGCCCTGGTTCACCACGCGCGGCGGCTCGGCAGCGACCGGCCCGGCAGCCAGGCCCGCCGCAAGGATGGTTACAACCCAATGATACCTCATCCAGCCCCTCCGCAGACCTTGCGCGCTGTCACCTGAGCTTCGTCCGTCGTGCCAATGCCGTCCAGCGGGTCGTTCCTCGCAGCCTGCCCCGCCAAGCGCACGGCGTCGGCAGGCAGCAGGACACGGTCCGCCACCCTGCGCGAGGCCGCGGCGCGCACGGCGCACACGTAACCCTCCGAGGTGCCGTAGCGCTCCTCCAGCGAGGGCCGGGGGTCCCCGGCCGCCTGGCGCTCCGCCGCCATGCGCGCGAAAGGGACGTAGCCGCCCGTCAGCCCGCCGCCGCACGGCTGCCCCTTGAAGTAGCCGGCGGCGGTGACGTTCCAGCCGGTGTAGGTGCCCAGCGGCGCCTGGTGCAGCACGGAGGGCACGCCTGCCATCTCGTTTCCGTCCGGCCCGACGCGCGGCATCAGGGCGGGAACGGTCCCGCGCAGCCCCGGCGGCTGCCGGCTGATGACGCCGGAGAAGTCGTTGAGGCGCAGCCCATCGCCGAAGTCGCAGTCCATCAGCCCCACCGACAGCCCGGTCGGCGGCGGCACGCCAGGCAAGGCAGGAAAGCCCATAGCGCCTGCCGTGTTGGCGGCCAAGTCCCCGGCGGCGAGCGTCGGGTAGCGGCTCTGCGGCGGCTCGGTCCCGTCTACCACCCAGGACACCAGGGCGGCCTGCAAGGCGTTCATGGTTTCCGTCTCGGGGTTCGGGTTGCGCGCCAGGACGCAGCCCGGGCTGGCCGCCGGGGCATGGGCGAAGCCGCCCTTGGGATCGCCGCCGTGCGTGGTGCCGGGGAAGTAGTAGCGGCGCACGTTGGCCGGCAGCGGCAGGTCGGCGCGGCCATCCGTGCCGGTCAGCGCGACCGTCATCAGCCGGGCGTTGAACTCGGACGCGCCGAAGGTCTCGAAGATCTTGGGGCAGGTTCCGGTGGCAGTGCAGCGGTCCAGCAGGCTTGCAGCCGGCCGTTGCCGCCCCGTGCCGGCATGGGGCGTCCACCACAGCGCGCCCTCCCCGCCTGGCTCATAGAGCGTGCCGGACCCGCTCGGCAGGCCGAAGCGCACGTTGGCCGCCGTCAGCCGCCCGGCGATGTGCGGGTTGGCGCCGTCGAACACGGTCCGCCCGGCCTCGTCCCGGTTGAAGCCCAGCAGGATGAACGTCTTGAGCGCGTTGCCGGACTGCGAGATGCCCTGGGCGACGCCGTGCGTGACCTGTCCCGCGATGGGGTTGGGCGTCCCCCGCCCGTCCGCCGCCTCGTAGCGGAAGAACGAGGCGACGTCCCGCATCGCCGCGAGGCCGACGCCCAGCACCTTTGGGTCGCGCGCGTCGTAGCTGAGCTGATACAGCAGCGCCGGGTCGAAGCCGGACCGCAGGCATAGCATCCGCAGGTCGGGCCGGCCCGGGAACGGCGTGGAGGTGCAATCGGCGAACGCCCACTCCTCCGGCGGCACCTCCGCCTCCGGGCCGACCTGCCCGGTCCGGGTTTCCGACTGCCGCGCCACCAGCCTGGCCCGGCGCGTGTCCAATGAAGCCGCGTCATACGGGATGACGGTGCCGAGCAGGGCGAGCGCGAGGAGGACGGCAAGGAACTGTATCATCCCGCTGCAACGGCCACGATGCCGGCCAAGCCGTCTAGCTGCTGCCGATCAGGATGCCGAGCGCCAGGACGATGGCGCCGCCCAGCATCACCTTGGCGACGGCCGACAGGGGCGGCGTGTCCATGTAGCGCCACTGTATCCAGGCGATGGCCAGCAGCTCGATGACCACCACCACCCCGGCGACGGCCGTGGCCGTCCAGAAGTCGGGGATGAGGTAGGGCAGCGTATGGCCGACGCCGCCCGCAACGGTCATCAGCCCGCACACCAGCCCGCGCAGGTAGGGCGTGCCCCGCCCGGACAGCTTGCCGTCGTCGGCCAGCGCCTCGGCGAAGCCCATTGAGACGCCGGCGCCGACCGAGGCCGCCATGCCGACCAGGAAGGCGTTCCAGGAGTTGTGCGTGGCAAAGGCCGCCGCGAACACCGGCGCCAGGGTGGACACCGAGCCGTCCATCAGCCCGACCAGGCCGGGCTGCACGACCTGCAGCACGAAGCGGCGGCGGGCGTCGTCGTCCTCCTTGACCCGGCCCTCGGTCGGCGGCGTGGCCTCGTCGATCTCGTCGGCCGTCTGCTCGTGGGCGGCCTCCGCCACGGCCAGGTCGCCGAGCACGTTGCGGATCGTGACGTCCAGGGTGCGGCTGGCGGCCTGGTGGTAGAAGCGGCTGGCGTTGGCCTCCATCTGCCGGGCCTGCCGGCGGTAGCCCTCGGCCCCCTGGAACTTCACCACGCCGGACGGACGCTCCTGCATGAGGCCGCGCACGTCGGCGGCGTCTATCTTGGGGATGGTCTCGCCGAACTTCGACTTGAACAGCTCGACAAGCTGGTGGCGGTGGCCGGTCTCCTCGCGCGCCATCTCGGTGAACATGCGGGCGGTGTCCGGGTAGTCGGCGCGCAGGGCCTCGGCGAACCCGGTATAGGCCCGGCTGGCCTGCTCCTCGTTGCTGATGGCCAGCGCCAGCATCTCGGCGTCGCTCAGGTCCTCGATGTGGCGGCCACGCCGCATCCAGCTCATGGTCCTCTGGGTCGTCTCGCTCATGATTAGGTGCTTTCAGAGAACATGCTTGGGTTGTGGGACGCCTCTGCCGGAGCGCCTGTTCAGGCTTGCAGCTCCGTGTTGGCCGGGGCGCCCGCAGCAGGGACGTGCCGCAGTTCTGACCGCCCTGGAGGCAGGTGCCGAAGACGCCTGCGCCGTTGTCCCCGACCATGAAGATCAGGCTGGAAAGATCAAGCTGGGGCCGTTGATGGCGGCCAGGGTCTTGATCTCCGGCCCAAGCGCCAACCGGGGCTGGTCGTCGTCACCCATGCGCATGGATTGCGTGTTGAAGGGAGCAGGCCAGCTGCGCCAGGGCGAGCAGGGCCGCAGCATAGAAGGGGCGGCGGGGCAGACGCAGCGCGGGGAAGGGCATCGGACATGGTTTCCAGAGTGGGTTTCGCCGGCCGCTGCAAATGGCCGTGGCCAACCCGCAGCTGCAAGCGGAGCGGTCGCAGGCCACGGCGGGCGTTCTGCTTCTCGACGTCAGGCTGACGGGGGAGCGGCGGCTCTCCCTCACCCGCGCGGCAGCATCCGGGCGAGCACGCCGTCGTGCCACAGGTAGCGGTGGACCAGCGCCGCCCCGGCATGAAGCCCGGCCAGCCCCAGGATCAGCAGGCCGATGGTGGCGTGGACCTCCAGCACCTGGTCCGGCAGCGCCTTGTCGGCGGGATCGTAGGCCGGGACGCTGAACAGGTTGAAGATGCTGTCCCCCCGCGTCCAGGTCAGGAACAGGCCCGCCAGCACCATGGCGCCGAGCAGGGCATACAGGCCCCAGTGGGTGCCCTTGGCGACGACGTTGAGCGCGCCCTTGTCGGCCAGCGGCAGGCGCCGCCCGCCGGTCAGCCGCCAGGCCACCCGCCCCACCAGCAGCGCGGCGAGCAGCACCCCGAACGTGATGTGGACCGAGCGCGCGTCCACGCGCAGCGGCCCCCGCGGGAACCAGTCGATCACCTGCGCCCCGAGCCATTGCGTGACGACCAGCAGGGCCGTCGCCCAATGGAAGAACATGGTCAGCGGGTCGTAGCGCCGGGCGGTCGTCGTGACGGGCTGCATGTCGGAGGCTCCTATGCGTTGCCGGAGGCGGGGCTGTCGGCCACGTTGGAAGCAGGCTACAGCCCGCAACCCGGCCCGTCCGGACACTGAACCCGAATTTAGTGGCCCGCCCGTCCTGCCCGGCCGACTCTCCCAGCCGGGCCGCAGATGGTCTATGGACGGCTATCCCTGAACCTGCGGCACCGGGACCGATGCTCGCCGGCAGCAGAAAAGCCGCATGGTGGCCGGGAACCCATGACACGCCTGCTGCTGATCGAGGACGACGATGAAACGGCTGAGGAGGTCGCCGGCTACTTCCGGGACCGCGGCTACCTGGTGGACCGGGCGGCAACCGGCCCCGACGGCCTGGCGCAGGCCGGCAGCGGGCGCGCCGACGTGATGGTCGTGGACCGCCTGCTGCCCGGGATCGACGGCCTCTCCGTCATCGAGGCCCTGCGCCGCGCCGGCGTCCGCACCCCGGCGATGGTGCTGAGCGCGCTGGACGGGGTGGACGAGCGCGTACGCGGCCTGCGCGCCGGGGGCGACGACTACCTGGCCAAGCCGTTCGCGCTAACGGAACTCGCCGCGCGCATCGAGGCGCTGCTGCGCCGCCCCCAGCACGGGCCGGAGACGGTGCTGCGGGTCGGTCCGCTCGAACTTGACCTAGTGGCCCGCACCGCCCGGCGCGGGGCGCGCATGCTGGAGTTGCTGCCGCGGGAGTTCAGGCTGCTGGAATACATGATGCGCCGATGCGGGCAGACGATCACGCGGGCTATGCTGTTCGAGGACGTGTGGAACTACCGCTTCACGCCGCGGTCCAACCTGGTGGACGTCCACATGGGCCGGCTCCGCCGCAAGCTGGACGCGCCGCATGAGCCGGAGCTGCTGTCCAACGTCCGCGGCATCGGCTTCGTGCTGGACGCGCCGCCATAGATGCGGGTGGTCCGCAGCCTGTTCCCGGTCGCGGCCATCCGCTGGACGCTCGCCATCGCGGGCGGCTTCACGGTCATGGCGCTGTTCCTGTTCGCGTTCATCTACTGGCAGACCGCAGTGCGCGAACAGGCCCGCATTGACGGCATCGTGCTGTCGAAGGCCCGCGCCATCGTGGACGCGCCCGCCGCGGAGGCGGCGGCAAGCCTCGAGGCGTGGCTGGCGGAGGACCTGCACGGCGTCCGCTACGGCGGGCTGTTCGGCCCTGCCGGCGACCGCATCGCCGGCAACGTCGCCGCAGCGCCGGACGGGCTGCCGGCCGACCGCCAGGCCCACCAGGTGAGGATCGGGCCGGTCGGCCGCGACCGCGACGGGGACTCGCCGGAGATCGTGCGCGGCGTCGCCGGGCGGCTCCGGGACGGACGGCTGCTCGTGCTCGGATACGACATCGATGAGTTGGAGCAGGTGGAGGGGATCATCCTGCGCGCGCTCGGCCTCGGCCTGGCCCTGGCGGTCCTGCTGTCGCTGGCCGGAGGCTCGGTGCTGGCCCGGCGCGGCCAGCGGCGCATCGCCGCGCTGCACGAGGCGGTCGGGAAGATCATGCAGGGCCACCTGCACGAGCGCCTGCCGGTGCGCGGCGCGTCGGACGAGCTGGACAAGCTCGCCGTAGCGGTGAACGGGATGCTGGGCCAGATCGAGCGGCTGGTGGGCGACATCCGCGGCGTCGGCGACAGCATGGCCCACGACCTCCGCACGCCGCTGACCCGCGTGCGGACGCGGCTGGAGCGGAGCCGGGACGAGGCCCGCACGCGCGAGGAGTTCCAGGCCGCGGCGGACCGGGCGATCATCGCCGTGGACCAGGCGCTTGCGGTCATCACCGCCGTGCTGCGGATCGGCGAGATCGAGCACGGGCGCCGCCAGGCGGCGTTCGCGCCGGTGGACCTGGCCGAGGTGCTGCGCGACGCAGCCGAGCTGTACGAGCCGGTCGCCGAGGAGAGAGGAGTGGCGCTGCGGCTCCATCTCGGCCCGTCCCGACCCGTCGAGGGGGATCACGACCTGCTGCTGGAGGCGGTCGGCAACCTGGTGGACAACGCGGTCAAGTTCGCGCCGGCCGGCACCGAGGTACTGCTGGAGGTGGGCGGCACCCCGGAGGGCGCCTGCCTCCGCATCGCCGACCGTGGGCCGGGCATCCTGCTGGCAGAGCGGGAGCAGGTGCTGCAACGCTTCTACCGGGCCGAGAAAAGCCGGACGGTCGAGGGAAGCGGCCTTGGGCTGAGCCTGGTTGCAGCCGTGGTGGCGCTGCACGGCTTCCGCCTGCGGATCAGCGGGTCAGACCCGGGCTGCGTCGTCGAGATCGTCTGTCCCATCGAAGGCAAAGGCATGGCCATGCCAAACAGCACGCACGCCCGGCCCTGACCTTCTACCGCGGCGCCAGCCAGGCCACGCTGGCCATGGTCGCCAGCGGCACCAGGACGGTGGCCTCGCGGCCGTGCCCAGTGCGGACCAGGACGACTTCTATGGCCAGCAGGACCGCCACGACGGCGACGTTGCGCGCGTCGCCGAACAGCGTCTTGAGGAACGGACCCATCACGCGGCCTCCTGGCGTACCCGTGCGCGCATCGCTGTCGCAACCGCAAGTCCTGCGGCCAGGTAGAACGCAGCAAGGATCGGCAGCGTCCAGTCCGAGAGCGGCCATACCTCGGACCCGCCGATGCCCTCCATCGTCCAATACGTGCCAAACGCCACGATCATCGCCCCGACCGTGAACTTGATGGCGTTCTCCGGCACCCGCTGCAACGGCGCGCGCACGGCCGCGCCCAAGGCGCAGGTCAGCAGCAGCGCGGCGACGGCGGCTCCGCTGCTGCTGACCATGCCCGTGCCGTCCGCCGTCTTCATGCCGAGCGCCACCACGACGAGCCACACCTCCAAGCCCTCCAGCAGCACGCCCTTGTAGGCGACAGCCCAGCCGGCGGCCCACTCGCCGGTGAGCCTGGCGCGCGTCTGCTCGAACTCCAGCGCCTCGTCGTGCAGCGCCTTCAGCCCGGCGTGGCGGGCCACTGCCTTGGCGAGCCAGCGCACGCCGAACAGCAGCAGGAACACGCCGACGACGAGCTGCACCCAGCCGATGTCAACGCCCTCGGCAAGCAGCCGGCCGGCGGCAAGCGTCAGCACAGCCAGCGTCGCAAGCCCGGCCAGCGACGCGCCGATCGCAGCCCGCCAGCCGATGCTCAGGCTGACGGCCAGCACGATCGTGAACGCCTCGACCCACTCGACAAGCGCAGTGAGGAAGGACGGAACCGCTATGGACCAGTCAATCATGTCACATTCCTTTTCTTTGGTCAGGCTCGGCTTCTTGCCGCGGCTGGACGTGCTGCGCGGGCTGTGGACCGTGCTTCGGTGGCCGAGGACGCCCAGCTTTGCTCGGAAGCGGAGCCTGGTAGTCAAGTTGGGAGAGAAGTCATTCTATACCTGCCAGGTGTGCCTGGAGCCGGCCTGTTGAGCCCAGCGCCACCGCGACCAGCTCGGCGAGGTAGGCGCCCCCCAACCGCACCAGCGGCAGGGAGGAAGGCTGGCGGCCGTCCGCCTCGCGTGACGGGCACTTCTGCCGTTGCAATACGGCGCCCGCAGCATCAAGCCCGGCGGCGCGGAGGCAGCGCAGCAGGTCACCCAGCACGGCGGCGCAGAACAGGGGATCATCGGCTGTCCAGACCAGCCGAAGCTTGGCACGCCCCGCCTCCGGCCGGCCGCTCAGCACTCGCAGCGGCGGCAGGCTGTCCCCGCACGCCACTACGCCCGCACAGGCCAGCGCAGCCTGCCCAAACGCGAGCTGCAAAGCCGTTTCCTCCCCGCCGCCGACGCCGGCCAGCACCAGGGACGACGCATCAAGGCCCGCCTGCCCGAGCCTCCGGCCGATTTGCGCCAGCGTCTCCGCAATCCCGTCGTTGACAGTAACCAGCATCGTTGACATGGCCGCCGCTGGGACCGCGGGCGCCCAGGCACGTACCAGTTCGTGTGCAAGCTCAGTGCCGCTAGACGAATGCAGCACAGCGACAAGCGCCGTTTGGGCGCTCGGGCGATGCCTGGCCGGCGAAGGGAGGAGATGGTCCATAGAAGCCTCGTCACGGGGCACTGACCGTCAGGGTGGCCCGGGCTGGGGACCACGGCCAATGCGCATCCAGCACCGTGACATGCGAATCCCGCATGATACCGTGCGGGCTATCCCGCGGCGGCACGCGCCGTCGCCTTCCGGCCACGCGCCGCCTTGTTGTTCCGGAGACCTCAGGTGAACTGGCGCACGCTCGATCTCAACCTGCTCGTCGTGTTCGACGCCGTGGCGCAGGCCCGCAGCGCGACCCTTGCCGCGGCCAAGCTCAACATGACCCAGCCTGCAATCAGCCACGCCCTTGCGCGGCTGCGCGGGGCGCTGCATGACGAGCTGTTCGTGCGCACTCCGGACGGCATGGCGCCCACGCCCTTCGCCGAACGGCTGGCCGGTCCGGTCCGTGCGGCGCTGGAGGGGCTGAGCACGGCGCTGGACGGCGCCGCCGCGTTCGACCCGGCCACCGCCGAACGTCGCTTCGTCGTCGCTTTGGACAACCGCGCCGCGCTGGTCCTCGCCGCCCCTATCGCGGCAGCGGTTGCGGCGGAGGCGCCAGGCATCAGCCTCGACCTGCGCCCGAGCGGCACGCTGGACTTGGCGGACCGCCTTGACCGGTCCGATCTGGACCTCGCGCTGGGCAGCCTGGCGGCCCCTGCCGAGCGTTTCTCCGACCTGCGTTTGTTCGAGAACGGCTTCGCAGCCCTCATGCGCCGCGGCCATCCGGTCGCCGAGGCCGGGGACCTTAGCCTGGTCACGCTTGCCGCGCACCCGCACCTCGATCTGTCCTCGACCGGCGAGGACCTGGAGTTCCTGGATGCCGAGCTGGCGCAGCACGGCCTAGTGCGCCGCGTGACGCTGCGGGCACCCCTGCTCGCGGCGGCGGCGGTGCTGGCGCAGTCGGACATGCTGGCGGTCGTGGGTGAGCGCACGGCACGGGCGTTCGCAAGCATCGCGCCTCTGCATATCATGCCACTGCCATGCCCGTCGCCTCGGCTGGTCACCGCCATGCTGTGGCACCGACGGCTCGATGACGTGCCGGCGCACCGCTGGCTACGGAGCCTGGTCCTGAGAGTGGCGCGGCTGTCGTAGCAGCTCCCGATTATAACAGCGCACCGGGTCTCATGCCGGGCCGGCATGTGGCGGTGAGTGATCCGCATTGGTCCAGCGGCGACGCCGGGTGTTGTGTGATGGCTGCGGCGGTCCTGCCGCGGCAACACGGAGCACCATCATGAAGATTATGAATAGCATCGCACTCGGCGGCCTTCTGCTTCTGCTGGGCGCGGCGCCGTCCTTTGCCCAGGGCGTGTATCAAACGCCGTCGGCGCCCAACTCCAGCCAGTCCATGCCGCAGCCCCCAGACAGCGCACCGCCGGGCGCACGGACCCTGGCGCCTGGCTCAACCGGTCAGGGGCGTGTGGGAACGATTGGCACGACCCGCGTGCAGCCGGAACCGGCAGCTTCCTCAGCCCGGCAGCCCTAAGCGCGGTGGCTTCACGTTAGAGCGGGTTACGTCCGGACCTGGACGTAACCCGCTCTAGGCCCGGCGCGGCGCCAGGACATGGCCCATGCTGCCGCACCGGTCCCGCGCACCCTCCCCGTCAAATCCGCCGGGCACAGGTCTCAGACAATCTCGGAGAGTTCAATGACCGCCTTCTCTCGCCGCAACATGCTTGCGGCCGGCGCGGCTGCGGGCGCCGCATCGGCGGCCAGCACCACGCTGGCTGCCACCTTCGGCAACCCGGACGAGCCGCCCCAGGGCGCCGTCAACGCCAAGGGGCCGGGCAGCACCAGCGACCCCGGCCCGCAGAACCCGGCCATCACGGGCCAGTTCCCGGCGGCGTTCAGCCCGCCGGCCACCGACATCGGCGACCTGCCGCTCTTCTGGGCTTCGTTCAACAACGCGCCCCGGCGCATCCAAGACGGCGGCTGGGCACGCCAAGTCACCCAGTCCGATTTCCAAATCTCGGAGGAGATCTCCGGCGTCAACATGCGCCTGGCTGCAGGCGGCGTTCGGGAGCTGCACTGGCACCAGGCGGCCGAGTGGGGCTACATGACCTATGGGGCCTGCCGCGTGACCGTGCTCGATACGCAGGGCCGGGCCTACGTGGCCGATACCAAGGCGGGCGACGTTTGGTATTTCCCCGCAGGTTTCCCGCACTCCCTGCAAGGGCTGGGCGCGGACGGGTGCGAGTTCATCCTGTGCTTCGACAGCGGCAAGCAGTCAGAGTACAACACCCTGCTCGTCAGCGACTGGATGGCGCACACGCCGCCGGAAGTGCTGGCGCTCAACTTCGGCGTCCTGGCGGAAACCTTCGCCAAGATACCTCTGCACGACCTCTGGATATTCCAGGGCACCGTGCCCGGCCCGCTGACCGCCGACCAAGCAGCAACGCAGGGCCAGGCCGGGGCGCCGCCCAACCCGTTCGTGTTCTCCCTGGCAGGCGGTCCAGTCACCCGGCAGACCCGCGGCGGCAGGGTTCAGGTCGCCGACAGCAGCACCTTCAAGGCGTCCACCACCATCGCGGCCGCATTGGTGACCGTCCATCCCGGCGGGATGCGGGAGATGCACTGGCATCCCAACGCGGACGAGTGGCAGTACTACATCGCCGGATCGGCTGAGATGGGCGTGTTCAACACCGGGCCGAAGGCAGTCACGAACAATTTCCGCCCCGGCGACATCGGTTACATCAAGCGCAACTTCGGCCACTACATCAGAAACGTGGGCACCAGTGACCTGGTGTTCCTAGAGGTGTTCCGCAGCGGCTCGTACCAGGACGTGTCGCTCTCCGCGTGGCTCACCCACACGCCGCCGGCCCTGGTGTCCGCGCATTTCAACGTGCCGGCCCAGGACATCGCCAAGTTTCCCGGCATCGGCCCGAAAATCATGCCGTTGTAGCGGAGTGACGTGCTGCAAGACGCCGGCCCAAGAGGACGGCCAAGGACGCTGAAGACCCTCCCTGGCCGGCGCCGGACGGCCGCATCATCTGGGACCCCCGCGTGCCGCCCCCCGTTGCGGCCCAGGCGGAGCCGCGGCAAGGCCCCTGTCCATCACACAGGCGAAGAAGGAACACTCATGCGTCCTGTTGCGAAAATCGGCTTGTCCCTAGCTGCAACCGCCGGTGTCGCGGCCCTAGCCGTCCATTTCACGACGCCCCCGCCGCAGGCGGCGCCCCATGCGACGCCCGTCCCCGTGGTCACCGCGCCGGTCCGGCAGGGCGACGTGCCGATCATCCTGAACGGGTTGGGCACCGTCCAGGCGCTGAACACGGCCGTTATCCGCTCGCAGGTCACGGGCCAATTGCAGACCGTGGACTTCGTTGAAGGGCAGGAGGTCAAGCGCGGCGACTTGCTGGCGCAGATTGACCCGCGCCTGCAGCAATCCGCCCTGGACCAGGCCAACGCCGCGCTGGCACGCGACCAGACGCACCTGACCAATGCCGGCGTCAACCTGAACCGCAACCTGCCCCTGCTGGCGAAGGGCTTTGCGACGGACCAGCAGGTGACCGACCAGCAGTCGCAGGTGTCGCAGTTGCAAGCGGCTATCAAGTCGGACCAAGCAGTGATTGAAGCCGCGCAGGCCCAGCTCAGCTACACGACCCTGACCGCGCCGTTCGACGGGGTAACCGGCGTGCGCCGGATCGATGTAGGCAACGTGATCCACCCCACCGACACCGAGGGGCTGGTGACCATGACCCAGGTACAGCCCATCGCCGTGCTGATGACCTTGCCGGCGGCCAGCATTCCGCAGGTGCAAGATGCACTGGCAGCCGGCCCGGTGGAGGCCGTGGCCTATGACCAGGGCGGCGCCCACGCGCTGGACACTGGACGGCTGCTGCTGGTCAACAACCAGGCCGACCCGGCGACCGGCACCGTGCAGCTCAAGGCGCTGTTCCCCAACCTGCAGCGCCGCCTGTGGCCCGGCACCTTCGTCAACGTCGAGTTGACGACCTCCGTCGCCAAGGCTGCCCTAACCGTGCCGGCTGATGCGGTCCAGCAGGGGCCGCAGGGCGCCTTCATCTACGTCGTGGGCGCCGGCAGCAAGGCAGAGGTCCGCCCGGTGCAGGCGGGCCAGCAGCAGCGGGACGTCGCCGTCATCACCCAGGGGCTGAACTCTAGCGAGACCATCGTCGTGCAGGGCCAGTACCGTCTGACCGCCGGGGCCACCGTTTCCCCGTCCAAGCCCGCCGACGTGCCAAGCTCGTCCAGCGCGACGGCGGGGTTGCTGCCATGAACCTGTCCGAAGGTTTCATCGGCCGCCCAGTCGCAACCTCCCTGCTGATGGTCGCCGTTGTGGCGCTGGGCATTGCCGGATACCTGAACCTGCCGGTGGCGGCACTTCCGAACGTGGACTTCCCGACCATCCAGGTCTCGGCGCAGCTGCCGGGCGCGGACGCCAAGACGACGGCATCGTCGGTCGCGACGCCGTTGGAGCGGCAGTTCGGCCAGATACCCGGCATCACCCAGATGACGAGCAGCAGCGGCAGCGGCTTCACGCAGATCACGCTGCAGTTCGACAGGTCCCGCACAGTGGACTCCGCTGCAGGCGACGTGCAGGGGGCGATCAACGCGGCCGCCGGGCAGTTGCCGGCAAGCCTGCTGTCCCCACCGATCTACCGCAAGACCAACCCAGCCGACGTGCCGATCCTGCTGATCGGCCTGACGTCGGATACCCTGCCGATCACCAAGGTGAGCGACTACGCCAACTCGATCTTGGCACAGAAGATCTCCCAGGTGCCCGGCGTGGGCATCGTGGGGATCGGCGGGCTGCAAAGCCCCGCCATCCACGTCCAGATCAACCCGGCGCAGCTCGCCGCCGCGGGCCTCGACTTGGAGGACGTGCGCGCGGCGCTCACCAATGCGACGGTGAACCAGCCGAAGGGACAGCTTTACGGCGCCCAGACCGCCTATGCCCTGCAAACCAACGACCAACTCATGACCGCCGCGGGCTATGCCGACACTATCCTGGCCTACCGCAACGGCGCGCCGATCCGGGTACGGGACGTAGGCCGGGCGGTGATCCTGCCGGAGGACCCGACCCAAGCCGGTTGGCTGAATGACAAGCGCGCCGTGCTGGTCGCGGTCCAGCGCCAGTCGGGCGCCAACGTCATCGCGACGGTGGACGCCATCAAGCAGGCGCTGCCGCAACTGCAGGCGTCGCTGCCGCCCAGCATCAAGGTGGAGGTCGTGTCCGACCGCACCCAGACCATACGCGCCAGCGTGGCGGACGTGCAGTTCACGCTGCTGCTGACCATCGCGCTGGTAGTTGGCGTCATTGCGGTGTTCCTGCGCAAGCTGTGGGCGACGGTGATCCCGGCGGTGTCGGTGCCGATCTCGCTCATCGGCACGTTCGCGGTCATGCTCTTGCTCGGCTACAGCCTGGACAACCTGTCGCTGATGGCGCTGACCATCGCGGTCGGCTTCGTCGTGGACGACGCCATCGTCATGGTCGAGAACATCGTCCGCCACATCGAGGACGGCGCGACGCCGATGCAGGCGGCGCTGGACGGCGCGCGGGAGATCGGGTTCACGATCCTGTCCATCTCCATCTCGCTGATCGCGGTGTTCATCCCGCTGTTCCTGCTGGGCGGCGTGGTCGGCCTGCTGTTCCGGGAGTTCGCGGTCACGGTCGCGGTGTCCATCGTCGTCTCGGTGTTCGTGTCGCTGACGCTCACGCCGATGATGTGCGCCCGGCTGCTCAAGGGCCGCGACGAGCACGGCAAGGAGCCGGGCCGGGTGTCCCGCACGCTGGAGCGGCTGCTCGACGGGCTGGTCGCGGCCTATGACCGGGGCCTGATCGTGGCGCTGCGGCACCGGCGGATCACGCTGGGGATCATGCTGCTCACCGTGGCGGCGACCGTGGGCCTGTTCATCGTCATCCCCAAGGGGTTCTTCCCGCAGCAGGACACCGGGCTGATCGTCGGCATCACCGAGGCCGCGCAGGACATCTCGCCCACCGGCATGATGCAGCGGCAGCAGGCCGTCCTCGCCGTCGTGCGCCAGGACCCGGCCGTTGCGTCGGCCATCGGCTACGTCGGCGCGGGCGGCGCGACGGTGGCCGGCAACAACGGCCGCATGTTCATCACCCTGAAGCCACCGGCCGAGCGCGGCGTCACCGCGGACCAGGTCATCACGCGGCTGGGCACGGCCTTGCAGCAGGTGCAGGGCATGAAGCTCTACATGCAGGCGGCGCAGGACATCAACATCGGCGCGGCGGTGTCCAAGACCCAGTATCAGTACACCCTGACGGACGTGGACAGCGAGGAGCTGAACCTCCTGGCCCCCAAGCTGCTGCAGGCGTTGCAGGCGCTGCCGCAATTGACGGCCGTCACCAGCGACCAGCAGAGCACCGGGCGCACGCTGAGCCTCGACGTGGACCGCGCGGCGGCGTCGCGCTTCGGCATTGACCTGGCCCGGGTGGACTCCACGCTGTACGACGCCTTCGGACGCCGCCACGTGGCGAAGATCTACACTACGCTGAACCAGTACTACGTCATCCTGGAAGCCGACACTGGGTTCCAGGGTGGCCCGGCCGCCTTGCAGCGCATCTACGTCAAGTCGCAGAGCGGGACCGAGGTGCCGCTGAGCCAGATCGCCACGGTGCGGACGACCCTGGCGCCGCTGGCGGTGAACCACCAGGGGCAGTTCCCGTCGGTCACCATCAGCTTCAACCTGATGCCGGGCACGGCCATCGGCCAGGCGGTCGCGGAGGTGCAGAAGGCGGTGGCGGGCCTGCACCTGCCGGCGTCGCTGGCGGCGAAGTTCCAGGGCAACGCGCAGGCGTTCCAAAGCTCGCTCAGCAGCACGCCGCCGCTGATCCTGGCGGCGCTGTTCGCGGTGTACCTGATCCTGGGCATGTTGTACGAGAGCACGATCCACCCGCTGACGATCCTGTCCACGCTGCCTTCGGCCGGGCTGGGGGCGCTGGCGACGCTGATGCTGTTCCGGCGGCCCCTGGATGTCATCGGCATCATCGGCATCATCCTGCTGATCGGCATCGTGAAGAAGAACGGCATTATGCTGGTGGACTTCGCGCTGCAGGCCGAGCGCGAGCGCGGGCTGTCGGGCGAGGACGCGATCCATGAGGCGTGCCTGCTGCGGTTCCGGCCGATCCTGATGACGACGCTCTGCGCGCTGCTGGGCGGGGTGCCGCTGATGCTGGGCACCGGGACCGGGTCGGAGATCAGGCAGCCGCTCGGCTACGCCATGGTCGGCGGCCTGCTGGTGTCCCAAGCGCTGACGCTGTTCACCACGCCGGTCGTCTATCTGTATATGGACCAGCTGAGCCGGTGGCTGGGCCGCCATCCGGGAAAGGCACCTGCCGGGACCGCGCCCGCCGAGGGCGCGCCGGCACTCGCGGAGTAGTCATCCAGGCGAGATGCAGGTCCGCTTGCCGGATCGATCCGTCAGGCGGCGGAGGGGTTTCCCCCGTTCTATGCCGAGTGATTGCCGGCCTTCTGCGGCAGGAGCAGCACCAGCCCGACCATCGCCGTTGCCAGCACGGCCGAGACGGCGAAGCGGCCCAGGTTCAGCCCGCCATTGGCCAGCGGCTTGTCGAGGAAGTGCCTACGGTGGCGCTCAACCGCCGGGTCATGTGAATCAGCGGTGGGTTTCGGCGCTGATCAGCGCGAGAAGACGTTAAATAAGGCTAGCCCCTCCTGGGTCCCGCACCCGCACTGATACACACTCCGGTTTCTTCAACGATCCGTATAGCGCAGGCCACCGGGGCCGAAGGGTGGGGGGTTCATGGTCTCAAGCGTTGCGAGGCCATCCCGGCCCTCGCCGGCCAGAGGGACTTCCGCCATGCGAAATCAGAACAAGACCGCAGCCATGAGGACCTTGGTCCTCGCCACCGCTGCCGTGCTCGGGCTTGCAGCCGGAACGGCGTCCGCAGCCGAGGGGACCCGGATGCCGCCGCAGTACAACGTGGTCGGCAACCCGTTCCCCTACTCGGCGCCGCAGTCCCGCGTCACCGCGGCGCCCCCGGCGTTCGACACCGGCTCGCAGGCCTATCCCGCCTCGGACGGCCAGGCGATGCCGGTCGTGGTGGGGCAGGAGATAGCGCCCAACAGCAGCGAGGGCGTCATGCAGACCGCCAACTCGCTGCCGCAGGGCCATGCCGCCGGCGAGGTGACGTTCCTTGCGGGTGCGGCCCCGGCCGGCCAGGCCCAGCAATCGGCAGGCTTGACCCGCACCGGCGGCGGGCACCTGTAGTCCCCGGTGCCGGCGGGGCCAGGGCAGCCCCGGCCGGCGACGGTGCCCGGCGCCAGGCAACCCGGGAAGTGCTGCAAGACAGTCGCCGGGCCGGGCCGGGCCGGCAGGCGCATGAAGTCCCGGCTTCTCCTATGCGGGATGCCTGCCGGCCCGCTGCGGCAGGAGCATCACCAGCCCGACCATCGCCGCCGCCAGCACGGCAGATGCCGCGAAGCGGCCGAGGTTCAGCCCACCGCTGGCCAGCGGCTTGTCGAGGAAGTCGCCCACCGTTGCGCCGAGCGGCCGGGTGAGGATGAACGCCACCCAGAACAGCAGGGTGCGCGACAGGCTCGTGTAGAAGTACAGCCCCGCCACCACCGCCAGCGCCGCCCCGAACACCAGCGCGCCGCCGCGGTATCCCAGCCCGCCGGTGTCGGCCAGGAAGTCGCCCAGCGCCGTGCCGAGCGTCTGCGAGAACATGATCGTCGCCCAGTAGAAAACCTCGGCCCGGGGCGTCGTCACCGTGTCCACCGAAACCGTCCCGAGCGCCCGGTGCCACAGGGCCAGCGTGGCGATCAGCAGCGCGAACAGGACGGACGACCCGCCGGCGTAGCCGATGCCGAGCGAGCGGTCGAAGAAGTCGGCCAGCGTCGTACCGGCCGTCGTGGTCGCGACGACCACGGCCCAGTACAGGAACGGGTGGAGTCGCCTGGCCCTGATCTGGGCGGCGACGGCCACGGCGAACAGGGCGGCGAAGATCGCGGTGCCGGCGAGGTAGCCCAGGCCCAGCGTCATCGTGACCGCATCGCCGCCGGTCTCGCCCAGGGTGGTCGCGATCACCTTGACGACCCAGAAGCCCAGCGTGACCTCCGGCACCTTGCTGATTGCCTGTTTCAGGGTCTGGTCCATCTCATGCTCCTGTGGTGGGTGCGGGTTGGTCAAGGCCCGAGGTGGCGCAGCCGCAGCCGCGTGGCGGTCAGGGGCTCGGCCACGTCTATGGCCGCGTCCTCGAAGCTGGGGGCGCCCAGCCGGACGCGCGCATCCCGTGAAAAGCCGATGGCCTCGGCCGGCAGCCCGAACAGCCCCTTGCGCAGGCGTCCGTTGCCGTCCTCGTCGTGGTAGGCTTGCACGGCGTAGCGGCCCGGCGGGATGCCGGGCACGCTGACCACGACGCTCCCGGGCTTCGCGGGCGCGGCCCCAGTGAACGGGCAGTGCTTGGTCGTGAACGTCGCGGGCGTGCAAACGGCGACGCGGACCAGTCCGTGATCGTTCTCAATCCCGGTCAGCTCAATGTCGAGCTGCGCGGCTCGGGCGGGTGCCGGCAGGGCCAGGGCCGCCAGCACCAGCGCCCGGCGCCAAGCGCCACCCCACACCATCATGCGCCCTGCCCCGCGGGGAACGTCAGGCTGACCCACAGGCCAGGCCCGGCGTTCCGCAGCCGCAGCGTCGCGCCGTGCAGGTCGGCGACGGCGGCCACCAGGCTCAGCCCCAGCCCGTTGCCCGGCGTCGTGCGGCTGCGTTCCCCGCGGTAGAAGCGATGCACCAGGCGCGGCAGGTCCTCCCCATCCACGCCGGGGCCGTCGTCCTCCACGGATAGGCAGGCGCCCGCCTCCGGGTCCGCAGACAGGCGCACGGTGATCCGCGTGCTCGGCGGGGTGTGGCGCAAGGCATTCTCCACCAAGTTGGCAGCGGCCTGGGTCAGCAGCTCCTGGTCGCCGTGCACGGCGACGCCGGGCGCGACGCTGGCCGTCAGGATGTGCCCGGCCTCCTCGGCGTCCGGCCGGTAGGCGTCGGCAATGGACTCTGCGACGGCGCTCAGGTCCACCCGGCCGAACTCGGCACGGGGCGAGGCGCCCTCCACCTGTGCGATCCGCAGCAGCGCGGAGAAGGTGTCCAGCAGCCCCTCCGCCTCGCGCAGCGCGGCGTCCACCGCGGTCTCGTACTCGCGGGCGGAGTGCGCATGGGTCCGCGCGTGTTCCAGGCCCTGATACAGGCGGGACAAGGGCGTGCGGAGGTCATGGGCCACGTCGCTGCTGACCTGGTGCAGGCTCTCCATCAGGGCGCCGATGCGGTCCAGCATCCGGTTGAGCGTGCCCGCCAGCCGGTCCAGGTCGTCGCCGGTGCCGCGGACCGGCACGCGCCGCGCCAGGTCGCCGCCGATGATCGCCTCCGCCGTGCGCGAGATCGCGTCCACCCGGGCCAGGAACGCCCGGC
>JAABUM010001613.1_pt1 | contig 33042 bp, 52 predicted proteins | sample 5559161 | NCBI WGS metagenome assembly JAABUM01 (sample SAMN10711868, study PRJNA513369) | rock metagenome | isolation source: Antarctica rocks | place: Antarctica: Victoria Land, Siegfried Peak nord
GCACAACGGCGCACGCGTGTCGCATATACGGGGACCGCGCATGAACTATAGGCTTAAGTACTGGCTAAGTACTGGGAGACTCTCGGTTCGGGCTTTTTTCGCTTCCGTTTAAGTGTCCTGGGGGCAACAAAGTACTGCGTTCCGTGTGAAGTTTGCCAGCAAAAGGGTTTTGTCTTGGCTCTGGCGCTCTTGGTGCAATTCTCCACGGCAGCGCACCAGTGCTTGCAGCGCAGACAGGCCGGCTGTGTACCTAGACGCTTCATTCAGCTCACGACCGGCCTCCATGTCGGCAGGTGCCGTGCGCCAGAATGTCACAGCGTGACAACTCAGGGCGCTTTCAAAGCCATGCAGGCTCAGCAGGCCGTGGAGGCGCGCAGCCTCAGCGCTCTGGCCTGGTGCCATTAGGTGGAGTCAAGGTACAGCCTGCTCGTGTATGCTTACCCGGCGTCCCGCTCGTGTAAAGATATTGAGAGCCTGACTTCGCCAATTTTGCTGCCCAGCCTGTGGCGTGTTGTTCTTAGGCGGCATCGCCGCCAGGGGTGGAATCCAATGCCATGCGCATCGCATGCATCCTCAACGAGCTTTCTCAATGCCGCAGCGTGGAGGAAGGGGTTTTTCTGCAGGCGCGACAGGGCCGAAGGTTGCCATACCAAAGCCAGTCAACCTACCCTCGCTCAAGAAGGTGCCTGTCGACATCCATACCTTTTGTTGATCACTGTGTAGCCCTTTGCTGATCTGCGATGCTTTCCGTAGCCAGTAACGCGGGCTCTGCACCCAGCTTGTTGCTGCGATGCTGCCTTTCTCCACTGAGGCCTATGCAGCGGTCCGATTACCGTCTTATGGTTGGCGCAGGAGAACGCGGGGCTCGATCCTAACACCCAGCTCGTGCCGACCGCCGGCGGAGGCTGGAGCAAACCAGAGGAGCCGCCCCCTCCGCCAGAGGCGCCAGCAGACAGTGCCAGTCCGCTCACAGCAGGTTCCACCTGGGGCTCGGCGCAGTCGCGATCGGCAGCTGCTCCATGGCAGCCGCCCGCAGACCCTGCGGCGCCTGCAGCCGCCGCCTTGCCCTTCAAAGTCCGGTCCGGCTTGGACAGGCGACGCCTCAACCCGTCGGAGTACCCCAGCCTCGAGGCGGCCGGCAAGAAATCGGCGCTCGTCGCCCAGCTCGCGTTAAACAGGGCCCCCACCTCGGCGCTGCTTGGCCCGCCCTCCGGCTTGGTGCGAGCCTGCGACCACGATACGATACGATGCACACAATCTTGTCTGTTCAAAGGCTGTGCGGCTCCATCCACCTCCAGACAGCCTCTGAGAAAGTTCATGTCGGCTGATTGGTTGCTGCCATGCGAGCTGGCAGAACAGATTCGAGCTATGCCAAAGGTTTATCCGACATTTGCCGCGCCGCTTCCACTCCAGGACACCAGCGGCCGGAACTGGGACGATGAGGACCGGGTAGCCCCAGCGCGCCCGCCGTCGGCAGACTGGTGCGTCCCACGTGAAGCTGCAGAGGAACGTGTATCCATAATTAACATTTTCACTTCATGCGGTGTCGCGGGAGAGAGCGACCGTTGAATCTACATGTCAAGTACTGTTGGTGCATCAGGCACGCTGATGTTGTGCCGGACCAGCAAATTTTACAGGTCAAGTCGCACAGCTCAGCAGATTCACCAAGGTAGAAGATACATCTGCATCCTCCTCAACTGCTCTGCTGTTGTTTTGCAGGTACGGCGGCGACCGCTACCAAGATGAGCGGCGCGGCTTTGGCAGGCAGGACGAGGAGCGGCCGCTCTACGGCCGGCCCAACGAGGCCCAGTCGCCATTTGGCCGACAGACCGAGGAGCGGCCAGCGTTTGAGCGGCCGCCTGCAGATGAGCAGCCGCCACCGCCACCGCCACCGCCGCGGCAGCAGCCCTGGGAGCCAGAGCCGGCCGGCAGCCTGATCCGCGAGCGGGAGCGGTCGCTACTGGCAACCGACAGGGATGCCGAGTGCGCACCCCTGGACGAGCCCCCGGCAGCAGACGAACGGTCAGTGCAGCCGCAGCGGGAGTTTGGCCGCTGCGCTGAGCCGCCGCCGCCGCCGCGGGACGCCGATCGCTGGCGCGGCGGCGGCGCCTTGCAGCCGCCTGCCAACGGCTGCCCGCTGCCGCGCCCAACGCTGGCGGACGTGCCTGACGAGCAGCCCCACCGGCCCGGCGGCGGCTTCGACCGCCGCGTGCCCGATGAGCGACCGCCGCCGCGCGGATACGATGACAGGCGGCAGCTTGAGGACAGGCCGCGCCGCGGCTGGGACAACGAGCCGCGCCGCTCGTTGCGCTATGACGACGTCCGTGGCCCGCCGCCCCGCGCCGGCCCAGGCGGTGGCGGCGGCTTCGACGGCCCGCCCAACCGCCGGCCTTTCGGCGGCGGTGTTGGCGGGCACTACGATGGCACGCCCGGCCGCTCACGCCTGACAGATGGGCCGCCACGGTCGGCGCTCATCTCCGGGCCGCCGCCGCCGGCGGGTCGCAGCGCCCTGGTCGGGGGCCCGCCCGGCCCCCGGCAGCCGGGCTTGCCTCAATTTGCCGATGAGGAGCGCCTGCCGCTGCTCTCAGCGCTGGCGGGCCCGCCGGCGGACGCGCTTTCTGCCTCTGAGCGCCACCCGGCGTCTGCCGGCGCCGCCGAGGCCGGCGTCCGCGGTGTCGACGCCACAGCGCCGCTGGCCCGGGAGCCAGCACGGCCGGCATCGCAGCCGACGCTGCAGGCGGCTGATCTGCCGGCGGCAGCGGCACTGGCATTGGCGGTCCAGCGGCATCAGCCGCCGTCGCATGAGGAGCCCATGGACGACAGCGCCGCCTTCATGGCGGAGCTGGACCGCATCGCAGCCGAGAAGGAGGATGTGAGTTCTGTAGAGGAGTCCATCAGAAGCTAGAATCCAACTGGAGTGAATTGGTGTTTTCGTCGCCGCGGAAGCAGTGGTATTGTGCTGACTGCATGTAGCAGGAGAGCCCAAATGCGCTCCAGCTCGTCAATGCAGACGGTTCTGACACACGGGTCCTGTGCATGCACACGAGCAGCTGAGCCATGCTTGATGCAATGCAGAAGAAGATGGCGAAGGCAGCAGAGGCGGCGGCCGCTGCGGCCGCTGCCATCGAGGCCCGCGAGGCGGAGGAGGCGGCTGCGATCGCCACAACCCGCGCGGAGGAAGCGCGCCACAGAGAGGCGATTGAGGTGCTGGCTTTCCTCTGGTGCCGTGCTTGATGGTGGCCCGAACACATGTCAAGTAGGCCAAGGTGTATTTCGCAATGCATCGTGAGCGCTGTTCTTCATGCTGCCACTAACCTTTGCTGCTGTGCTGCCTGGAACACAGGTGCATCCATGAAAATGCGACAAGTGTGTGTTTTTCGTTCCTGCTGCAGGGCAAGAACCGCAGCCTGCCGCAGGCGCGTGCCGATGCTCTGCGCGCCGAAGCAGAGGCGGAGGAGCGCCGGAAGGCTGCCGCACAGGTGGGTCCTACAAGCTTGAGACGCTTCCGCAGCTGCTATGCTGGCAGCTCGCTGCAGGCAGCTGTTCGTTATCCTTCTCTCAATGCAGCTATTCGGCCTGAACGTTTGTGTAGCATGCGCCTTCTCAGTTTATGCGCTGTTCACGCAAACAGCTTCTGCACCAGACAGGTGTCCTTAATGCTGACTGCATTCGCGCAAAGTTGTGGTGTTTTGCTGCCAGTTTATGCACTGCTGCTGATCTTACTTTCCAGGCCAAGCTGGAGGAGATCAATGCACGCATCGCGCAACGCGAGGCCGAAGCCAAGGCCGCAGCGGAGAAGGAGGCGGCCGAGGCGGCGGCGAGCGCTGAGGCCCGTGCGGCAGAGGAGGCAGAGGCAAAGGCGGGAGCGGGTGAGGCCGAACTCAACGAGTTCGTGGAGGCGGGGGCCGCAGAGGCCGCCAGGGCGGAGGCGGCGCCGCCCGCTGCCTCCGAGGCCAAAACCACGCCATTGCTGAGCGCCGCTGCTGCCGCAGAGCCCGCACCGGCGCCGGCGCACACGCCGTCGCCGCGGCCTGTCGTCAACGCCTGGGCCAAGCCCCTGACGCTGGTGCGCGACGTGCCGCCGCAGCAGCAGCCGCCGGCGTCGGAGCCGCCCGCAAGCGCCGCGCTGGCCGCCGAGGCGCCGCCGCCTGCGGCGCCAGGCTCGTCTGCTGCTGCTGGCAGCGCCGTCGCCGTGCAGCAGCACAAGGCTGCAGACACGCCGCTCGAGGAGCAGCCAGTGGCTTCGGACGCCCCCACGGCGGGCAGCCGCGGCCGCGGCGGCCGTGGCCGTGCTCGCGGCGAGCGCGCGGCGCCCCGCGACATCGCGCCTGCCCTCTCTGGTGACAGGTGCGTGGTGGCAGACATCGTCATCCTTCATTGCATGTGGGTGCCGGTGAAGCTGCTGCTACAACACCTTCACAGTTCGTAGGCAGCATGCTGGCAATCCGCGGCAATTGCGTCGGGCAGTTTCGCACTATATGGCCTTCCCTGTTGACACCTGCCTACTATCACAGGCCGCCGCAACAGCAGCAGCAGCCGCCCAAGGGCGCGTCTCCCAAGGACGGCCCAGGCCGCAAGCGCAACCGCGGCGGTACCAAGCCACCCGGGCGCACGCTGCCGCTGCCCATCGCGAAGGGGGATACCGACAGGGCCGCGGTGTCGCCAGAGGCCGCGTCCCCGCAAGCCGGCGCCCCTGCCGCGCCGGCCGCGGTGCCGTCGACTGGCGCGGCCTCGCTGCTGCCGGTGGCGTCCTCGCCGCAGCAGCCCCAGCAGCAGCTGCCCCAGCAGCAGTTGCAGCAGGCACAAGTGGAGCCGCCCGCGACGCAGCCGTTCCAGGCGCCGCCACTCAGCAACGGCATAGCGGCGGCTTCGCACGAGCCTTCCGCCGTCGGCGGCGCGCTTGCACACCTCGTCCTGACGGAGGCGCCGCTCAAGGCCGAGGGCGTAGCGGCGCCGGCGGTGCTGGACCCCGCGGTACCTGCTGCGGCTGGCGCGGCACCGATCGCGCGGCCGCGCTCGGCACCCCCGCTCGACGATACACTTGCAAGCGGCGTGCTGGCCAACGGCATCCCGGCACTGCCTGCGGACCTGTCTCTGGCCGCCTCTGGCCTGCCACTATCGAGTGGTATCCGCGACGGCCATGCCTCTGGCGGTACGCTGGCGCCGCCGCACGGCGCGCCAGGTGGCTTCGGCGGCTTTGCGCCGCCACCGGCGTCCGGCGTGCCGCCGCCGCACGTGCAGGGCCTGCCCAACGCCTTTGGCGGCGGCGGCTTTGGCTTTGGCGGCTTTGGCTTTGGCGGCGTGCCCGCCTCTGCAGCGGGCCTGTGGCAGCAGCCGCCTGCGGCTTCGCAGCTGCAGCCGTCCTTTGTGCAGCAGCAGCAGCACATGCCGCCGCAGCAGCAGCCGCACCACCACCAGCAGCAGCACGTGCAGCAGCAGCAGCTGCCCCAGCAGCAGCAGCCGCACCAGCAGCAGCGCCCATCGCCGCCTCCAGGCCTCACGGGCTCGCAGCAGCTGGACGCGTTCTACGGCGGCCAGGCCGGCGGCTTGGGCGGCTTCGGCCACAACTCGCTGCAGCAGCAGCAGCAGCACCACCACCACCAGCAGGGGCCGCCGCCGCCGCCGCAGCAGCCGCAGCAGCCGCAGCAGCCGCAGCAGCTGGGTCACCAGACGGGTCACCACCACGGCGGGCTGCAGATGCCGCAGTTTGGCTCCTTTGGCAGCGCCGGCGGCCTGGGCGGCAACCAGGAGGCCACCTTCGGCGGCTTTGGCCAGACAGCGTTCGTGCCGACGGGCAAGCAGCCGGACTGGAGCGTGCCGTCCATGGGCGGCGGCTCCAGCAGCTCCGGCAGCCTGCAGCCGGGCCTGGCGGCGGCCAGCCAGGCGTTTGCCGCACCCGGCGGCCGCCCCGCCAGCGCCGGCGGCGGCCTTGGTGGCATGAACAACGTGGCGATGGGCGGCCCGCAGCAGCCGCCGCACCAGCAGCAGCACGGAGGCGGCTTCCCAGGCGCGCTAGGCGGCGGGCAGCACATCGGGTTTGGCGGATCGTCGCAGCAGCAGGGCAGCCACGCGTTCTTCCACCAGGTGCGGAACTCGCACATGTATCCAAGCCGAACCTAAACGATCTTCCCCTGAACGATCATCCTGAAAGCGTAGCTGCAAGAGCCAGGTCGTGTCTGCCTCTCTGCTGTCTGTTGACCACTAGAATCCTCGTTGCAACTGGATTCTCACCTAACTCGTTGCAACGTGCAGCCGCCTCACAATCCGCACAACTCGCTGGGCCTGCAGCACGCCTTCGGCAGCAGCAGCGGCCTGGGGTCGGGCCACCTGGAGGCGGCGCTGCCGGAGGATCTCATGGGCGGCGGCGACGACGGTGGGCTGCGACAGCAGCGCCCCGGCGGCCTGCAGCCGGGACGCAATGGCGGCGCCAAGGCCGGGCGCGCCGGACGCAACGGTATCCCGCAGCAGCAGCAGCCGCAGCAGCAGCAGCAGCAGTACGGCGGACCGCCGATGCGCGGCGGGCGGGGTCTGCCGCGCGGCGCGGCCCCTGGCAGGTGTGCCTTGTGTATCGAGCTGTTTTGATGTGTGTGCTCAGCTGCTGGGGTTGGATGTGTCTGTGGTGCGCTACCACCTGCTGTCGACTGCCCCGCGTCGCTGTCTGTGACGCCTTGCACATATGACAGCTGGAGGCGCGAGCATTGTACCGTTGCAACGGAGCTTTGCGCTCATCTACACGTCGCTGTGCTTGTCACCAGGGCCGGGCGCATGTCGGTCGGCAGGGGGGAGGGCCGCGGCGAGGTGATGGGCCGCGGCGGGCGGGGCGCTGGCCGCGGGGCGCGTGGTGGCCGGACGCCTGTCACAATGAAGCCGGCCTACGCCGGTGGCAAGACGCCGCCGCCGCCCGGCAGCTACGGCGGCCCGCCGCCGCTGCAGCAGATGGGCGACAGCTGAGCCGGTTGTCAGGGCTCAACGGGTCCTTGCCCCGCACGAGCGGCGGCCTGGCCCGCATGCATCGCACGAAGCAAGCTGGTCAATGCAAGCAATAATGTCCAAGCCGGCGGCACATGAACGAGGGCAGGCCACCCCAAGGGTGGACGCCTGCCAGGGACCGAGAGCAGCGGCTTGAGGTGCCAGAGGTTGAGTGACGGACCAGTGTTCCTGGGCAACGCATTCGAATTTCACAGTGCATGACATGGGCACATGTGCCCGACATCCAGAGGCTCTCGTGGCCTGCCGCCGATGGCGGCACCGCCTCTGTGACTGCATCCAGTTCGAGCTGTTTGGCCCCACAGCAGCCATGTTTGAAAGCGCATTTGGCCGACCGTGTGCACCTCCCACGTGCGCGGCCGGCCCGGCAAATGATCAAAGCTGTAATGACGAGGGAGCGCACACAACAGGCGCACACAACAGGCGCTGACATACCTTACCCCGCCCTGCCTTGCCCAGATGGAGCAATGCCCAAAACAGCCACCTGGGCCAGGTGGCTGTTTTGGGCATTGCTCAGGTGACCTGGCCGTACCTGGGTGTGTGAATTGGTCACGTGACTGGGAATCTATAAGCCGGTCCGTAAAGAGAGTGGCGGCCTTCTAGCGCTCTCCGTTGGCCGCTGGAGTCCAATGAGTCGCCGGCAGCACGCGGCGCGCACATAGCACGCTTCACGCGCATCGAAATCTGGAGCAAGGTTGATTAAGACCTGTATCACACAGCAGCAACGTCCGGCTGCACCAGATCATTGAACAACCAGGCGGCAGACAGCAATGTTTGGTGGGGGCTTCTTTGGTGGCGGTGGCCACCCTTTCGGCGGCATGCCTGGAGGCATGCCTGGAGGACGGGGAGGCGGCAACACAGACAGTACCAGATACTACAACCTTCTGGGCGTGGACAAGTCAGCAAGTGAAGTCGACATGAAAAAGGCTCATCGCAAGCTCGCCCTCAAGCATCACCCTGACAAGGGTGCGCTGGCAATTTGAAACCTACAGCATGAATAGTCAGGCTCGATTAACGAACCGGGATTACACCAGCTGCGCCGCTCCGTTCGTTTGGCGCGGACTTGCTTTTTCGACTTTCCATCAGCCGAAGGTTCCACCAGCAGCGATTTAAGGCGACTGCGACAGCCCTGACAGTCACGTACGCATTTGCGAGTGTTTGAGTTACAGACGACAATTCGACCATGCTCTTGCAAACATGTTGTGAGAGAGCTGCTGGAGTCGTCACGATTGATGCGCTTGACGCTCGTCAGAGCGCAGATGCTTCAATGTGCAATCGAGTGGGTTGTCAGCGTCGCGACATCCGTATGTGATGCGGCATGCCGAACTTTGCGAGACACGTGGCATGTGCCAACTCTGCCGCAGCCACGGCGGCGGCTGCGGCTCATGAGGCTCACAGACGGCGAGTGAAAAGCGGATGAGCCGCAGCTACAGACGCTGGTGCAGACAACTCACAGCACTCCGCAGACACCTGGAGCAGGCATGCCACATCGGCCAGACGTCAACCTGGGCCCCACCGGCACCGCCTGACGACGGCTCAGACGGTGCATTCTTCACCTCGAGTGATTGTGCCTACAGGCGGTGACGAGGCGAAGTTCAAGGAAATCAACGAGGCGTACGACGTGCTGCGGGACCCTGAGAAGCGTCGCATCTACGACCAGGTATATTAGTTCGCCTTGAACAACACTTTTCATCTGTGAAAGTGCAACATCATGCAGTATCTGGGCAGAAACATGTCTCAGCAGTGCGCTGTCGTGCAGTCAGCAGAGCCGGGCAGGAGGAGTGCATCAAGGGCTGCAAGTTCCGAAGCTGAAATGAAAGGGGAACATTCTTCTGTGCAGTTTGGCGAGGATGCGGTCAAGGAGGGCATGGGCGGTGGCGCCGGCGGTGGCGGCGGCATGGCGGACATCTTCGACCTGTTTGGCGGCGGCGGCGGGCGGCGGCAGACGCGCGAGCGCCGTGGCGAGGACGTGGTCCACCGCCTGAAGGTCACGCTGGAGGAGCTCTACAACGGCAGCTCCAGGTGTTTTTGCATGTCCTAATAAAGGGCGAAAACACGCAACCACAACCTGAAACGCTGCAGCAAAAGATGGGTCGACACCGCCTGAAGGTCTCGCTGGAGGAGCTCTACAGCGGCAACGCGCGGGAAACAAGGGGCCGGCTGTTGACAAAGGCCCGCAGCGCCCAGCAAATGACTGTAAGGAAACAAATGATAGCATGAGTCGGACCAAATAACCTCAGGGACCCATTCTCGCGCCGCCAAGTGCCCGGCGACCCATGACCGCCTGTCTGCTGGCTGTCATGTGCTTTACGCGCCTGGTGGCCACTACTCGCCCCAGGATATCTGGGACTCCTGACACTTGACTCCTGATACTTGCAGGCATGTCCCTTTTGGCCGGCATTTCGCAGCAGAGACATGCAACATGCCATGAGCGCTGTCCCTGCCCCTCCGCAGGAAACTGTCGCTATCGCGGAACATCAAGTGCAGCACTTGCACCGGCAGCGGCACCAAGTCAGGGCGCCGCTACCAGTGCGAGCAGTGCCACGGCTCCGGCGTGACAGTGCGACCCTCACTCCCCTCGTTCGCGCATCCTGGTTTGATGTCGCTGCTGTGGGAACGAAGTTGCCTGCAACAGCAAACTCGTGCATGGAGTGCTGCTGCACCATCACCAGGCGCATTGCCTCCTGCATCACCAGTTGTTCCCGCGATGATCTTTGGGCCCAAAATGTTGCACTTTGGACTGTTGTTGCATTTTTGGTTTTAGGGTGTTGCATTGACAGGAGGTGTCACCCGCGCAGGTGCAGCTGCGGGCGCTGGGCCCGGGCATGATGCAGCAGATCCAGCAGCCGTGCAGCGCCTGCAGCCAGACGGGTTACAGTGTGCCCGCCAGTGACAAGTGCGGCTCCTGCGCCGGCAAGGGCCTGCTGCCAGAGAAGAAGGTCTTTGACGTGCACATCGCCAAGGTGGGGCGGCCTGTAGCTTCCTTGGTTTGCTGTCGAGGCTTTTCACTGACATCTGCAAGTGATCGGCGCGGACATGGAGTGGCGAGCGGCGCGGGCATGGAGGGATGATCAGTCTGGGCATGGAGCTGCTTGGGAAGACGAGCGTCGACTTGCACTTCATTTCGGCCGCGACAGCCTCTGTGCGCACTCACGTGCAGCTTCCTCATGGCACCATATCACGTGTCCAACCTCCTGGGCCGATTCTGACGGCCATGCGTCTTCCTTCCATGCCGCAGGGGCAGAAGCATGGCGCAAAGATCGTGCTGCGGGGGGAGGCGGGGTGCAGCGACCCCACAGTGCAGCCGGGCGACGTTGTCTTCGTCCTGGAGCAGAAGGAGCACCGCTTCTTCAAGCGCATCAACCAGGTGGGTTTCTAGTCTCATACACCTGTGAGGCTCGCTTCTGCACGTTGCCATGTGCTGGGAGGAGAAGAAGCACCGCCTTGCTCCTCCAAGCACATCCTTGCACGCGGCAGTCGCGTACCAGCAGTAGGCCGCCTCGAGCTTTGAGACACAGTCCATCGCCGCCGCTGCAGGCACCCAGCGGCCTAGGTCTGTACAAAGTCCATCAGCCCGGCGGAGGCGTGCACCAATCTGTGCCGATGCGTTCTATCGTGCCCCGCACAGCATTCACCTCGAATCACATGTCACTACTGGCGCAGGCACCCAGCGACCTGATCCTGTCAAAGTCCATCAGCCTGGCGGAGGCGCTCACAGGCCTCAACTTCCACGTGCGGCACCTTGACGGCCGTGTGCTCCAGGTGCGATGAAGTTGAAGCATTCCCCCCAATGCATCCCCATCGGAGCCTTCCTGTCGATCGTGCGCTCGCTCAGTCATGCAGCACAGGAGGGCCTGGCACTGCGCTGCCACTGTCGCAGACTCCCCAGCTGCGCCTGTGCAGCGAAAGGCCGTGGCCGCTGCTGAGACGCTGTCCGTCGTAGTCGCCAGGGGCGTACGGAGACGCACAGGAACTCTCTCCACACGCAACACTGATCAGCTTGGTGTGGTATGCTGAGGGCCCAGCTGTCTGGCTTCGACTGCTGTCTCCACCCCCACCCAAGTTATGTAATCGTAATCGCCAACCTGGCAGCAGCAGCAGCAGCGTCAGGTGGGGCATGTCAGACAAAGCCCTTTCACTCCTCAGCTGTTGACCTTTCCATGCCCGCCCCTCCGTCGCAGGTGTCCACGCACCCGGGCGAGGTCATCAAGCCAGACAGCTGGAAGGTGATCGACGGGGAGGGGATGCCCATCGAGGGCAGCCCCTACGAGAAGGGGAACCTGTACATCCAGTTCGATGTGAAATTCCCCGACCTCCTCGAGCCGGCGCAGGTCCAGGCGCTCACGCAGGTGCGCAGCGTTTTAAGAGTTGACAACACCACGAATGACCTGCTTGCGCATGTTCATACCTGTGCAGTACATCTGTCAGAATGCGTCAGGACCTGCTGTGCAGCGCAGCGTTCCTTGCCTGCGCGAGAACACACAGCCTCACGACTCGGCTTCCTCGTGCTGAGTGCCGTCCCACCAATTCGGTTTGGATGTCGTGCCTGCAGGTGCTGCCAAAGGGGCCGTCGGAGAACGGGGCGGCGATGCAGGTGGACGAGGCAGAGGAGTGCTTCATGCGCGGCGTCTTGGACTTCGAGCAGGAGCTCAAGCAGCGGTGCGTCGCCCTTCTCGGTTCTGGCAGTTTCCGATTGCAACCCTGTGCTGTAATGCCTCTGCACGCTGTGCACTGCTGCACCTTGCGGGTGTTGTGCCAATTGCACAGTTCACAGAAGTGAATGTCGTGCTCAATGTGCGTCTCACAGTCGCGAACGAAATGAAAGTCCTCACTGCATCGTGCTGCAGGCGGGAGTTCCAGCGGCGACACCAGACCTCAGCGTACGATGAGTCGGACGAGGAAGACGGGCCGGGCCCCGGTCGGGTGCAGTGCGCCCAGCAGTAGGTGCCGCACTATCAGGCGCCGCAGCAGCAGCGGGCGCCACACCAGCAGCAGAGGCCGCAGCTCACGCACAGGCACCCCGCCGCCGGCGGCCAGGGCCGCGCCGGGGTGCAGCGCTTCCAGCAGTGAATGCGGCAGCGCCAGCAACACCGGGCGGCGTGGCCAGGTGCAGCATCGAGCTGGCTTTGGCCGCTGGCACATTGCTGCCACGGCAGTTGCGACTCCGCTGGCCGTTTGCAAGGCCGGCGTGCAGTGCGTGTTGCTGGTGCTGCGACAGTGCAGCCTGGCACCTAATGCCGCAGGCGCTGCGGCTTGTGACAGCCAGCAGCGCTGGCCCTCAATTCGGCGCCTGCTCTGCCTTGTATTATCGGAGTGCTTCTTGAAACACCAACGCTCTTTAGGCACAAGCTCTCCTGATTAGTCCCGCAGCATTAAGAAGAGAAGTGGGCAGGTTCTGCTCTTAGCAAGTTTCTAGTGACAGATGCAGGCAGCGGTCACAGTCTGTGGTTGTGACCGATTCTTAGTGATTGAACGCGTCGGCATGTCGAGCAGACCAGTAGTAAGAAAAATGCCGTCTGAAGACTTCACAGAAACCTACAGGAGCCCCAAAACTCACAACATCAACAAGATCTTGATCCCCCTTGAAGTAGGTAGTTATAGTGGTGTTTCGTCATCGTTCACAAGCAATATTGATGATGGTAACAAAAGGAAAATGGCATGGCTTGTCTTGGCGGAAAAACTGCATTTTGGCGGCGGCTTTCAAGGTCTCAAGTAGTTCAGCACCTGCAGGATGTAACCAAATTTATCTAAAAGTGCAACGAACCTGCACGACCACATGTGCCTGTAGAGTCTACCAGTACCTGGAAGTTGCAACATCAGTTGTAGGCTGATTTGTGTAGGTCATTGAAGCTGTCGCGGACTCCCCAATATTGTTGTGACACGCCTCAGTGGACGGACCAGGTCCACGGCCAGGGATGTACTGTACAGGTCGACAATCACCTCATTTTGTGCCGCATCATGCGGCCGCTTTTCCGCGTGCAGAATATATTGCATTCAGGTCCATGAGCCTTGCAACGCCACCGACCCTCCAGCGAAATTCAACCGCGCCACTGAGCTGACATCGAGTGATGTCAGCAGACTCAGCAGTCCAATGAAGATTTTCGTGAATGCTATCGTCGGAAAAGTAGCGACAGCAGCTGTCGGACCAGGGATGGGTACCCCACCAAAACTAGTCCGAAGCCGCACAACAGCACGATGACCTTTGGCAGGACGATAGAGTCGAGGGTGACACCCTTCCAGAACTGCACAGCAAAACAGTTTAGCTCAATCGCATGAAGATGAGGCCTGAGACTGAAAGGGCGGAAATTGGCCAGCAACAGGGATACGCGCACTTGCCTTTGATCTGTTTCTGCTTACCATCCAGTCGATTCCTTCTGAATGCATGGCACGGTCCTCGGAATATGGACGCTTGGCGCACATGACCACGCGTGGACCGCGGCTGCAGATAACAAGACACACTCGTTTTCAACGAAACGTCGCCACTGGGCATTGCAGCCTGCAACTGGCAGACGATAGGTCAGGCACAGCTCACGCCACCTTGAATGGAGGCCTGCTGGAGAGAGTTGACGAGGATCAGGTAAGGGTCGAGGACGCCGCAACCGATTCGACGCCAGTTGCCTGTTCGCCATCACAGGGGTCCGGGCTCGTGCCAGACTTGGCTGCTGCATCCTGAGTAGGGATGGGGGCGTGGCTTGGGGTTTTGACACGTCTCTGGCAAACTGGTGTAGTATTGCGAGGGTGTGCAAAGTTGGCCAAAGCGCTGGCACCAAGTGTGACGCTACGAGCAGCTGGTGGCCGCTTTCTCAGCGGTGGCACAGATGGCGGTACCCTGAGTGCGCCGAGTGCGCTCTGGGTATTTGATGTGCCTCACTTGTCTGCTGATCGCCTGCCAGCCTTCGCTTTGCACCCAACCTGTTTTACTTGTTGCTCATTGCCCATGCCGAGCCTGGGATGTCATGCCGCTTCAATCAGGCGAGTGCGAATCCAACAACGTCTTCTCAGTAGGTACCACCATCTCGCCGTCCATCATCGCATCGGATTTTGAAGCCCTTGAACTACTGGCAGACGTGCAAATGACCTAGACGCCAGCGATGGGCTGTTGCACATCAGCAATTTCATCAACGCTGTTGCCGACCTCAACGCTGCACTCGCTACCTGGCCGCAGCGCCGAGATTACTGTGTGTAGTATACGCTACCTCACGTCTCGATGCAGCACTGTCGCTGTCTGATCGCTGCTGTCCACCAGGCACTAGCCCATCTGGCTGCATTTCAGCCTGCATTTTGACGCCCTTGCCACCCAGTGAAAGCAGTGCACACAGCGGCTGATGATACTTGGCATCAACGTCAAAGTAGCGCCCGAGTAAAGACCAGCACTGCGGCTGCCTTTCGTGCGACACCCGACTCAAGTCGCCTTGTTTTCTCCTCCTTTCGGCTGCCTTTCGGCTGCCGGTATCAGGCGGGGCCCAGCTGGAAGGAGTCCACGCGGCGGCTGATGCCACCGGCGAAGAGCGTGCCGCGATCGGCGGCCCACTTGACGTCGTGGTAGTGCTGCGTCTTGCCGTCGGCGCCCAGCTCCATGTCCATCTTCCCCATGCCTGCGCCGCGGCATACGGGGTTTCGCGGGGTGTAGAGTTGTGTGTATTAGCAATAGTAAGTGCTGCATCCTGCTGTCTGACCCTGTCTTCGCGTTCTTCTTGTTCATGCCAGCATCCAGGCGCTGCTCTCCCAGAATGCGCCCTGGTGGCACGGAGAAACAGTGACGATTTTTTTCCCACTGTTTCTCCGTCCTTCGTTCTTGCCTCGGAAGTGCGCAGGCTGCCGGCAGAGCCCGACGTGCTGGATGACACATGTGTGTGACACCATGCAGTGATGCGTCACGCTGCTTGAGAAGGCCACCGCGAGTTCAGGAGGCGTGGCGGCGGCGCACCCGGCTGCTGGCCCTCGACGCTGAAGTCGGCCAGGTACAGCCCCGAGAACGTGGTGATGGCCACCTGCGAGCGCGCAACACCCCTGTCATCGTGCGCTCTCAGAGGTGATTCAGAGGTGACAATGGCTGTCACAGACAAATCCGTGACGTCCAGGCGGCCAGGATCACAAGGCGGCCAGGATCACAAGGGTGCCAGGATCACAAGGCTGCCAGGGTCAAGGGTGCTAGGACGACCAGAACAGACTGCATCGCTGACGGGGACGAAGATGCAGTGGGCGTCGACTTGAGAGAGGCGGCCCACCTGCGAGGGCGACGCGCCGATGGCCAGCTTGAGCACCGTGAAGTCGTCCACACCCAGCGCGCGCACTGACTCTGTGGCGCCGCCCTGGTTCAGCGACCTGCATTGCAGAAGCCGCCGTTGGGATGTGGCGCTTGATTTCAGGGAGTCGATATGATTTCGAGCACCGTGAAGCCGTCCATGCCCAGGACACGATGTCCGTCGACCCAGCGGCCCGCAAGAGCTACAGCAAGCGACACCATGGGACAGGTGCTTCCTGCATCCAGAAGTCGTCGATGCTCAGCGTGCTCACCTGAGGTCCCACTGCGTGACGTGCTTGTTGGTGCTGCCGCACAGCAGCATGTGCCCCGCCGCATCCAGGCAGGTCACCATGTTGGCGCCGCCCGCCGGCGCCGGCACATTGAAGCGCCCCGCCGCGCCACCCGCCGCCGCCCGGTGGTCCCACAGCAGCACCTGCGGCGTCAGGGGGCTGTGATGTGTGAGTGAGACGCACAAAACGCTGCACCCGGCATCCGCACAGGACAGTGGCAGACCCCTGACATGCTCACAGTGAACAACATGAAAATGAGCTGTATCCATGACACCCGCAGGGTGACAGCGCTTCAGCCATTTGGAATGCATAGGGACGCATGTTCCATCAAACGGTGCGTAGCTTCAGCGTCGTTGAACGAGACCCCGATAAAGTTCCTCACCTGGCCGTCCTTGGAGCCGGTGATGAACAGCGGCGGCTGGCCTGGGAACGGCGCCGCCGCCGTGATCATATCCGTATGCCCCTGCGCGGCAGACACAGAGGCCCTTACTCTGAGCAGCTGCAGCACCCTGGAGGATGGTTTGGCTGCCTAATCTGCCTAATCTGCCTGCAGTTCGGCTGTGCGGGAATCTAGCAGCCTGACCCTGTCATCAGAGCTAGAGCCACCTGTGCACGCTTTGCCACCTGCTGACGGTGGTAGGAAAACCCATGGATTTTTCCTACCATAGGTTTTCCCCTTTGCGTTGCTCTTTTTCGCGACTATTTAAAAGCATTTTGTCATTGACTGATAATGCATTGTACATCCAAAAAAGACCGTCAGCTGCGCACCCTGAAGGCGGACAATGGCTGCAAGCTGTCGAAGCTGGCGCCGCTGGAGGTGCTGTAGAAGCGCACCACGTTCTCCTCCACACCCTCCGCGTTCTTGTGCATCGTCTCGCCTGCGATGGCATGATAGGCGGGGATCCATAGCCTGTTCGCTTTGGTGATGATGAAATAACCAGGAGGAGTCCAGCAACGGCCTCCGGGCTTGAGTGAGGCCAGACCGGCCCGAAGGCCTTGTGCAGCGATCAGCTGATGTCATTTCTGACGTTTGGAAATCACATCTGACCTGTATATAGTGCATCAGTGAATAAGCCGTCAGCATTGGGCAGCGCGGGCCGAACGGACGACACCTTAAGCTGCTCTCGCGGCTTCTTGAAGAGTTTACAAGAGAGAGTTCTTATGTGTTTATCAAGATGGATTTCCTTTTCTCTTATCTCAAAACCGCACCGGTGATGATGCCGTCAGCATCGTGCGCACGACGTACAGCACCTTGAGCCGGGCCCCGTGGCAGCTTCACAGATGTCTTTGTCTGATTTCGGTAGGAAACCGTGTGTTCACTATGGCGCGCCTGTGATGAAGCCGTCGGCGTTGGCCAGCGCGCGCACGACGGACAGCACCTTCAGCCGGTCCCGCGGCGGCACCAGCATGCCCGCCGGCGTCGCGCCCTCGGCTGTCATTCGGTACGCCGCCACGCACGAGGCGCTCGCCGCAGACTTGCCTCGCGGCACACCTGTCGGAAAACGAGCCCTTCTGCCATGAGGATCTTGGTCTGTGACGTGCTCAGTCAGCTGGTACGCTGACGCACGCATCGCGCTTGTCACGCTCGTATCCCGCGGCACGCCTGTGTTGACATGACTGATGTCAGCCAGCGGGATGGCGAACTCCCTCACCATGAGTGTCACGGTGAGAAGCATGGTGAGAAAACCCCTGAGGCCTGGACTTGCTTGCAGATCACGCACCGCCGACGAGCAGCAGGTCGGCGCGCGGCTGCAGGTCCATCGCGCAGATGAAGCAGCCTGTCAGCGAGATGGGGCTGCCCACCCGCTGCCCGGCCTCGTTCCACGTCAGCACCTGCCGCAGGACAGCAGCATATCAATCAGACAGCTTCGGACAGGCGCCCGAGCACCTCGACAGCCCATGCGAGAGTGACGCGCCTGGGATGGTTTTTGACGCCACAACCACAATGTCTCGGCCTGCAGCGCTGGGGAGAGCTCGATGCTGGAGGTGGATTAGGTGTCCCGTGCAATGCCCTTGCCAACAGGCGCAGGCCTCGGGACAATCGAGCACAAAGCGACGTGTGCAAAGAAATGGCGCCCGCTCCACGGCAAGGAGCGCCAGCGCACGTCACACCAGACAAGGCAATCATTCGCAAGGTAATCATTCGCAGGGTTTACTATCAAGGTTCTCTGTTCAGCGGCAGACCTGGGAGTCCTTGGCGCCAGAGATGAGGCGGCGGCGGCCCGCGTCGTACGCCAGCGCAAAGATGGTGTCGCTGTGTCCCTCCCATGCCGCCACTCGCCGCAGCACCTGCGCGTGGGTGTGCAAACAGGTTACTTACGGCGAAGGGAATGCCTTGTCCGCACAGGATGTGACATCTGTATTGCAGGCAGAGACGCCAGAGGGCGGCCAGCTCACGATTTCGACATCCCACAAGGGCGAGCTCACAAGGGCGAAACCTGCTGCAAACTAAGACTTCTTTTGGTACCTGCGGCTGCTGGGCTGAGTAGCCCGACGGCGGCCAGCTCATGATGTCGTTGATGTAGTCCAGATCGTACGAGAACAGCTGCTCGTTGCAGGCGCCCAGCGAGGTGCGCAGCTGCTCCAGCATCGCAGCGTCGCACTCCATCAGCTGCAGTTGAAATCAATAACACTTCAAGTTGAGGAGGGAAAGTCGAGATAGGTTGAGCCAGACAGATTGAGCCACAAGTGCGCGTGGGTCAGCAGGCGCCCAGCGAGGGGCGCAGCTGCTCCAGCATCGCGGCGTCTCGTTCCAACAGCTACGGTAGAAAGGGGCAACGTTTGAAAGAAACGGAAAGAGACTGAGCCTAATGCCTTTCGAGCCCGGCTCTCACCTGCTCCACGCACAGCTCGGCGGTCTTGCCCATCATGGTGACGGCGGCGGAGCGGTTGTCCAGCTTCCGGAGCAGCGCCACGATCGTCTTCACTGCGCCCTCAATGCCGATCAGCCCACCGTTCACCAGCGCCGCAAACGCCTCCGCCTGGCGATGCAGATTCATGTCGCAACGTTCATGAGAATCAGAGTGCATGAGGATCAACATGCACAACACTGATTCGAGCCCATTTCCTGCAGGGTTGCCTCTCCTGCGGTGCCAATGAGTCTGCTGTTTGCTAGCACCGCACCGCGCCTCCGCCTCTCGTCGCGGGCAGGTGGAGATAATGGGCTTCTGCAAATGGGCTTTGGCGCATGTGAAGCCCCCATTCTCCTCAGAAAGTGGTTCCAACTGAGGCGCATGTCAAGTGCAGCAATTCCTTTTGCTCGGGAACGTGGTTGGGTGGGCAGGCTGCATGCCCACATGAGGCATGTGAGGCGCACGGCAGCGCCTGCATGCGTGCCGCCGGGGCGACAATCTGGGATGATGCATGTGGTAGGCCGAACCGGGCGCGCACTCATCTCAAAACCCTAACCCTAAACACACACCTGGAGGAAGAAGTCCATCCGATTGACGTCCAGCGGCCGTTTCACGGTCAGGTGCTTCAGCACCTGCACACCCAGGTAACGTGTTGCAGCAGACGCATGCACGCCATCTGCTGTTCCCCGGGGGACATCTGCTATTCTTGTCGGCGCATGGCCACACATCTCTGTGCATGACAAGGCGGCTTGCGATGCCTCCGGCGACCAGCAGACGCCCCTGGACAAGGTGACGATGGCCAGGTTTGGGAGACGTCCCTATCGTGCAGGCCTGGCAAAATCGGGACGTCCGGCGAAAGGGATGAATCCCGCACGTTGGGGATAACCTTGTCCCGCGTCTTGTTTTTCCAGGGGTCCTGCAGGCTGCCGATGGCCTCCACGAATGGCACCTGCATGCAGAAGGATGTCTTTGTGTGCTTTCCGATGATTATCGAGGTGTCAGGTGTTCTGAGATGCGGTCGGCAGCTTCCTTTGTTGAGATGCGGGCTGCGCGCATGCTCCTCCGTTCTGGCACTCGGCCGTTACGGGAAGCAAACAGGAAGGGGGGACGCCAATGCAAGAACGCCGAGTCCAGAGCCGCCCACCACCGAGACGCGGTTGTCCTTGTTGTACTGGCTGAACACTGTTTGCGTGAACGCCTCCAGGAAGTTGGGGAAGGCGGCGTCGCCGCCGGCGCTGAGCAGCCGGCTGATCTCCCCCATGATGCCCTGCGGTTTAGTGAAAACTTGGAGCCTCACGCAAGGCGGATTTCCAGCCCCGCAGTTGCTGCCGTTCGCCCGTCAACCCTCAGATGCGCGTCCTTGGGCACTGGGTGCATGCCTGCATGCTTGGCGGACATCAGCACCTCGACTTGTCATGACTCACAACTACTGCCGTCCGCCACCTCAAGTATTGCAGGGTTTCCGAAAGGGCAGGACCGGCGTTTTCTGCGCCGCACTCACCTGTGTGTCAGGCTCCTCATCGCCGAGGCGACGCACAAGGCTGCTGAATGTCCCCACACTGGTGTCGACCGGCCTGCCGTTTTGCTGCAGCGGCGGCTGTTGGTGCTGCTGCGGCTGCGGCTGCGTCGGCGTCAGCGCCTGCTGCAGCGGCGGCTGCGGCTGCGGGGCCGGCGCCAGCGGCGGCGCCTGCGACACGCCCGGCGGCGACGGCGGCTGACTGGAGGCAGACGGCTGCCGCTGCGGCTGCTGTAGATGCTGCGGCGGCGCCTGTGCGGGGCTGTTGGCGGCACCGCCCTGCTGGTTGATTCTCACATTGGCGGTCAGCAACCTACGCAGCGGAATGCATGGAGTGTTGAGAAGAACAGAAAAAGGTGATGTAAAGAGAGCGCCGCAACGAGATACTAAGCAACTGAGCAGGTGGGGGACGCTGTGCGCAAGAGCTGGAACCTGATCGAGCTGATTGAGCTGATCGAGCGTGGGTTTAGGACAGCACAGCAATGCACTCCGTAAATCTGAGGTGTGCTCAGCACGCTGCACAACACAACATGCACAGCAGCATGCACAGGCGCAGCCTGGCACGCAGCCCACTTGCGTCAGGCGGAGGGTTCAAATGACATGCATAGGCACGCAGCTTCAAAGGCAGCAGGCTGCGCCAGAAAAAGTGTACAAGAGCTCCAATTTAAGCTCCATGCATGCTCCAATGCAGCTGTTTCGGATGCGGACGGCACGATGTCACCGCCCCAAGCCTTCCAAGTGGATTGAAGTATGCCTGCAGAGCGTTTGCCAGGGAGAGGAACCTCATTCAGCCGGCAGTGCTGGGTCTGAACTGGACTGTGCCTAACGGTGTTGTTGGTACCTGAGTGTCGCGATGATCTCGTTCGCGAGCGGTATCTCAGAGGGCTCCAAGTCCAGCGTGATGTTGATCTTCATGCTTGCAGCCTTCCGCTGCGTTGTGGGCAAAAAATGCTACTATCTCCTGCCGTCAAGGATTGCAGCTGCAACAACAAGCTGAGGCGCGCCAAGCGTCAGGTGTGTCTGCACATGGCCTGACAAAGCCTGACTGGCGTTGCTGCTCGCGCTGCCGCGATGAAATTGAAAGCGATCAATTTGCGCCGAGCGAAAAATGCACTGGATCAGAGTTGCGCTGGGTTTAGTGCTGGCTCTGAGCACTTAGCCGTTTGCAGGCATTGCAGGCACAAGCCAGTGTTTGCAAATTGCATCAAGATCTTTCAGTGTCGAACAATGGTGTACAGCAGATTATATTCAGATTTCGGAATGATTCACTGGCGCGGTTGGGTCCCGAGGGAGCGGGCGGAACCACCGTGAAGGTCTCTGCGGCGCCGCCACATGCCAGCTCCAACGTCGTTCGAAGGACGTCATGCAGACAGTCTACCTATCTTTGAATCACGTTGTACGTAGAAGATGGAAATACCTCTAAATTACAGCCTAATCAGCTCTGTTGAGGCCCTTCGGAAACTGCACTTCCGTTCATCCGCCGCACATCTGCCCGGCAACCATTTTTGTAAATGTCCTGTGATCACACGGTGCTCGCTGCTCAAACCACAAAAATATCCATCAGCACGATCGCGGGTCTATGCCCTGTGGCGGCGCGAGTACAGCGGATTGCTGATCACGGACATCGTCGCGTACGGCGTCTTGCCTGTCTGCAGCGGTGCCTTCTCATTGCCGACAACCAAACCCGTCGCCTCGTCCGCCGTCACTGGCGACGCCGCATCCACAGCGGCGCCACGTGCACCAGCAGGCAATGCTGCCGGCGCAGCAGTCTCGCCGTCGGCAGCCGGCGGCGCCGCTTGCACAGCGGCGTTGCCGACGGCTGGTGGCGGCGCCGCTTGCACAGCGGTGTTGCCGTCGGCTGGTGGCGCTGCCGCCACATCCGCCTCGGCCGTCGCATCCATGGCCGCCGGAGTGAGGCCGCTCGATGGTGTCGCCTGAGCATCTGCGTCCGCAGCGACAGCGGAAGCCTCCAGCATCTGTGAGGCGGCCGGCGGCGCAGCCTCGTCGCCAGCCGCCTGGACCGAGGGCCATGCTGGCGTCGCGGCACTACTGGCGGCAGCTTCAGCCAGCTGGTCGGCAGCACTGACAGCTGTCAGCTCCTCCGCCGCGACCATCTCCATGTCCGCACCAGACTCTGCAGCGGCTGCGGATGCGCCCTTGTCGGCTGCCGCCTCGACCGAAGCGGGCGCGTCCACGACTGCGGCCGCGGCGCCATCCGCCTGCGGGCTGGCCGGCGCCTGCTGCACCGCCGGCAGCTGCTGCGAGATCAGCATTACTGCGGCGGTGGGGCCGGCGGCCGCCGCCGGCCAGGAAGGCCACTCGATCGCCGCGGGCGGCGCCGCGCCGTCAGGCGCAGCGGCCACGAGGTCTGACAGCGCAACGGCGATGCGCGTGAGGCGATTGGCGCCGGGAGCCGCGGACGCTGCGGCCTCCGCCACCGTAGCAGACGAAATGCGCGCGGCGCCTGCAGTCAGAGAGACAGCCCATCAGCGCATCATTCATGTAGTCACTTGGGGGCAGAGACTGTGCTGCAGCTGCAAAGAGGCTGCATGGTGCCCAGCGATCGCTAACAGTCCTGCAAAGGGGGTTTGTGTAGAGCGGGCTTCACAACCTCTCTCGCATGACAGCAAGTGCAGGAATTGGCACCGAACTGCGCACCTGGAAGCGCCACTTGCGCTCGGCAGTCCAGAGGGCCACTGTTGAAATCCGGCCCTGCAGCAAGAATCATAAACCTTTCTTTTTAAACTGGTCAGATGGAACTTTCTCTCAGCCACGAACCATGCACCCATCTCAACTGATCAGACGGAACTTTCTTTCTTTCCTTTTTTCTTTCTTTCTTTCTTTCCACAACACCTGCTTGCCCTTCAAGCATGTGGCCAAAGGCGGGGACACATGTGCATGGGTGGTGCCTGCCGAAATCCGGACTGGAACCACAACAGTCGGCTGCAAGGAAATCACACAGGAGGTGCTTTCTCGAGGATATATTATCGCAGAATGCGCACCGACGGCCAGGTCAGCGTGCAGCCGCGCGCCGCTCTGCAGGCACAGGAACCCCAGCCGAAGCCGCCCCAAACCTTCTCCGCCCTCAGCCGGCGTCCAGCGCAGCTGAGACAGCTTTGGAAACTTGAGGCGCAGCGCGGCGGCCTCGGACAGCAGGTCCGCCGCTCGGCCGGCGAGCGCGGCCGCGGCGTCCAGCCGGCGGGCGGCGCCGGCGCGGGTCGCGTCCCGCAGCGGCTGCTCGCCTGGAGATGCAACCCATGCCAGCCTCAGATACATGTGTCTTGCGCTTTTCTGGTCAGCAGGAGGCGATGGACGATGTGTGCAATTAGGCTAGTGTGCAGCTGAGGCCTGCAGCCGCGTTCCACGGCGACGGCGCAAGGCAAGGTGTGCACCTCCAGGGATGAAAAGGAATTGCCGCCTTTCGAGGCTGCTGCTTGCCAGCACGCTTACAAAGCAGTGGCACACGCATATGCCAGCGACAGCGGCAGCAACGCACCCATGAGGCGCGGCCCAAGCGCCGCGGCGGCCAGTCCATGCAGCGCCGTCGGCACACCCGCCTCGTCCACCTCCAGGACGCTGCAGCTCCTGCCGCCGCCACTGCCTTCGTAGGCGCCGCCGTCTGCCGGCGGCCGCAGCACCAGCGTCAGGCGCGCAAGGCCGCCAGCCAGACGGAAGGTGAGGGCGCAGCCGGCGGTGGGTGCGCCGGCGTCGAGCGGCGTAGCGGAGGCGAGCCGCCAGCCCGCCAGGCCGCAGGTGATGTCCAGCAGGTCCCACTGCAGGGTGGGTGTAGAGGCCAGTCAAACAGGAGAAGTGAAGCAGAGGTGACAGGTTTAAACAGCCGCCAGGCCGCAGGTAACATCCAGCAGGTCCCACTGCAGGGTGAGGTTGCAAGCTGTAACGAAAAGGAGTCCGATGGAGGATCCATTCTCAGCGTCCCTTCGCGTTGATGCGTCTGCAGCGCTTAGCAGCACGCAGGTCAAACATCCCCGACACAGACACGTTGAGGCAAGACCAGCCTGATCACAAAGCGTGTGTACCCTTAATATGTTTGAATGTGTCTGTGTGTGTATGTAATAGTACCGTCTCTCACCTTCTCCATGGCCTCGGCAGCCGCGCCCGCCGCTCCTCGGCCAAAATCGCCTCACCGTTGAAGGTCAGCTCGTATGATGTCTTGTCTTGATATATATGTCCATCGTCAGTCTGAGAATGTTCACCTTCTCCATGGCCTCCTCGGCCTCGGCAGCGAGGCGCGCTCGCCGCTCCTCGTCCGGAATCGCCTCCCCGCCGAGCGCCGACAGCGCCGACACCTTTGCTGTTGCCAGCTCGCGGGCGTCCGCCGCGGAGCTGCGCTCAGCCGCGAGGCGGTCATGCGTCTGCCGCGCCGCCGCCAGCCGCGCGGTGCGTTCCGCGTTGGCGGCCGTGGCGTCGGACAGCTGCCGGCGCAGCTCGCCGAGCTTTGTGCGCCGGGCGGTATCGGCCTGCGGATGAAGGCAGAGGATCGGGTCACAGATGGCCACCACGACATCCGTCCTCCGCTTCAGAACTCGTGCATGGCGGCAGAGTCTTGCATGCACTGGTGGGGGGAAATCTCGTCAACACTTACAGTTGCCGTGTGCAAGTGGATTCTTCAGCGGATTTGAGTTGCGTGAACCGAAAACCGCTGTGTCGCCAGAACGAAGCGTCGCAGGCAGCAAGCTCGCCATGTCTGCATCTGTAGTGTTTTCTGTCTTGCCCAAGCAGGAAAACCTGCTCAAGTGTGACACCTGGCGGCGGGCGTCGCGGGCGGCGAGGTTTGCGGCGGCGCACCTTGTTAATGCTCCTTCTCATTTCCTTGACTTTGCTTTGTCGGCATCACTGTTGTCTGTCATACCTGGTGGCGGGCGTCGCGGGCGGCGAGCTCTGCCGCGGCGCGCTGCGCATGCGCCGCGGCCGCCGCGTGCTCGTGCGCCAGCCGCTCGTTGAGCTCGCCCATCCTGGCCCAGTGCCCCTCCATCGCCGCCTTCAGGCCCTGTGCAGAAACAACGGGTCTTTTCAACGAGAGCTATAAGGGTCTTCTCAACGAGAGCTATAAGGGGTCTTTTCAACGAGAGCTTCTGCCGGCGTGCGGCGACACACGCGCAAGTGTGTGTGCGTGAACCGTCTGTGGGAGTGAGGGTGGTCAGCTGCTTGCGGCTGTTGCGTGCGTGCATGTTGCGAGCCCTCAGGAAAGGGCCCTAAACCCTAAACCCTAAAGGGCCGGAAACAGAAGCATGACCCACCTTTCTATCAGAGTCGTTTACTAAACTAAGCAAAGTGACCATGGCAGCGCACCACGAGGAAGGGCGTGAGCTCCGCGGCGCGCTGGCCGGCCCACTCCTTCCACGTCGACTGCGCCCCCGTCTTGAGCATGGCCCAGAGGTTGCCGCACTGCTCCTTCACATTCTGCGCGCGCAAAACCGAGGCTGTTGTGATGCAGTTTGTCCTGAACACGTGCTGCATCAGAGCTCAGGCGCCACAGCCGATTTGAGCATCGCCCACAGGCTGCCGCACTGCTCCTTCACGTACCACACGTTTGCAGAGAAGCTGTCAGTTATTGTCCCAGTTTCCTTGTGGATGGACATCCTGCCTGGCATCCTTGTGCATGGAATCCCGGCGATCGCTGGTGCACTGCAACTCGCTTCATCTGCAGCACGCTCACCTCCAGGTCGGATGCGGCTGCCGCAGCAATGGCCTCGGGAGCGGCGGCCGCAGCGTCGGCCTTGAGAGGATGCAGCGCGGCCCACAGCTGCACCGGGCCGTCCTCCGCTGCCTGCAGCACGGCAGTCCACAAATGACACGCAAGCGTGTCGGAGGCAGGCAACAGGACCCACGCTGTAAGGGTGAGCTTCAGCTAAGCCACCTTTCTGCGAGAGGCAGCTCGTTGAGAGGCGTCGAGCGCCTTGCTGACATCCTGACGTCAAACCTGACGACACCTTACACTCACAGCAGGGCCTACAGCTAGCACTCAACGCTAACTTCCCATGTAAACGACTGTTGGAATGAGAATCACACCGTCAGCTCGTGGCTGAAGGCGTCTGGGTACACCGCCACAAGGCGCCCGAACAGCGCCGGCTCAGCCCGCAGCGTCTCCGCCAGCTGTGCCCACGAAGCAATGTGTCAGGAGGCATGTGAAGGAACAATAAAGCCTGAGCAAACCGGAGGCCTCGATTCAGTTATTTGTGAGGCATCTGTTGCAGCAAGGTTGGCAGGCCATCCTCCTGTTCAAAACTGCGATTGCTTGATGTCATCTCAACAATCAGCGCTTCATCGCCCGCATCTGGAGCCGAACCTGCAGGTCGCGCACGAGCGCCGGCGGCGCGGCCAGCACGGCGGCGTCCTTGGCGGCGAGCGACTCGCGCAGGCGGGCGGCCACGCCCTCCAGGATGCCGCGGCTCTCCTCTGCGTGCCCTATGTCCACCTCGCGAACCTTCTGCGCCAGCGCCTCCTGCAGCAATTGGAATTGTCCAGCGTTTGCATGGGGCAGGTCCACTGCCTGAAAGAGCCGGAGTCCATGTGGTGCTCAGAAACATGCGGGCCGCTTCAGCAGCAGGGAGCGCCGCACACAAGGGAGGCAAGATGGCAGTCGAACCTGCACTCCTGAGATATGATGCGGTGCAGAACAGTGTACCGGCTCTGCAGCTGACAGCAGAATATCAAGACGAGCTTGCGCCTGGGTGCTCTATCTGCAGCCACACCTGTAGGTTGGCGGGCGGCGGGTCGATGCCCAGGTTGCCGCCGATGGAGGGCCGCGGCACCCGCATGTGCTCGTGCATCTGGATGTCCACCTTGGCGCAGATCTCCTGCGGCGCAGCCACAAATGGGGAAGGTGACGACCGCTGCTGAGGAGCTGTCGAGCTGAAACTTCAACAGACCACGACACACAGCAGCCAGCTGGTCAAGAGGTGCCAGATGCCACACGCGGAGCAGAGTCGCCAGATCAGCAGCGCTTCACGATGGTCAGAAGTGCAGTCATCATGTGACGGACATCGATTTCAAGGCATCGAGTTGAGCCGTGCAGCAGAGCGGAAGCCGCACCGCGAGAGCCAGCGGCCGCGTCAGGGCGACATTGCCGCCAAGCGCGCCCGGACGAGGCGCGAGGACGCGGCGCAGCACTGACAGCGGCGTCGCCGGCGGCCGGAAACGACTCGGCGTCGGCACCATCTGCTCCCCCAGCGGCGTGCGCGCCAGCCTGCTGCCGCCTGCGGGCATCGCAACGGTGTTTCCATGCAGGGCTTCTAATGCAGCAGCCGAAGTGTCAAGCCGAAGTGTCAAGCCGAATCGCAGTCTCGGAGTCAGTTGTCTGATTGATGCGAGGGCAGGCTCAGGCAGAATCAGGCAAGATGAGCAGCGCATGGAACCGCGCCAGCACCCGCAAGACAATAGGGAGCCGAGACATATAGTCCACAGCACACAAGTTATGGTGATTGAAGACGCACCGGCGCCGAACTCAGTGGTGTTGGCGACGTTCTCCAGCGGCGGAAAGGGGTCCAGGCGGTTGCCGCCCGCCGGGTCGGCGTCCATCAGCGACAGGCCTGCGTAGGTGGGAGGAAGCACTCATTGCTCAAATACTATCTATCGCGTGGACTTAACCACTGTTTGCAGGCTGTCTGTGCCATAGCTCGGCGAGAACAATCAGTTGGCGAAATTGAATAAACGTGTTGTGCAGGCAGCGTTGACCAGCCAGCAAGTGACAGCTGCGGCATAGCATCAAACTACAGCGCACCCTGGCGGCCGCCCAGAGGGGCGGCGGAAGGCGGCGTCGGGAACGCAATGGCCATGAGTGGCGGGCAGCCGTCGGTGAGGTTTTGGCCGACGAAGTGTCCGCCGCCGATGCCGCCCTGGCGCGGCGCCGACGCCGGCGTCTGCAGCATGTCGAGCATGGGCGCCCGCGTCTGCGGCCGAGCAGGACTTGGGCTGGGCTCTGGCGCGGTTCGCGCCGGCGGCTGCCGCGGGGCTTGCGGCGGCGCCATGGTGCCCGTTGCCGGCGCAGCCTGCGGCTGCATCTGCAGCGCACGCACGGGCGTGCGCTTGAGCAGGTCTCCGCCTGCGGGCAGAACGGCAGATGAAGGTCGCCGAGGACACATCGAAGGCGGGGGATATGCAGAAACGCTCATTCCGTACCCGGGCAGGTCCCAACCGGCTTGGGGCAAGGACGATCGAATGGCGAAGCACGCGTTCTCAGGCACGTGGAGGGTACAGCACAGTCTGGCACGGTGTACCTGGAAAGATGGAGCCGCCAGGCGCGGGCATGGGTGAGCGCCGTGCGCTGTGCGGCACCCAGTAAGGGCTCTGCTCCTGCGCCTGCAAAACAGCGCCCAGTTCTCATTTGCGGACCTAAAACCCCTGACCATTTCATGTACGTCATGTCCCTTCTAGACAACGTGAGCCTGCCAGGAAACGTCTGGAATTCAACCGCCAGCCGCACACACGATGCATTCATGGTTTGTGCACCTGGAGGCTAGGAGGAGCCATGAGTCTGTCAAAAACGCGAGTGCCAATGATGCACCTGCATCTCCAAGTTGGTGCCCGGCGGCGGCGCGCTGGCGGCGGCGCTGCGCCGGCTGAAAAAGAACTGATGATCTGCTCGGACGGCATGGAATTAGCCATGCAATTTTAGCTGAGATGTGCTGCACCTGCTGCGCGTTGTGCAGCCGCTGCATTGACTGGCGCAGATGCGCGAGGCCGCCGCCAACTCCGCCGCCGCCGCCGCCAAAGTCAGGCGCCAGGGCCAGCAGGTTGCCGGTGTTGCCATCGGCGCCCGCCGGCACGCCCGGCGATGGGAAGTGGTCGGCGCCTGGCGACGTGCCCTGAGCAGCAGCAAGTGAGGCGTCTGTCAGGACTTGGCACTGTCAGAACATCAAAAGTTGGATTGAAAAACTGTCTTGTGCCTGGCAATGGGCAGCAGTGCGCCGCCCCAGGCGACATGCCCTGAGCGACTCGAGCAATCACCCAGCCACCAATCAGAGAGCAGATGGTTGCACACCGCTGCCGCACACAGGCCGACTCCACAGACAACGAGAGCAGGCTTTCGAGCTTGTTCCAGACCATGCAAGCTCCTGCAAAGCAATAATCGGCTCACATAAGCAGATGATCTGTTCACGGCTTGCAAGTGAGCTTACCGGGAAGTCCAGGGCGTCAAGGTCCACGTCCGCATCCAGCAGGTGGCCAGTGACGTCGGCGCCAAAGCTCGAGCGCCGGCTGTTCACGCTGTCGCGCCGGCCGCCGCCCCAGTTGCTCGTCGCGCCTGCTCCAAATGGCAGCTCTTGTTCAGCGACTGGTCCTCGGGTCATACAGAAGGCTTGGCTGGGATGCGATCGGCGTCTCCGCACAGACCGCACCAGAGGTGCAACAGAGCTCAGGAGCCAGGCGAGCTCTGCTACGATCCCAGAGGCTGCCACAGGAACACGCACTTGCAAGTTTGCCTGGTGAAACCGCCTGCAAAAGTTTGAACCCTCGCCTGAGGGCGTGTCGCCGCCGGGCACCAGGTCCGCCAGCGGCAGCGCATTAGCGCGCATCGCGCCCTCCAGCCCTTCGGGGCTGCACAGCGGAAGCGGCGAGTCCAGCAGGCCGTGGGCGCCCGGCGGCGCTGGGGGACCCGTCACAGAGTCCTCGGCGTCGGAGGCGGCGCCGTAGACCTCGTTGAAGGTGCGGTCTTGCATCATGCTGCGCGCTGCGGGTGTTGAGACAGCAGATGTCACAAGTGCCGGAGACAAGTGTACGGCCGCGCCAGAGACGTCGTTGAAGGTGCGGCCGCGCATCCTGCCGCGCTCTGTGGGGTGAGACGTACAGGGCGTCAGTGTCAGCAGTGCATGTGGCCGAAGACTTGAAACAGCAGCGGCCTGCAGCTGAGACCGTGCACTGCAAATGCAAAGACGACGTAATATCGAGTACAGCATGCGTGTGACCTCGGCCACCGCTGACACACGAGGTCGACAGTAGATAGCCTGGAGTCCAATTTCGAGCCTACAACGCCGACACTCATATCAGGATCCAGTGTGCAGCATGCGTCAAACTTACGGATTGTTGGCAGCAACATCCAGGTCGACAACGCAGTCGGCGCCCCAGACTGCAGTACAGGATGCAGACTTTCTACAGGTTCAACCCAATCAAGGCTTCGCGATAAATGAGTTTTGGGGCCTCACCGTTGGCGGCGACGTCCAGGTCCACAGTGTAGTCGGCACCCGGCACACATCCCCATTTGCTGCGCTGCTCCCGCTGCGCCGGCGACAGGCTCAGCCGCTCCGGCAGCTCGCTGCTGCCCGCCGGCGAGTCCTGCAGCCGCTGCGAGAAGCCCTCCTGCTGCAGGGAGCCGCTCAGCGCCGGCCGCTGCGGCGAATCCAGGATCTGCGGCACGCCCATGTGCAGAGCCGGCGGCGGGGACCCGGCGGCAAGCTGAGAGTCTGCAGGCGCCGGCGCAGCCGCCAGATCCCCCATGTCCAGCTGCTGCGGCTGCAGCTCCGGCTCCGCTGGCGCATGCTGCAGCTCCGGCTCCGCTGGCGCATGCAGCTGTTCGTCCTCCTGCTGCAGCTGGCTGACGCTTGGGGGCGCTGCAACCGCCTCAGCAGGCGCGGCGGCCGCGGCCAGCGGGCTGCCGAGAAGGTCTGCGGGCGCTGCTGCCTGCTGAGCGGCGTCCGCGGCGGCGTCGCCAAACTGCAGCAGGGGCTCCGGGGACGCTGCCAGGGGTGCCGCCTCTGCCTCTGCTGCCTGCTCGGCCTCTGTGGCGGGAGAGCCGTCAGCCTCGGCAGCGGCCGGTGCCTGGACATCCAGCACGGCCTCGTCCGCCAGAGGCGGCTGCACCTCAGCGGCCAGCTGCGGCTCCGCTGCCGGCTGCGCCGGCGCCATCTCGGTGGCGTACACGTCGGTGAGCTCCATGGAAACGTCGCCGTCGCCCGGGCTGGCCGGGCGGTGGTGCACTGTGGTGTCCTCTCCGGGCAAGCGGCAGCCTGCGCGCAGGCACGGCACTGGGTCAGGCTCTCTGATAGGAGCCCTGCACTGTCGCTGTGCCGAATGCAGCGCACTCTCGAGGGGCAGTGTGCCTTGCCAGATGTCACTATGTGCAAGGAACACAGCGCTCAGAGAGGGAGTCGCTGTCACAGCAGGTTTGACTGCAGGGCAGAAAGGGTGGCTTTCCACCGGGTTTTGGAGCGCTCCCAACTGGCGAAGGGATGTGTGAGCAGCAGCTGGACTGCCGGTGTTGAATCTCCGCCGTCTCCCAGCAGCCAGCGAACCAAGTAGAAAGCTCAAACACAATTTTCATGCGTGAAAAGTGGTCTAGTAGCCCACCTGGCGAGGTGGTGCGGGAGCGGCTGCCGGACAGCCACTCCTCGTCCTCCTCCAGCAGCGTTGACAGGCCACCCATGGCAGCCGTGATGTTGTGCGTCAGGTCGCGCGTCGGCGTGTCCGCCCCCGGCGCCATGCTGCCGCTGCCGTCGGGGCTGCCCGACAGCCGTCGGCCGCCCGCGACGGCACCGAATGCGGCGTCCAGCGCGGCGACGGAATCGGCGCCGGCATCTTCCTCTGCCCCCGCCGGCGTGCCTGCTGCGAGCCCAGCGGGCGGTGAGGCTGCATTAGCCGCAGGTGCGGCCTCCGCCGCGGCATGTGGGTGCTCCAGGGCAGGCGCCGCGGCTGGTGGCGCGGCGGCTGCGGCCGGGGCGACCGCGCCGGTGTCGTCGCCGAGGAAGCCGTAGGACGCCCACTGGCTGGCGGCCGCCGCTGTGATGTCCGTGCCCGCCGACTGGGCCGTGGCATCGCCATCGGCGGCGGCGCCCGCCTTGGCGGCAGAGAACTTGGGCAGCGGGCCGCTCATCTCGCCAGCGCCATAGTCGCTGACGCCTGCGTGGACAGGCTCGACGTTCAGCGATCCAGCAGCAAGTGGTCCTTTGTAGCGGGGCAGAACAATAGACCCAGCAACAAACACGCGAGCAACAACTTAAGGGCTACTGCTATCTTATGGTTTTGATGAAAGAGGCATCATTTTTACGTCGAACTCTCAACCAGAGGCTGTGACACATGCCTGTCAGGTCCATATCGACGCCGGGGCTGTTGGGCACCGGGCTGGCCGGCTGCGGGGCGTGTGCTGGCGCGCCGTTCGCAGCACCGCTCTGCTGCTGCTCCTCCAACTGCGGCTGCGGCTCTGTAGCCTCAGTGCCGTTCACGCGCGCCGCCATGGCCTCCAGGTCCTTGTACGGCAGCGGGCTCGGCGCCGCCTCCTGCGCGAGTTGTGCCAGCCTTAGAGCTCGAGGTATGTGCGGAACCAGGTGTCCGCCGCCCCTTGCCACTGAGATGCTGGACGGCGCTGGCGTCAGGTAGTGGTCACTCAGAGACATGCGATACAGGAGGGACGCCGAGACATACCCGTAGTCTGCCACTCAGCCTGTCCAGATTGACAAAAAGAGAAGCTGTGATCAGGGCGCCTCACCCGCTCATAAAAGTGCGTCTGCTCCAGCCGCTGTTCGGGCGCAAAGCTGACCCGGCGCCCCATTGACTTGCGCGCCCGCTTCGCCGGTTTCTGCTTGGCCGCGCTGCCTCCCAGGAAGCCCAGCGGCCGGCGCTTGGCGTTCTGCAAAAGGGTACACCCGGCTCTTGTTTGACGCGTTTAACAAGTCCGCATGGTCATTGACATTGAGCGGGCACAGCCGGCGTGTATCTGAGCCAAATTGCTTTATGCTGGCACTGAAAGGACGTTGCAGCGTGCTGAGGGGCGGGGAGGTGCAAGCAAGCGGCGAGACGGGGTCACCGATGCGGGTGACTTGGCAGCGTCAGCACATGCGGCCCGCTTGGACGGCGTGCCGACGGAGTTCTCCTTCTCGGCGTCTACTCCGTGGCCTGCTTTCCAGGGGTGCTCGCCCCGCATGCCCGGCAGAGCTACCGGGCGCCCCTCGAAAGTCGACATCGGGACGTCTGACGGGAAGGCCGGCTTGGCAGACCTGCAATCCTTAACCTCACAGCAGCATCTCGGCGAATAACAGCTGGAACTACCCTCCAGTACCGTGCGCGTGCGCTGCTCGCTGCTGACTGTTGCTGCCTTTTATGACGCAGCTGTTGTTACTTTTTGTAAGAGGCCAGATTCATATTACTTGCCCAAGTTAGCGAAAACCCTCTGCTGCGCATGCTGTCCCCTTGTGCTGGAGCACC
>JAABUM010001615.1_pt1 | contig 32950 bp, 30 predicted proteins | sample 5559161 | NCBI WGS metagenome assembly JAABUM01 (sample SAMN10711868, study PRJNA513369) | rock metagenome | isolation source: Antarctica rocks | place: Antarctica: Victoria Land, Siegfried Peak nord
ATCCCTCGCTGCTGCCACCCGTAGGTGTGGGGGCCGTGTCTCAGTCCCCCTGTGGCGGGCCGTCCTCTCAGACCCGCGACCGATCGTCGCCTCGGTGGGCCGTCACCCCGCCGACTAGCTAATCGGGCGCAACCCCCTCCAGGCGCGCCACCCCGGGGGGTGGCTTTCCCCGGCCCCCCCACCGGGGGCCGGACGCATGCGGTAACAGCCCCGGTTTCCCGGGGTTGGCCCCCACGCCTGGGCAGGTCGGTCACGCGCTCCTCACCCGTCCGCCGCTGGCCGCGCCCGAGGGCGCGCCCCGCCCGACTTGCATGCGTTAGGCACGCCGCCAGCGTTGTTCCTGAGCCAGGATCAAACTCGCCGACAGTCGCGACCCCCCAACAGGGGCCGCCTTGCTCCATGCGCTTCTTCGCGACGCGATCCGCCGACACGCCGCCCCGAGGGGCGACCGCCGCGACCCGCCGCGCGATCCGTGCCCACCCCCGGAGGGGCGGCGCACCTGCCACGCTGCACCTTGTCAAAGAACCCCACCCCGAGCGACACAAACGCCACCCTCACGGGTGGCGGGCTGCATATACGTCGATTATCCATCGAACGTAGGGCTGAGCCATGTCGTCGGTTGTGAGCGATCTGCCCCGTTACAGGGCAAGACCGTTGCGAGTTGGCTCTCGCCACCTCGCGACGGACCAAGTGTAGCTTCTACACTTGGCAGCGTCAAGGGCTCAGGAATGAAACCGTCGCCCTGTCAACTATGAATGATGTGGTGCATCATCCCCCGCCCCATTATCAGCCTTTTCGGTCGATTTCTCGTCCGTCACGGCGACAACGAATGGGAGTATACGCACCGTGAACGGTCACGTCAAGGGGCGAGCGCAACATCGACCTGATTTTGCCTTCTGCGTGCCACCGAACGACCCATCGCCTCTCGCGTGCGCACCAGCGAGCGACATTGGACCACGGGCAGCGCCGGGCCGTCAGCTACCGCCGGAAAGGGCGCTGCCGTTCCTACTGGCGCTGCCATCCACCCCTATCGTGCTCCGTCCCGACCATGCCTATCCCGCAAATACTTGCGGAGCTTGCCGGTAGCGCCGCGTCCCGTGGCGACGAAAACGCCCCGCCCTCTTCGAGAGGGCGGGGCCGCAGCTTCCAGGGCGGGCGAATCGTAGCGTCAACGCCTCACTCGCGCGGCCAGAGGGCGCTTAGCACCTTGTCGGCGTCATGGCGGATGAAGTGCTGCTCGGTGACGAAATCGCCAACCATCACCCGTCCCGCCAGTCCCTTCACCCGTTCGAGATCGACTTCCACCGGCAGCGCATCGTCCTTCGCGTACTGCGCCAGTCGATCGGGGTGGTGTCCCGCCGTGTGGACCAGCACCGTGTCGGGCGCGCGCCCCAGATACTGCGCCAACGTCGCCACAAAGTCGGCTGCCGTATAGCCATCGGTCTCGCCGCGCTTCGTCATCAGGTTAACAATGTAGATGATCTCCGCATCGGACTCCGCGATCGCCTCCGGCACGCCCGCTACCAACAGCGCCGGCAGGATACTGGTGTAGAGATCGCCCGGACCCAAAATGATCCGCGACGACCGCTCCAGCGCCTTGCGCGCCCGCACCGTCACCGTCGGCACCGGATCGAGGTAGACCCGCTTGATCGGCGGCTCCGACTCGCCGCGCAGATCGATCGTGTCCTCGCCGCGCAGGGTCGAGCCATCCGTCAGCTCGGCGCAGAGGGTCGTCTTCTCCAACGCCACGGGCGTCACATGCCCCACCGTGTTCAGGATTGCCTCGGCATCCACCAGCGCTTCGAGCAGATCGCCGCCATTGAGGTCTTCCAGCGCCCGCAGGATCAGGTTCCCCAGGCTGTGCCCGCCCAGCCCGGCGGCGGTCGGGACCTCCGCGAAGCGATAGGCGAAGAGATCGCGCCAGAGCCGCCGCGCGCGTGATTGTGCCACCAGCCCCTGCCGCAAATCGCCCATCGGCAGTGGCAGCCCGTATTCATCCATCAGTCGGCGCGAAGAACCGCCACTGTCCGCCGTGGTATGGATCGAGGTCAGCAACCCTTCCCCGATCGTCCGCCGCAGCCCCCGCAGCACGGCATACGTCCCCGTACCACCCCCCACCACCGTCACCGTCTCATTGATGCGCATCGCCACAGCCCCATCCTCTCCCCATGTCGTTGTATAGCCGGGGAATGATAGCAGGGGGGACGCGAGTCGGCAGTCGGCGGTCGGCAGAGAATGAGTCCGCGGTCCGTAGTCCGCAGTCGGAAGCAGGGGAGACGCAAGGCGATCTCCGCTGTAGAAGCGAAGGCCGCGTTCAATCGAGTTCTCTGCCGATCGCCGACTGCCGCCTCGACTACCGGAACATGTCCCGCGCCGGGTCCAGCAGCAACTCGCGCCCGGAACCCTCGGCGCGGGTGAACGCGTAGCCCCGGATCAGCGCCACCGGGCGATTGTCCAGCTTATTCGCCACCAACTCGGCGGAGGCGGCCAGTTCGTCCGCGATCGCCAGCACCGAGGCGTGCATCGTCCGCCCGTGGATATCCTGCTGCCCCCGGTAATCGGCCAGCGGGGCCAAACCCGACACCCCGATCGCCACGTTGGTGATCCCGAAGCGCCAGGCCCGCCCGAACGAATCGGAGATGATGATCGGCACATCGATCCCGATCCGTGCCAGCAGCGCGGCGCGCAGGCGCGCGGCAGAGGCATCCGGATCTTTCGGCAGAAGGCAAACGAAATCGCGGTCCATGTTGGAGGCGTCCACCGCCGCGTTCGCGCAGACGAAGCCGTGATGCGTCTCGGCGATGATGATGCCGTTCTGCATCCGCACGATCCGCGCTGCCTCCCGCAGCACGATCTCGATCTGGCGCGGATCGCGGTCCCAGCGCTCGGCGTGGCGCCGCGCGAGGTCTGACGGATCGATCTCGCGCAGATCGATCAACTGCCCCTCGGCCTTGGAGACGATCTTGTGCGTGACCACCAGCAGATCGCCCTCGCGCAATGTCTCGCCGGAGTCCGCGACCGCAGCGATGACCAGCGCGGCGAGATCGTCGCCCGGGCGCACCTCCGGTATCCCATCCAGGCCCGTGATCGTGACTCGTGGCGGCATTGCTCTTGTCCCCACTCGCGGCGCTGGCGCACGGGCAACCCACCCCACGCCGCGCCCCATCCTTCAATAACACAGGGGCGCGGCGGGCGCGTAGGCCCGCCGCGCCCCCACACCGCTCGTTATGCGGTCGGCGCGAGCCCCTTGACCTTCGGGAAGACCTGCTCGCCGAAGGTCTTGATGAACGCCTCCTGATTGCGCCCGACATTGTGCAGATAGATCTCGGTGAAGCCGAGGTCCACGTAGCGCTGGATGTGCGCGGCGTGCTCGTCGAGGTCGGTGGAGATCATCACGCGGTTCTTGTAGTTCTCCGGGCGGACCAGCTTGGACATCGCCTCGAAGTCCTCCGGGTTGCGGATGTCCCCCTTCGGGAAGTTCATCCCGCCGTTCGGCCACTCCTTCACCGCGTTCTCCGTCGCCGCCTCCATCGTGTCGGCCCAGGAGATGTGCAGCTGGATCAGGCGCGGCATGGTGGATGGATCCTTGCCCGCATCGCGCGCCCCCTTGTCGAAGCGCGCCATCAGCATCCCGATCTTCTCGTCCGCCGCGCCCACCGTGATGATCCCGTCGCAGGTGCGCCCGGTCCGCTCGCTCTGGATCGGCCCGGCGGTGGCGACGTAGATCGGCGGCGGATTCTCGCCGCGCGTGTAGAGCTTGGCGCTCTCCAGGCGGAAGTGCTTGCCGTTGTACTTCGAGACCTTGCCGGTGAAGAGCTTCTGGATGATCTCGATCCCCTCCGTCAGCTTCTCCAGGCGGATCGGCCCCTCCGGCCAATACTCCCCGGTGATGTGCTCGTTCAGCGCCTCGCCCGCGCCCAGCCCCAGCCAGAAGCGTCCGGGGAACATCTGCTCCAGCGTCGCCGCCGCCTGCGCGATGATCGCCGGGTGGTAGCGCGGGCCGGGCGGCGTCACGCCGGTGCCGAAGCGCAGCTTCGTCGTCGCGCCCAGCGCCCCGAGCCACGACCAGACGTAGCCGCTCTGCCCCTGGCTCGGCGTCCAGGGGTGGAAGTGATCGGACGCCATCACGGAGGTGAAGCCCGCCCCCTCGGCGAGCTGGGAGAAGCGCAGCAGATCACCCGGCGTGAACTGCTCGAACATCGCGGCGTAGCCCATCGTCGCAGTCATTGGTGCTCCCTTCGGGGAGTAGCCGGTAGCGAGTAGTCAGTAGTCGGAACCGTGTCATTGGCGCATCGCACTATGCGAGAAACGATAGCGTTCCTGGTGAGGTTCTGACTACTGACTACTGACTACCGGCTACTCATCAATCAACCCGCCCATTGTGCGCGGGCGCGGGCAGGCGCGCAAGCGGCTGTCCCGCCCCATCCACCGTACACAACGACCCGGACAGGGCACTATTCCCGCGCCCGCCCGGCATTATCCGGCGCGCGCGGTGCGGTGGCAAGGGTTATGCCGCCCGAGTCGCGCGGCCCAGCACCAATGCCATCCCTGCACACACAGGGGATATGTCCCCACCCGCCCGTAGCTCGCCCGCGCCCCGTCCGAAGGTGCGCTGGCACACTCGCCCACCCCGCCCTCCATTCGCGGCGCGCCACCTTGCCGCGCGGCGCGTCGTGGGTTGTGAGGGGGGAGTTGTGAGGGCGGCGGCGGCAGCGGTGACGCGGTGTTGCTTCGCGCCGCGCTTACTATGGGCGACAGGCTACGCCCCCCCCCTCACGACCCGACTCACAACCCACGACTCTTTGCTATCCTGCGCGCAGCACGGCGCGTGCATGGGACGACGCGAGGGGAGCACGATGACGACAGGGCGCGTGAAGCTGCTGATCGGTTCGCCGCTGGACGCGGCCCTGGTGGAGCAAATTCGCGCGGTCGATCCGCGCCTGGACGTCACCTTCCGCCCCGACCTGCTGGGCACCCCCCGCTACTACGCCGACCACCACCCCCCCGCCGGGCGCGACGCCGCGCAGGAAGCCGAGTTCCGCGCCCTCCTGGCCGAGACGGAGATCCTCTTCGACTTCGACACCGCCACCGCCCCCGAACTCGCCACGCTCGCCCCGCGCCTCCGCTGGGTCCAGTCCACTAGCGCCGGGGTCGGGCAGGCGATCGTGCGCTACGGCCTCGACCGGACCGACATCGTCGTGACCACGTCCAGCGGCATCCACGCCGTGCCGCTCGCCGAATTCGTGCTGATGACCATGCTCATGTTCACCAAGCGCTACGGCCTGCTGGCCGAGCGCAAGGCCGAGCGCCGCTTCGAGCGCTTCGCCACCGGCCAGCTCCCCGGCAAGACGCTGGCGATCGTCGGCCCCGGCAAGATCGGGCGCGAGATCGCCCGCCTCGCCCGCCCCTTCGGCGTCCGCGTCACGGCGCTCGGGCGGGTCGCGCGCACCCCCGATGAGCTGGGCGTGGACCGCGTCTACACCCGCCCCGACCTCCACACCATGCTCGGGGAGGCCGATTTCGTCGTCCTGATCGCCCCGCACACCCCCGACACGGAGGACATGATCGACGCGGCGGCGATCGCGTCGATCAAGCCGGGCGCGGTGCTGATCAACATCGCGCGCGGCCAGCTGATCGACGAGGACGCGCTCCTCGCCGCCCTCCGCAGCGGCCATCTCGCCGGGGCCGCGCTCGACGTCTTCCGCGACGAGCCCCTCCCCCCCACCAGCCCCTTCTGGGACGAGCCGAACGCGATCATCAACGCCCACTCCGCGTCCACCTCGGACGGCGAGGACGAACGGATCGTGGACATCTTCTGCGACAACCTCCGCCACTACCTCGCCGGGCAGCCCGAACGGATGCGCAACATCCTCGACAAGGCGCTGCTGTACTGACGAGTGGGCGGAGTGGGCGGAGTGGGCCAGTGGGCGAGTAGAGACGGGGCCGCAGAGACGCGGAGATGCAGAGATGGTGATTCAGCGCAGACGCCGTTGGCCGTTGATCGGTCGTGCCGTGGCCTCGATCGTGGTGCTCAGCATCTCTCTCGTCGCGTGTTACGGTTTCGACCCGCTATACTCCGGCGACACGCCGCCGCCAATCATCCCCACCTATCCGCAGCGCCAGCAGGTGCAAGAGCGCGTGATCCGGTGCCCCTGGCGGACGGTGTGGGTCGCGACCTTCCGTACCCCCGATTCACCGGCGCAGCTGGAGGCCTTCTATCAGCGCCAATTGGGGCCGACCGGCGCACGCTGGTACTCGGCGAAGGGGTTGGGCTACCCCGAGTACCAGACGAACCCGCTGCGCTGGATGTACGATGAGGACTATTGCCCCGGTACCACCGTTGATTTATCGTGGACGATCAGCCAGCCTGGCATGACTGATGCGCGCGTGCAAGTGAGCGAGGGGTATTGCGGGTACTTCCCGCTCGGGATCGCTCACTATATGATCAGACAGGCACTGGATCGATGACGCGGCACCCCCCCGCGCCATACTACCGCAACAAGTACGTATGCGTCGTTTGTATCGGTGCGCAACCGACAAGCCAGCATACGGTACTCGTGCGACGAATAACATGCGCAAGATTCCGTGCGCACGGATGGAACGCGGACGTTGACAGTACGTCGGGACAGCAAGCTGTGGCCGCGCGGCTACAGAGGAGGACTCCCGGGCAGGGGCCGGCAAGGAGACGCGCGCCCACATCGCGATCCAGGGGATCGGTCTCGCCCAGCGGGCGTCGCCAGCCCGACATCGGACACCACGGTCTACCTGCACGGTGACCACTCGCCGTTTTATACAGTGTCGATTTCGGCGTCACGAAAGAGCGCCGTTGTCACATCGCGGGCGTCGCCACAACGGTGGAGCAGTGGCCCGATGGCGTTCCAGTCCCCGAAGGGGACTTTGTGGCGATATGAGTCGCCCTTAGCCGGGACAGTGTGCCCTTCATGGGTATTTCAATCCCGGAAACAACCGTGATGCTTACAACGTTCCAGTCCGCGCGGGCGGATATTATGCCCTTCATGGGTACTTCGTGGCCGCAGGCCATTCAGCCAGGGCAGTGTGCCCTTCATGGGTGCTTCAGCCCACCGGCAGCCCACGCCAACAAAGCAGCAAGGGTGGGCAGCGCATAATACGCCGCCCACCCTTCGTTTCCGAACCGGACGGGAGGGACACGGACGGCTGCTACGGCCTCCCCTACACCTCAGCCGCGACCGGTGTGGTCAGCACGCTGTTGAGCTCGTCGGTGGCAAGGGCGGGGTTATCGCGGTAGAGGAAACACGCCGCCGCGCGCCGCTCATCCGTCCTGAAGAGCGGCGGCACCGTGGTGCGGCAGATGTCCATCACATGGGGGCAGCGGTCGGCGAACTTGCAGCCGCCATGCGTTTTCGCCGGTGCCGCCGCCGGATCGGCGACCAGATCGTGATGCTGCCAGGGCTGGCCCGGATCGGCCTGCGGGATCGAATGGATCAGCAACTGGGTGTAGGGGTGGAGCGGCTGCTGCACTACCAGCTGCACGTCGCCCGCCTCCACCACATCGCCGCGATACATCACCAGGACATGGTGGCTGATCTGATAGGCGGTGGTCAGATCGTGCGTGATGTAGAGGAGGGAGATCGCGTAGCGCAGGTGCAGTTGCCGCAGGCTCTCCAGGATCGTCGCGCGCAAGGACGCGTCGACCATCGACACCGGCTCGTCGGCGATGATCAGGCGCGGGCGCAGCAACAACGCCCGCGCCACCATGATCCGCTGACGCTGCCCGCCGCTCAGTTGGTGCGGATACCGCCCCAACGTCTCCTCGGGGCGCAGGCCCACGGCGTTCAGCGCCTCTTCCATCATCGCCCGCCCCCCCTCGCGCGTCGGGGCCAGCCGGAACTCCTGGATCGGCGTCTCCAGGACATGATCGACCTTGTAGAAAGGATTGTAGACCTCGTACGGGTCCTGGAAGATCACCTGGATCTCCCGCAGGAAGCCTTTGCGCTCCGCGCCGGAGAGGTGTCGCACATCCTTGCCGCGATACAGGACCGCGCCCGTCGTCGGCGCGACCAGGCCAAGGAGCATGCGGGCGAGCGTCGTCTTGCCGCTGCCGCTCTCCCCCACAACCGCCGTGATACTCGGCGGGTCCGCATCGATGCTATAGGAGAGATCGTCCAGGGCGATCATCCCGGGGGCCTTGCGGAGGCCTCCACCGCCGAACACCTTCGTGGCGTGGCGAGTCTCGAGCAATGGTGGCATACGCTCTCCTCGATATAGACCTGGCGACCCGATCGATAGCGACAGCCGGGCGCGACCTGGCGACCCGATTAATAGAGGTGGCAGGCGACCTGTCGGCCCGGCTGCACCTCGCGCAGCAGCGGCACCTCCACCGCGCAGCGCTCCATCGCCTGGGGGCAGCGCGACCGGAACGGGCAGCCCGTGGGCCGGTTCAGGAGCGAGGGCGGCAGGCCGGGGATCCCCTGGAAGACCTCCTTCTTCTTCAGCGAGGGCAGACTCCCGATCAGGAGCTGGCTATACGGGTGGAGCGGTTCGCGAAAGAGATCGTTCACACGCGAGACCTCGGCGAAGTTCCCGGCATACATGATGCCGACGCGGTCGACGACCTGCGCCATCAGCCCCATGTCGTGCCCGATCAAGATGATCGATGCGCCGAGTTCCTCCTGCACCCGCAGCAGGGTGTCCATCACCTGGCGCTGCACCACCACATCCAGCGCGCTCGTCGGCTCGTCGGCGATGATCAGCTTGGGCCGCAGGCTGATCGCGATCGCGATGCAGACGCGCTGCTTCATCCCGCCGCTGAGTTCATGCGGGAACATCCGTGCCACCCCGGGCCGGAGGCCGACACCCTGGAGCAACCCGGACACCCGCTCGTCGAGTTCCCGGCCCGCGAGCCGAACCCCGTGATCCTGCAAGGCATCGCGGATCTGCTCGCGGATCCGCAAGACCGGGTTGAGCGAATTCATCGCCCCCTGCGCGACGAGCGCGATCCTGGCGAGCCGCACCCGCCGCATCTCCTCCTCCGAGAGGGTGCTCAGCTTCAGCCCGTCCAGCGTCACCGTGCCGCCCTCGATCCGTCCCGGAGGCCGGATCAGGCGGAGCAGGGCGAGGGCGATCGTCGATTTCCCCGAGCCGGATTCGCCCACCAGCCCCAGCCGCCCGCCCTCTTGAATATCGAAGCTAACGCCGTTCACCGCCTGCACCGCGCCCCGCGAGGTGTGATAGTGGACGTGGAGGTCGCGCACCTCCAGCAACGCCCCTTGCGGTGCGCGCGGCTCCTCCTTGCCGCGACCGGCGGGCGAGCCCCACGGCGCGGGAACGTCGATGGACCTGTTCATACCCGGCTCCTGATCCGTGGATTGGCGACCTCGTCCAGCCCGACCGCGACCATGAACAGGCCGATGAAGAGGGCGGCGATCACCGCGATCGGCGGTAACCACCACCACCACCAGCCGTTGATGATGGCCGCGTTGTAGTTAACCCAGTACAGCGTCATCCCCAGCGTCGGGGCCTCGAATGGCCCGAGCCCCAGGACCTCCAGGCCGATCGAGGCGAGGATCCCGGCGGAGACCGAGCTCACCAGCGACGCGACCAGGTAGGGGAGCAGATTCGGCAGCAGCTCCTTCACGATGATCTTCCAGCCGCTCATCCCCGACAGACGCGCGATCTGCACGTAGCCGCGCTCCTTCAGCGTCAGCACCTGCGAGCGGATGGTACGCGCCGGGTAGAGCCAGGCCAGCACCGCGATCACCAGCGCCATCTGGTTCACCGACAGCCCGCCGCGCACCCGCATCCCGATGATGATCAGGATCAGCAGCCCCGGCACCGTCAGCCCGACGTCGATGACCCCCTTGAGGATAGTGTCGAGCACCCCCCCGTAGTAGGCCGCGATGAAGGCCACGAGCGAACCGACCAACAGCCCCAGGAAGCCCGCCGTCAGGCCGATCTGCAGCGTGAGGGGCGTGCCGACGACCATCACGGCGTAGAGGTTCCGGCCCTGCTTGTCGCTCCCGAACGGCAGCTCGCGCGACGGCGGCTGGAGGCTGCGCACCGACAGCGGGCGATACCCGTTCATGTCCACGGTCAGGTGGCCGATCAGCACGAACAGGAACAGCGCCAGGAGGAACAGCAGGCCGACGAGCATCGCGGGATTGCGCCGGATATAGCCGAGCGTCGCCAATGCGGCGTCCGCGACAGCCCCGCGCTCCCGGTGCCGCCGCCCTTCCAAAGGAGCCCGTTCTTGTACAGCAACGCCCATCTCAAGCCCTCCGGTAGGTGATGCGCGGATCGAGCAACGGGTAGATCAGATCGAGGATCAGGGTCGCGACCCCGATCGAGACGATCAGGATGAAGACGATCCCCTGCACCAGGTAGAAGTCCGAGCCGCGGATCGCATTGTAGAGCACCGTCCCGATCCCGGGGAACGAGAAGATCACCTCCACCAGCACCGCCCCGGAGATCATCTGCCCGAGCGCCAGGGCCAGCGCGGTCGTCTGCGGCAGGAGCGCGTTGCGGACGGCGTAGCGCATGAAGATCGTGCGCCCCTTCAGCCCCTTCGCGTCGGCGTAGGTGACATAGTCCTCCCCGCGCGTGGTGATCATCATCGCGCGCATCCCGAGCGCCCAGCCGCCGAGCGACACCAGGATGATCGAGAGGGCGGGCAAGATCGAGTGGGACAACACGTTGCCGACGAACGCCGGGGTGAGCGCGGGGAAGGTGCCGGGGCTATACCCGCCGGACAGCGGGAAGAGTCCCAGCCGGAAGGCCAGGAGGTAGATCAGCACCAGGCCGAGCAGGAAGAAGGGGATCGCATTGAGGGCCAGCAGCGGCGGCATCAGGAACTGCAAGAATTTCGGGGCCCGCGGCCACCCCATGAAGGCCCCGAGCAGGCTGCCGATCACCCAGGAGAAGAGGGTCGTCGTCGTCAGCAGCCCAAGTGTCCACGGCAGCGCCTCGCCGATCATGTCGATGACACGACGGGGGTAATTGGCGATCGAGTAGTTGAAGTCGAACCGACTCATGTCGCCGATATAGTTGAAATACTGCCGCCAGAGGGGCGTGCCGAGCCCGAACTTCTGGTTGTACTCGGCGACCATGTCCTTCATACCGGCCTGCACGTTGCCGCCCTGCGCCGCCTGCTGGAGGAGCTTTTCGCGGATCGGATCCTGGCCACCGAGGCGCGGCAGGAAGAAGTTGACGGTCGCCGCCAACCAGATGATTAACAGGAACATGCCGAAGCGTCTCGCGACGTAACCGATTTGCACGCTGACCTCCTCCACCGGGCGAGCAACGGGCCTGCGGCGCGGGGAGCTATCTCATCCCCCCGCGCCGCAGGCTGGCACGGATCGAGCACCGCCGCTATGCGGGCTGGAGCTTGTGCATCACCAGCGGCCAGGTGAGGTGGAAGTGCGCCGGGTTCACGTACGGGTCCGCCTCCGACGGCCAGCCCTTCCAGTACGTCGTGTTCATCGGCAGGCGGTGGAGCCCCTGCGAGATCTGGATGTCCGGGTAGTCCGGCAACCAGAGGGCCATGCACTTCATCCAGATATCCAGCGTCTTGGCGGTGTCGTTCGGGCTGATCCCGTAGAGCTGATCGACCAGCTTGTCGTACTCCGCGTTCTTCCAGAGGGAGAAGTTCACGAGGTGACCGCCGGGAATCTTCTCTGAAGCGGTCTGGTAGAGCCGCAGCGAGTAGTAGATGTCCGAGCTGTAGCTGCCGCCGTGTCCGAAGAGCACGCCGGTGTAGTCGCCATCGCTGAAGCGGGTGAAGAAGTTCGGCGGCTCGCCGTAGGTCGCATCGATCCCGGCGCGCTTCAACTGCTCCACGATAACCGGGCCGACGCCGGTGAAGTCGAAGAAGCTCATGATCTCGAGCTGGACCGGCTTGCCCGTCTCGTCCTGCCACATCCCCTTGGCGTCTTTCTTCCAGCCCTTCTTGGTCAGGAGATCGTCGCCCTTCTTCGGGTTGTACTCCAGGATGGGGTACTGCTGCAGCAGCGGCTGGGCGGCGTCGATGAACGGCTTCAGGCCGGGATAATTGGGGAGGAACAGGGTGGAAGGGCTGCTGGCCCCCGACCAGCCGACATCGATGATCTGATCCCGGTTCAGGTAGGAGCTGATCGCCCAGCGGACGTTCGCGTCGTTGTATGGGGCCTTGCTATTGTTCAGGTAGAGGGAGTGCGGCCACCAGTCCACCTGCCCGTACGGCGATTTCTGGCCGGTCCAGGTGGTCACTTTGGCGCTCCCCTTGAAGACGGTGGGGAAGGTCGCGGGTTGCAACCCGGTGGCGATGTCGTACTGGTTCGCGATGATCCCGGTTGCCAGCCCCTGCTCACCCGGGTCGGGCAGGAGGATGTACCGCTCCGGCGCGGGCAGCGACCCGACGCCCGCCTGCACGCCCCACCAGGAGTCGAGCCGGTCCAGGACTTTCTGCTCCGGCGCGGAGTAGACGACCTTCCAAGGGGCCGTCGTCACCGGCAAACCCTTCGCGATGTCGAAGTGGGTGAAGGTCGTCCAGTCCTGGCCCTCGAAGATATGCTTCGGCACGATGTACACGCCGATGTCGAACTTATAGGCGACAAAGTCGAAGAAGCGCGGCGCGGGGACTTTGAACTTGAAGACCGTGGTATTCGCGTCGGTGGTCTTCGCCGAATCGAGGAACTGTCCGACGTCCGCCCCCCACTTCACCTTCGAGCCGACCTTCACGAGTTGGTTAAAGGTGTAGGCGACATCCTCGGCGGAGAAGGGCTGGCCATCGCTCCACTTGATCCCCTGGCGCGTCTTCACGGTGAGCTGCATGAAGTCGGGGGTGTACTCGATACTCTCGGCGAGCCACATCGTCGTCTTATTGGTGAACGCGCTGTAATAGGCCAGCGGTTCGTACACCATCTGGACGGCGAGCTGGTGGTTGGCGGTGGGCAGGAAAGGGTTCCACAGGTCCGCCTCGGTGAACTTGCCCTGCGTACCGCCGCGCACCGCGATCACCGTCTTATTACGCGCGACCTCCTTCAGCGGCCCCGCCGGGGCAGCCGAGGAGGACGGCGCGGCGCTGGCCGCCGGCGCGGCGCTGGTCGACGGCTTGGCCGAGGCGGCGGGCGCGGTCGAGGCGGTGGGCGCGGTCGAGCCGACGGGCGCGGTCGAGCCGACGGGCGCGGTCGTGGCGGGCGCATCCGTCCCGCAGGCGATGAGCACGCTGGCGATCGCGGAGGCCGAGAGGCCGAGCGCGGCGGCCCGCGTGATGAAGTCGCGGCGACTCAGGTGCCCGGAAAGCAAGTCCCTGGTGAGCGGTTGGATAGCATCGTGTTCGCTCATACTGCTACTCCTTCTCCATTCGAGTATCCCCACACTGGGCGACGCGAGCCGTGTCCCGGACGAGTCCCCCGCCCGGCGTCCCCCCCTCCGGCGTACCACGCGCGCCGTGTTCCGATCGCCCGTTCGACGGCGGTTTTTTCGCCCGCCGCCCGTCGGCCCGCGCCGCATCAATCATCAGCCCCTCTCCTTGCTCTCCCACCCTGCACCGTGCCACTCGCTGGCGCATCTTCTGTTGGCGCATCTTCTCATCTTCTATGGATACCGCGTCGTGTCTGCGCGGTTCCCCGGTCCTGTTGGCGGCGCGCGCTCGTCGACGATCCGCGCGATGTACTCGCCGCGGTCGATGATGTGCGCGCGCATCAGCGACTCCGCGCGATCAGGCCGATTATCCCGCACCGTCTCGGCGAGGACGGTGTGTTCCGCGAGGCTCAGGCCGAATTCCTCGGGCGGGGGGGCATGGAGCGGGATGCTGAGATAGCGCCGGACCTGGCCGTGTACGCGCTGCGCCGCGTCGACCAGACGACCATTCCGCGCACCCCGCAGGATCACATCGTGGAAGTCGAGGTCGAGGTCGGTCACCGTGTCGTACTCGGCTGCGGCGAGCGCCGTGGACATGCGACGCACGATCCCGAAGAGCTCCTCCGCCACCGCCTCGGCGGCCACCCCGATAGCCAGGCGCACGGCCATCCCTTCGAGCGCCGCCCGCAATTGATAGATCTCGCGCACATCGGCGGCGGTGTGCGCGGTGACAACGGTCTCCCGGTTCGGGGAGATCGTCACCAGGTGTTCGCGCTCGAGCGCGCGCAGCGCGTCGCGGACGGGGGTACGGCTGATATTCATGGCGCTGGCGAGCTCCTGCTCGTAGAGGCGGTGCCCCGGGGCGAGCCGCCCCGACAGGATCTCCTCCCGCAACCGGTCGGTCGCCCAGGCGGCGAGGGTCTTGTGCGCTGGTGCAGGCATGGCCGCAAGCAGCCGACCCATCCCTGGCCCTCCTGTGTGTACCGCATGGTGTATACCGATGCCGCCATCCTACATGCACCCAGTATCTTTGTCAATCCTTTTGTCCGACATTCCCCCAACCGATGGCTGGCACTTGTCTGACACTCTGTGAATCGTTCGGCGGCATCATGTCGGACCAGTCGGAATGCGTTGCTATCCGCTCGCAACCGGCCTTGTGGCCTCCGGTGCCGCCCACAGCGCGCCCCGGCGAGCCGTGATGCACCACGTAGAAACGGGCAACTGAGACAAAGCGTTGGATTACCCCGCTTTCGCGGACCGATTACCGCGAAGCGGGCGCGTTCGCGCAACAACAATCGCTGCGCCTCAGGGACACCAGGGCGGCGATAGGCCGGGGCGGAGTGGCGATGCTGTTCGCCTCATCACACGCTCCTGCGTACAGTAGTTGGACGCGCCGCTGCTCGCCATCGGATTGCAGCGGAGGAAAGGGCGTCCTCGCACCGCTCAGTACGGCCACGCCTCGGCACCCTCCAAAGGTAGTTGCTGCACCGCGCTGCGCGGTCGCGGCGCGAGCGCTATCAGCGTAAAAATGAGCGCCCCACCGAGCGCGAGCGCCGCCCAATTCGGGTGATAGCCACCGAAGGCAAAGGGCGTGAAGGCGAAGTACAACCCCACCCAGGCGCAACCTACCGCACAAGCGGCGCTGCTCACCCGCACGCCACGCCCCAATCGCGCCCCGAGCGCAGACACCAAACTACTCGCCGAGCCGGTTCCCAGCGCCGCTAGCCAGCACAACGCCAGCCACCCGATCAGCGTAGCGGCCAGCCAACAGATCGTCAGCACTTGCCCAAAACTATAGTGTGCCATCGTCAACCCTCCCGGTACGCCTATTCACCCTTGCGCAACCTAGCGGTGCCGGTATTGACGCTCACATATATACAGATAGAACGCTCATTACTCCCGGCAGTTCCCAAAAGGGGCGAGGGACTAGACCGCTGTCCGTTGTGCGGCGGTGGCGCACGCATAACGAGAAGGGGTACAGACCACTCCGCTCACGGCTCACGGCTCCCGACTCCCGACTCCCAACACGAACCGCCTCGGATCGAAGGGTGCCAGGGCCGGGTCCGGCACCCCGCCGAGGATCGCCGCCCCCATGAGCTCCCCTACGATCGGTGCCCAGAGAATCCCGTCGCGCATGTGGCCCGCCGCCACCCAGAGGCCGTCCAGGCCTGGCGCGCGCCCCATGATCGGCAGATCGTCCGCCGTCGCCGGGCGCAACCCCGCCCAGGTCTCCACGACCCGCGCACTCGCATACCCCGGAGCGAGGGTGCGGATCAGCGTCGCCAGCCAGGTCAGGCCGTCCGGCGTGACGCTGGTATCGAAGCCCGCTTCGTCCACCGTCGCCGCCACCGCGATCGTGCCGTCCGCGCGCGGGATCAGGAAACCGCCCGCACCCGCGATCGCCTGCCGCAATGGCGGCGTAGCAGCGGCCAGCGCCAGCATCTGCCCGCGCACCGGGCGCGTCGGCAGTTCCAGATCGAGCAGCTCGCCGAGGGCCGCCGTCCACGCCCCCGCCGCGATCACGGTCGCGCCCGCGCGGATGGCGCCGCCGGACGTCCTGATACCCGCGATCCGCCCCCCCTCGCGCAAAAACCCCTCGACCGGCGTCCTCTCGCGGATCGTCGCGCCGCGCGCCTCGGCGGCGCGCGCCAGCGCGATCGTCAGCGCCGCCGCCCGGAGTCCGCTCGCCGCCGCGCACCAGACCGCCCCCCGGATCGCGGGGGCAAGCGCCGGGGCCATGCCCCGCGTCGCGTCGCCGTCGAGCCATTCCACGTCGAAGCCGAGATCGCGCTGCCAGGCCAACGTCGCGCGCAGGCTCGCCTCCTCCGCCTCGGAGAGGGCCACCGAGAGCCGCCCGCCCGTCACCTGCGCCACGTCGATAGCGGTCGCCTCGGCCAGCTCCGCCAGCAGCGCCGGATACATCATGAACGAGCGCGCCTCCAGCCGCGCGCGCGCCATGCCGCCCGGCATACCCGGCTTCGGCGGCGAGATCAGCCCCGCCGAGGCCCACGACGCCTCCCGCGCGATCGCCCCGCGCTCGACGAGCGTCACCGCCGCGCCCGCCTTGGCGAGTTGATAGGCGATCGCACAGCCGATGATCCCGCCCCCCACGATCGCCACATCCGGCATCGCGCCCATCTCGACTCCTCTATCTATGCTCCATCTATTATCGATGGATGAGCAGCTCACACGGCGCATGCACTGCTCACTAACCATGCCGGGGCGCTGCTCCCGTCGAGTTAGCACCACACCGCCCGTAGCCTAGCACACCACATTCCCCGATCTGCCCGCTCTACGCCGTCACCGCGCCCCCGCACGATCGCTGACCAGGTGGTATGCCGACGGAAAATAGCACTGTCACAGCGATCCGCAGCCAACGCGCCGCCTCACCGTTCAGCCTTCCCGCCCGAAAGGGCCGGGGACACAAATCTCCTTCCCCGGTTCCGGCGTAGAGCAACGTGAGCGTATATCGCCTTCAGCCCTCGTCGCCGTCATCACGGCAACAACGGAGGCGATCGGTGCGATCATCGGAGCACCACCTGAGAGCACGACCCGCCCGTGCGGCGCGCGCGGACGGGGCGACTGCCCTCCTGCGGGCACATCATGCGACCAGCTAGTTGGCCACGTACGCTCGGTGGGCGGGGCCGTCGTGGCGCGGCTACAATCCGGCAGACGTGGCGCGGTAGCGCGGCGGGCGACCAGGCGTCGTCGGCGGACCTTCTGATACGGCGACATGGGGAGGAGAGCATGGCGATTGTAAGCACAGGACGATTCGCGACCGGGCCTACGGAGCGGTTAGCGGCGGGCGTGGGCGGGGCGATGGCGCTCGTTCACTGCACGGCGATGGGCTTCATGGGCTGGTTCGCGCCACTGGGACTGCTGATCGACGTGCCCGCGCTGCGCCCCTTACAGAACGGCATGATCGGCCACGCCTTCATCATCGTCGCCTATGCCCTCCTCGTGGCCGGGCTGCGGGGTCGGGCGTGGCAAGTGCCGGTCGCCGTGGCCGGAGCCAGCCTCTGGCTCTACCTCTCGATGTACCCCCTCTACATCCCCTGGCTGCACAACGTGAGCCTGATCCTCTGGATCGCCATCGTGGCCGCCGCGTATCGGTTCGCCCGCGCCGGGTCGAGCGACGATCGCGCCAGCATCTTGCCGCGCGCCGCTCGCTAAGTCGAGCAAAGCGCTCAACCCACCGCCCGGAAGGCACCCCGCAGAGCTGGCAAGGGCGGGGGAGCGCCGGTGGGAAGGGCGACGCATCGCCGTCGTGGGCGTGGGTCCGGGATGAAAATGTCCCAAGGGCAGCCACTCCCCATGAAGGGCCAGTGTCCCGGCTAAGGGTTTTAATTCCTAATCGCTTGTGGGGCTCCCGCCCGCACCCCCGCCGCCTGCGGGCGGCACCTCGCCGCCCAGGGGACCCATAAAGGGCGCACTGCCCCCTGAGCGGTAGGTGGCCCCGAGCGCCGAGGGGAGGGCCACATGCCCGGCTAAGGGGCTAAAGCTTCCGGTCGGCGATGCCTGCGGCACCGACGAAGCCGATCCGGGCCGACTAATCCGACCCGATCCTTTCCTCCCTCCCTGTATCTCTGTGTCTCCCGTTTCCGTCCCTCCTTCTCCCGTGTCTCTCGTCGTCCTCTGCGTCTCTGAGACAACCATCGTCCTCGCACCCCCCGCTCCGCCAGCCTTGCCCCCGCCTCGCCCTTTTGATACCATTGCGTAGAGAAAGTCGCCGCGCCCGCTGTGGTATCGTATCCGGCGCGCGGCGACTCGCCGCCTGGCATACAGGGGCGCGCGCTGTTGCGCGCCCAAGGGGCGGGGGGAAGGGATTGGGGCTGTGGTACCGCTGACGAACGAGCCGCTCGCCGCGCCGCACGCGCCGACGGATGCGCCGACACCGCGCGCGCTCCCGCTGACCAAGCCGTCGTACGACCGCTTCGGGCGGCGGATCGACTACCTGCGCATCTCGCTGACCGATCGCTGCAACCTGCGCTGCGTCTACTGCATGCCCGCCACCGGGATGCACTTCGCCCCGCAGGACGAGCTGCTGACCGACGCGGAGCTCCTGCGCGTCATCCGCCTCACCACCGAGCTCGGCTTCCGCAAGTTCCGCCTCACCGGGGGCGAGCCGACCGTCCGCCCGCACCTCCCCGCGCTGATCGCCGCGATCAAGGGGCTGCCCGGCGTCGAGGAGGTGGCGATGACCACCAACGCGCTCCTCCTCCCCCGGCTCGCCGCCCCGCTCGCCGCCGCCGGGCTCGACCGCGTCAACATCAGCATCGACACCCTCGACCCCGACCGCTTCCGCCGCATCACGCGCGGCGGCGACCTCGCGAAGGTCTTCGCGGGGATCGGGGCCGCCGAGGCGGCGGGGTTGACGCCGATCAAGCTCAACGCGGTCGTGGTGCGCGGCTTCAACGACCACGAGGTGGCGGACCTGGCGGGGCTCACGCTAGAGCACGACTGGCAGATGCGCTTCATCGAGATCATGCCGCTCGACGGCGTCTTCGATGTCGCCCGCGAGCGCCTCGTCCCCTCCGCCGAGAGCCGCGAGTTGATCGCCGCCAAGTGGGGGCCGCTGACCGCCGAGGACCACCACAGCCCCGCCGACCCGGCCCGCCCCTATCGCATCCGGGGGGCGAAGGGGACGGTCGGCTTCATCAGCTCGGTCACCGAGAACTTCTGCGCCGGGTGCAACCGGATGCGCCTCACGTCGGAAGGGAAGCTGCGCCTCTGCCTCCTGCGCGCGGACGAGCTCGACCTGCGCCCGCTGCTCCGCGCCGGGGCCGGCGACGGCGAGTTGCGCGCCGCCCTGCGCGACGGGGTCTGGCGCAAGCCCTGGGGCCACGGCCTCGACCAGGGCGTCCTCCCCGTGGGCCGCGGGATGTCGCAAATCGGGGGCTAGTGGGCCCAGTGGTGCGGAGTGGGCCAGTGGGCGAGTAGGGTACGGTGACAATCAGCACCCTCCCGTTGCCCACGGACCTTCTCGCCCACTCGCACCACTCGCCCACTTCGCACCACTAGGAGCGTGCCATGCCATTCTTCGGACGCCGTCGTCCGCTGCCGCTGCCCAAGAGCCAGGAGACCCCCGCGCCGCAGGCCCCCGTCGCGCCGGACCCGACGGCGCACACCCCCATGCCGCCCGGCATCGCGAGGTTGCGCGCGCCACTGACGAATAGCACACCCAGCGTGCCTGCTGCGCCCGTCGCGCCGCCGGGGGCATTGCCCGCCAAGCGGGCGTTGCCGGTCGTCCCGGCCAGCGGCGCGCGCAACCTCGCGATGCCGGGCGGCGCGACCGTCCCCACCATCCGCAGCGGGGGGACGCGCACGATCGGCATGGAACGCCCCGCCGCCACCCCGACCGAGGAGGCGATCCGCCGCGCGGTCGCCACGATCAAGGAGCCGGAGATCGGGCGCACGCTGGTCGAGATGGGGATGGTCAAGGAATTGACCGTGACCGGCACCGCCGTGCGGATCGCGATCGAACTGGCGACCCCCGGCGACGAGTTGCGCGCGCGCGTCGAGGGGGCCGTCCGCGCCGCCGTCATGGAGGCCGCGCCGGAGGTCGCGCAGCTCGACGTGCGCATGACCGCGCAGGTCCGCGCCGCCAACAGCAGCGGGCGTCCGGGCCTCGCGGGGGTCAAGAACACGATCGCCATCGCGTCCGGCAAGGGGGGCGTCGGCAAGTCCACCGTCACCGTCAACCTCGCCATCGCCCTGGCGCTCGCCGGGGCCAGGGTCGGCCTGCTGGACGCCGATGTCTACGGCCCCAGCATGCCGCTGATGCTCGATCTCCAGGGCCAGCAGCCGCAGGTCCGTTCCATCCCCTCGGCGGTGCCGGGCGAGCGGGGCGGGCAGCAGTTGATCCCGCTGGAGGCGCACGGCATCAAGGTGATGAGCATCGGCTTCCTGACTGACCCCGACAAGGCGGTGATCTGGCGCGGCCCGATGGCCTCGCAGCTGATCAACCAGTTCATCAACGACGTCGATTGGGGTGAACTGGACTATCTGCTGATCGACATGCCGCCCGGCACCGGCGACATCCACCTGACCCTCACGCAGCGCCTCCCCCTCTCCGGCGCGGTCGTGGTGACCACGCCGCAGGACGTGGCCCTGGCCGACGCGGTGAAGGGCTTGCAGATGTTCCAGGAGGTCCAGGTGCCGATCCTCGGCATCATCGAGAACATGAGCTACTTCATCTGCCCCGGTTGCGGCGAGCGCACCGCGATCTTCGGCGAGGGGGGCGGCGAATCGATCGCCGAGCGCTACAACGTCCCGCTCGTCGGCCAGATCCCGCTCGCGCGCACGATCCGCGAGGCGGGCGACAGCGGCCAGCCGATCGTGATCGCGGACGCCCACTCCCCGCAGGCCGCCGCCTTCCGGCAGAGCGCCCAGGCGGTCGCCAGCCGCCTCAGCCTCGAAGCGAGCCTCACCGGCGGTCGCCGCGCCAGCGGCCCGCTGATCCAGATCAAGCGCAGCAAGGCGGGCGAGTAGCGCCACTTCCCGGCGCTCGTGGTGGCGCGTAGCGACGGCGCATCGACCGGGGGCGGGCCAGTCATGGTCCGTCCCCGGTTCGTCTCCCGCGCAATTTGCGGGGCCGACGCGCCAGCGGATCGCCGTTCGGATGTCGTTGGCGAAGTCGACTGGCCCAGCCGGAGTGCGGTGGTGGCTGATTGGTCAATCCGATAGGTTTTTCTGGCAGTCTGAGTAGGCGAGTGTCGAGTGCTTGCTGTGGTGGCTACCTGGGCCTATTCATTTCTTTGGCAGAAAATTCGGGAATGCGAAAGCCATCTTCTGAAGACATAGCGTTCTACCGGTCGCAAAAAAGCCCCGCCGATTGAAACCAGGCAGGGCTTTCCTTCGACTGCACGATGGATTCTACAGCACGTTGCTAGCGTTCAGCCGGTGGGTACAGCATACGTAGTCCATGCAGATAGGTCAGCGCAACGCCTTCGGAACCGTGCCGTTCACCGGCATAGATTTCGGGGATAACCGTCAGGCCCGGGTAGTTCTCCCGCTCGAAAAAGGCGACAAGCTGATGAAAGTGCGGGAACTGGTCCTCCTCCAACTCCCCGGCCGAAAGGTACAGCTGAATCGGGTTGGCGGCATCACGCGCCGCCAACCGCGCGCCGTGCTGGATTACATACGGGTGCGCGATGTACAGGTCGCCGCTGCCGGAGAGATAGCGCCGGAAGGCATCCGGCCGATGGAACAACGCGTAGAGAACGAAGAATCCGCTCGACGAATAGCCATACAAGGCGCGATCCGACGGCATGGTCCGATAGTTTGCCTCGATAAACGGGAGCATCTCCTGCGTAAGTGCATCTAAGAAGAGGTTTGCCGCGCTGTCGGGCGGTGCATCGCGCACCTCAGGAATCTTGAAGTCGCGCTCGCGCAGCTGCACCCACTGATCGTAGCTCGCCATGTCGTAGCGGATGCCCACGACGATGACCTCGGGGACGCCCGCCAACCATTGGGTCAGGGGCGTCAGCCCGGCCGCCATCCCGAACAGGAGATCGCCGTCTAATACGCAGATCACGGGATACGCCCGTGTCGAGGTTCCGTAGCTCGCGGGAAGGGCGACCGACAGGTGGTACTCCCGACCAAGGGTAGGACAAAAGAGCGTCCGCTCCTCCGTCCCGAACAAGGCCGTCCGTGGGTACTGTTCACGCATCGGCACCTCCTTGCAACAATCTTGCTGCTGGACCCTTGTGCTTGTTGGTTGACTTGACGAAGCGCCCTCCCGGCGGCTACGGATGGTCTTGCTGAGGGATCGCCGGGCCGCGCGAAAGGGTGGGACGAGTATAGCGGACTTCGACGACTGCTGCCGTTGGGTGTATGCGGCCTCGCGCCGCCACGCGCCCATCCCGGCTGGCCCTCTTTTGGGCCTGAGCCGCGCGCCGGCTATCCTGCGCGACTTCGCCAGCAACATCCGTTCGGTGGAAAAACCGCCGACGGCGGCCCGCAGCGAGGCCACGCTACCCGGCGGTGATGAGGACCACATTCCCGTCCGGGTCATCCACCATCGCCGCATACGGCCCGGTGGTCTGCACCGGCGCACGGCGGCCACCGTACCCGTAGCCGGTCAACTCCGCGTACTTCGCATCCACCGCCGCCTCATCGGCCAGGAAGAATTCGAGCATGATCCGGTAACCGCCGGTGGGTGCCTCCCTGGTGGGGTCGTAGGTGTCCGCGAAGACGGTGTCCCAGAAGATGCTGACGCCGCTCTCCATGCGGTGCAGGACAAAAGGCTGCTGTTCGGCACCGTCGGGGATCGCCAGCCCCAGCCTGCGGTAGAACGTCAGCGCCGCCGCCATGTCCCGGACCATCAGCCCCACCATACTCAGTTGCACCGACATCCTCGCCACTCCTCGCTCCCCCGCCGACCATGCCACACCGGCAGCCCGGCATAGGATACCAGCAGATGCCAGCAGACCTCGCCAAGGGATAGGGGGACACATCCTGGCCGCATCGCTAGCCGACCCGTTCGCCCAGTACCGCGTCGCCTTCGAGCCCGACGGGCGGCACATCCGCGCGGTGGCCGAGCCACGGCCCTTCCCCACCCGCCACCCAGCGCCGCAACCCTGGCTGCCGGGGATGGCGACGCTGGACTGGTACCCCGCGTTGCGGTTACCGCGCTACCGGGCACGCCTGGCGCAGGGGTGCGATGGCGCGCAACCCCCGCTGTTCCCACCACCCGGCGAGTCGCAGCAGGAGGCCGAAGCATGATGGTCGGCGACGGACCGGGCCGTATGACCGGCGCGTATGCCGTGGCCGCCCTTGGCACGCTCGGCGGCGACAACGCCGGACGGATGGTCGGCCCGGCGACCATCCCTACCGGGGAGCGGCAGGCCTTCCCCCAACCCATCCTCCCCCTTGACAGGCAAGTGGCCACTTGCCTATACTCGAATCATGACCGACCTCTACGCCGCGCTCGCCGACGCGACGAGGCGGGCGATCCTCGACGAACTGACCGAGCGGGACGGCCAGACGCTCTTCGAGCTCTGCGCTCGCCTGACGATGCGGCGCGGGCTGACGTCGTCCCGGCAGGCTATCTCGCAGCACCTCGCCGTGCTCGAGGCGGCGGGGCTCGTGACGGCGAGGCGGGAGGGCCGGTACAAGTTCCACTTCGTCGATACCGGGCCGCTGCGGGCCATCGTCGAGCGCTGGCCGATCAAGGAGCGAGAGGGAGGCTGATGAAGATCGTGGTCACGAGCGTCTTCGTCGACGATCAGGCGAAGGCGTTGCAGTTCTACACCGAGGTGCTCGGGTTCGTGAAGAAGGACGACGTCCCGCTGGGCGAGGATCGCTGGTTGACCGTGGTGTCGCCAGAGGACCCGGACGGCACGGAGCTGCTCCTGGAGCCCGGCGGCCATCCCGCCGTGGGGCCGTTCAAGCGGGCGCTGGTGGAGGACGGCATCCCGTACACCTCGTTCGCGGTCGGGGACGTGCACGCCGATTTCACGCGGCTGCGGGCGCTGGGCGTGCGGTTCACGCAGGAGCCGGTCGCGATGGGTCCCGTGACCACGGCCGTCTTCGACGACACCTGCGGCAACCTCATCCAGATCGCCACCAGGCAGTAACGCCCCCCCACCGGGGAGGCCCGGTCCTCAACAAGGACGAGAACCGGGCCTGCTGGCAAGCGGGCAGCGCCGAAATCTGCGCGCGGTGGGGCCGCCGCCACAGCGTGCCAGCTCGTGATTAACGGCCCATCGACCAGCGATACGGCCAGGATGTGTCCCCCGTATCCCTTGGCGGGGTCTGCTGCCAGCGGTGACGGTGGGCGGCGCGACACGACACCGCCCACCCCACATCAGCGCCCCTGCGGGCGCGCGAACCGCGTCAGCAGGCCGACGATCGCGGCGGCGGCGACGATGTGCATGATCACCAGCACCGCCGTCTGCCCGACAGTCGCGCCGGTGACGCCGGGGATGTAGGTGAAATCCGGGATCGTGGTGACGACGAAGACCACGGCGGCGATGATCGCGAAGGTACGCGCCGGGCGGCGGGCGCAGCGCAGCAGGGCGGCGTAGAGGATCGTCGCCACGAGCGCCGGGATAGCCGTGAAGAAGATCGCGGTGCCGACGTCCGCGAGGGGGAGGAACTGCGGGTCGTAGCCGACGATCGCGCGCCCGAGGGAGTAGACGAGGACGTTGGCGAGCACGGCGGCGACGACCGTGCCGAGCCCGACGAGCGCGAAGCGCCCCCAACCGACCGTGCGCGACCTTTCCAGCATTGCCGTTGATCCGGTAGCCGATGATCCGGTGATGGAAACCATAGGTGCTCCTCCTTCGCATTCTCTCGATATACTGCGCGACGGCAGCGGCGAACGGCACGGGGGTGCCGGAACCTCCTGCGGGTGGTGGGTGAGGCGCGACGGCACGATCGCGCCTCCCACCCCCGCCATGACCATGCCTCAGCGGGCCAGCAGCTCATCGAGGCGCTCGTAGCCCTCGTTAACGCCGTATTCCATGCCGCTCGCCAGCGCCGCGTCGCGCGCCTCGACCGAGGGATAGATCTCGTGCGCGGCGATGCGGGTGCGCCCGTCGACCTCCTCGAACGTCATCGAGCCGACGGCCACCATGTTCGGCGCGCCATCGAACTCGAAGGTCTGGATGATCAGTGCGTCGCGATCCACGGTGTGGAAGACGCCGCGAAAGCCGTAGGCGGCACCATCCGCGCCGCGACTGACATAGTGCCAGCGCCCGCCCGTGGTCGCGTCGAACTCGCCGATCTCTACCTGCTGACCTCGCGGCCCCGTCCACCGCGCGAACAGGTCCGGGTCGGTGTGCGCGCGGAAGACCGCCGCGACGGGCGCATCGAACTCGCGCACGATGTCGACGAATGGCAGGCCGGGCGCGGCGGTGATCGTCGTGGGGTGTGTCATCGGTCGTGCTCCTTATCCTTCTCGCTAGTCGTCTTCTCGGCGTCCGTCATGGTGCCGAGCAGGGCGTCGAGGCGCCGGAAGCGCCCCTCCGCGATCAGCCGGTAGTGATCGATCCAGGCGGTCAATCGTTCGAGGGCGGCGGCGTCCAGATGCACGGGTCGCCGCTGGGCGTCCCGCGAGCGGGTCACCAGGCCCGCCCCTTCGAGCACCTGGATATGCTTCGACACGGCCTGCTTGGTGATCGCGAACGGTTCCGCCAGCTCGTTGACCGTGGCATCGCCACGGGAGAGCCGCGCCACAATCGCGCGGCGTACCGGATCGGCCAGGGCCATGAAGGCCCGGTCGAGCGCGTCGTCATCACGTCCCCTTTCCATATACAACCTTCTTATTGATCAACCATATCGTTGATTAGACTATAGCCGAGCTGACGCACGCTGTCAAGCCCGCTCGCGCCTTTCGGCACGCACCGTACACGCCACCTCTCCCCAGATCCGTCATTGCACCCTCGCCACCTCGCCCCCTCTCGCGCCGCGCGCCGTTCTCTGCTATCCTGTCGCCAACGAGTACAACCCAATGGACGGATGCCACGGCAAAGACAAGGGAGGGTGCCATGCGCGCGCGTGTGATCCTGGTTGCGCTGTTCCTGCTGGCCGCGCTGGCGGTCGCGGTCGGCACGCCGCCTGTGCGGGCCGACGATCCCGAACCGACCGCCACCCCCGCCCCGACCGCCACCCGGCCCGCCGCCCCGGCGGCGACCGGCACGCCCAGCCCCGCGCCGAGCGCCGCGACCGCCTTTCAGCGCGCCTGGGAGCGGAGCGATAGCTCGCTGGTGCGCGGCGCGCGCCCGTATCTCTGGGGGTCGCAACCGATCGTGCCGGTCATTAACGAGCCGCTGACGGGCGTCGTCGGCCCCCGCCCGGTCCTCTACTGGGACAAGGGGCGGATGGAGATCAACAATACCAGGGCCCCCTACGACGCCAACTACATCTCCAATGGCCGCCTCGTCGCCGAGATGGTCACCGGGCGTCAGCAGGTGGGCATCAAGCCCGATCAGTTCGCCGAGCGTGGCCCGGCGCAAATCCCGTTCGGCGATCTCGATGACGCGACCGGCCCGACCTTCGCCTCGTTCGGCGGGCGGCTGAATGACCCGCCCCTGGCCGTCGGCGCGCCGGTGGCGCAGGCGCTCGATCGCACCGGCACGCTCAGCGCGGCCGACGCCGGCGACGTGACCTGCGCCACGATCGTCGCCGCAACCCGGCACTGCATCGCCGCCCCCTTCGTGGCCTACCTCGACCAGACCGGCCCGCTCCTCGTCGGGGGCCGTGCGACGACCGGCAAGCTCTTCGACCCGCCCTTCTCCCTGACCGGCCTGCCGATCGCGGAGCCCTATTGGGTCACCGTCAAGGTGGCCGGGAAGCCGACCCGCGTGCTGCTCCAGCTCTTCGAGCGCCGTACCCTCACCTACAACCCGGCCAACCCCGCCGACGCGCGCGTCGAGATGGGCAACGTCGGGCTGGAGTACTACCATTGGCGCTACGACGCCGTCGTGCCGTCCGATCCCCAGACCGGCCTCGACCCGATCCTGCGTCAGGCCGAGACGCTGATCTACGAGGCACGGCCCGACTTTCGCTCGCTGATCGCCAATCTCTCCGGGGGACGTTATCAGCTCCTCATCCAGGACATCGCCAGCCTGGGCGCGTACGGCGCGACCTCCGAGCGCTACCACCTCATCCTCTTCGACACGAGCTTCACGAAGCTGGACAACCACGATCTCGCCGGGGTGATGGGGCACGAGGCCCAGCACGCCGCCGATCTGACCGCCTCCGGCGGGCCGGTCACGGCGAACGAGTGTTACGCCTTCGAGTTGCGCGGCTTCCTCGTCGGGTCGGCGCTCTGGCAATCGTTCTATGGCCCGAACGGCAAGCCGAACCCGAGCAACGCCTTCGAGCTGCGCGAGAACGCGATCCTACTGGAATTCCGCCAGAATCCGGCCCGCTTCGTCAAGAATTTGCAGACCTTCTACGCGCGGGAATGCGACGCCTTCGGCCCCGGTGCCCCCGACCGCTTCCTGACGCTCGCCAATCTGCCGCCGGGGATCGAGACGCAACTGCCGGTCGCCCAGGCGTTCGCCGCGCTGCGCGAGCCGACGCTGGCGGAACGTCCGCTGCCAGGGCTTCAGGCGACCGGCGGCCCGATCACGCCGGTTGATGGCCTCAACATCGCCGAGCTCATCCCGGCGATCGATCGCGGCTCACGAGAATTCATGGCACCGTAGGGGTTCGGCGCGCTCCCGGTATCCGGTGCGCCACTCCTCCGAAGAACGCACGGGTGGGGGTCGCAACAGCGGCGCTGCGCCCCCCACCCGTGCGGGGCGGCCTTTGCCGCTGGAGGCACCGACGGCCACGGTTACAGCGGCGCGCATAATGGCTGGGCGCTACACGCCCGACCCGCGCAGGCGACTCCTATCCCAAGCCGGGTGCTGGGGCTTCGCCGGTGCCACGAGGCACCCGCTAGCCGGGGGTTCTAACCCCTAACCCCCCGATCACAGGCACCGGGCCAATCAATTCGCGCAGCGCTATGTCGCGCAACCGCGCGAAGGTGATCGTGTTCGCCTCGGGTCGCTGATCGTGGCGCATCGGTCCACCACCCCGCCGACGCCCTCTTCGCTCGGCGACCCCTGCACCGGGATGGGCAACCGCTCAGCGCCCGGACCGCAACGCCTCCTCCAGCAGCGCCAGCCCCGCCGTCGCCCCCGCCGTGCCGAAGCCGATGCGGATGTGCCGCTCGCCCCCCGCGAAGTGGGCGCTCGCGGCCAGGAGCAACCCGTGCTCGCGCAGCAGCCGGTCGCTCAGCAGGGTCGTCGTCTCGGCCCCCAGCCAGCGCGGGAAGGCGATGGTTCCGGCGCGCGGCGGGGCCCAGGAGAACAGGTCACCGTTGCGCGCGATGAACGCCGCCAGTGCCGTCAGGTTCTCCCGTGCCAGTGCGATGTTCTCGGCCAGGATCGCGTCGGCGTGGCGCAGGGCGAGCGCCGCCAGGAACTCGGTCGGTGCGCCGATGAAGCTGTTGTGGTGCATCCGCAAGCCGCGCACCGCGTCCAGGGTCGCCGCGTCGCGCGTCGCCAGCCAGCCGACCCGCAGGCCCGGCAACCCGAGGCTTTTCGAGACGCTGTTCAGCACGATCGCCCGCGCCGAGAGATCCGCCAGGCTCGGCGCTTCCGCCCGCCCGTCCAGCGGCAGCCCGCGATAGATCTCGTCGCCGACCAGCGTCGCCCCCGCCCCGTCCGCGAGGGCGATCAGTCCTTCCAGATAGGCACGATCGGGCACGAAGCCGGTCGGGCTGTGCGGGAAGTTGGTGACGATCAGGCGCGTCGTCGGGCGGAGCAGCCGTGCCAGCGCCGCCAGCGACGGCTCCCACCCGGCCCCCTCGTCCGCCGCCCAGAGGGTGACCTCCGCCCCGCACCACGCCGCGACCGACGTGAGCGGCTGATAGACCGGACTGTGGACGACCACATGATCGCCGGGCTGGAGCAACGCCATGAAGAGCGCGGGCAGGATGTCGTCGCCGCCACAAGCCGCCACGATCTGCTCCGGGGCGATCGTGCTATAGCGCGCCGCGATCGCCCCCCGCAGCGCCGCCCCGCCGAACGCGGTCGTGTAGCCGAGCGGCAGCGCGACGAACTCCGCCGCCGCCCCCGCCTCCAATGCGAGGAGCGCCGCCGTGCCGCGCGGCTCCGCGAACGAGGGGCTGAGGTTCGCGCGGGCGGTCGCCGCCGCCGGGCCGTTGAAAAACCGCTTGAGGGAGAAATCGGGCATCGCGCGCATGATCCTGGCCTCCTCGCGAACACCGTCGCCACGATCGTTCCCGGCCTGTCGGGCACCAGCAGCGGCAGTGTACCGCACATGGCAGCGGCATTCGGGCCACGCCTTGCGCCGCCCGCGAGCAGCACAAACGGTGCGGGCCGGGGACCGATCCCCCGGCCCGCAGTCAGCCAACGCGCGACATCGCCCCCACCCCACGCCGCCGCCCATCCCCGCAGCGGTACAGAAGTTGCGCCCTATCGCCCCGTGAACACACGGCACCACCGGTCGGAGGTCGGACACCGTAGTTAGGAGAAAACACGATGAGCGAGCAACAACCGCGCGCCGCCGAGCAGACTGACGAGGAGCTGACCCCGCAGCAGGAGGACGAGGCGCTGCAACAGGCCGCGCGCCGCGACGCCGCGACTCGCGAGCAGCCCACGACGGAGGATCAGGTCTTCGACACCGGCAACGAGCGCGGCATGGGCTCCGGTCGCGGCGATCGCGGCGACGACCAGGGCTGATCGTTCGGGATGACCGGGGCGAGCAAGGCAACGGGCGGGGGTAGCTTTTGCCACCCCCGCCCGCACCAGGAAGAACCGACGCGAGGCGGAGGATCGCCCCGCGTTGTCCGGCTATTCCGTCCGCGTAGCGCCAACGCCAACGGGGCTGGCCTGCAACGCGAAGACCGGGTGCGCGGGCGCGATCCGCGCGAAGTCGGCCAGGGGTGCCCCCGGCGCGACCGCGAAGTGCCGCCGGATGAAGCCGGGCGCGCTCGCGACCGAGTCCTTCAGCAGCGGGGCCGCCTCGACCGGTGTCAGCGCGGTCGCCGTGAAGCGCTCGTTATGTCGGCCCCGCGTGAGCGTGCCACCCCCCGCAGCGCGCAGATTGCGGACCCAATCAACCTCCCCATACGGCGAGAGGAGCCAGCGTTGCCCATCGCGCTCCCCGAGCGCTACCGGCGTGGTGCGCGGTTGGCCGCTCTTGCGACCCGGCACCGTCAGCAGGAACATGTTGCCCATCCGCACGCCGCTCCGCAGCAGCGCCGTGATGAGCGTATTGCCGAGTCGTGTGGTGAACGTCGCGCGAGACCGTTCCGCCATCGAGTCGTCATGGCCCGGTGCCACGTCCCCCTTCTCGGTGGCACCCGCGCTATTGTAGCCGCCCTTCCTTACCCTCGGTCCGTCGGGATTACCACCCAGCAAAGGGATCTGCTACACTTCACTTGTCCGCCAATGGCGGACAATGTCCGACAACTGAATAGGAGAGGAGGCACCGATGCCCGACGAACTGACCGAGCGCGTGACCGTGCGGATGGATAAGGAATTGATGGAACTGCTGCGTCGCGCGGTGCAGGTCTGGCCCGGCCTCACGCCGAGCCAGTTGATCCGCGACCTGATCTACGAGCAGAGCGGGCGCTTGCGGCAGATGGTGCAGGCCCACGAGGATATGCTCTCCGGCGATCCCGAGCGTGAGGCACGCGGACTCAAGCTCTCGTCGGCACTCTACGAGTCGGCACGCCTGGCACAACTTCAATTGGAGAAGGCGCGCTCGTAGCACACAGGGAACAGCCCGCCGCCCCTCTCGACGGGGGGCAGGCGAATCGCGCAACGCCATCCGACCCATCCCGTAGAGCGACCTCCAGGCCACCCCGGCCCGATCCACCCACACCGATCCCTCATCGCCCCAAGGGTCGATACCATGACCGGAAGCCCGTCCCGAAGATCGGGAAGCGCGCCGCTCCCCCGCCCGATTCCGACGCGGAAATCTGGTCGCCTGCGAGAGGCGCGATACCAGGAACCGCCCCTACGCCCCCAGATCGCCCAGATCGTGCCCCATCTGGTCGCCGAGCCGTCGCCAGGCCGCGATGACCCGGTCGTCGTAGGGATCGTTGTCGCTGTTCGCGATCCGCCCGTGGGCGTCGAGCCAGGCGACCGGGCGCCGTGTCCCCTCGATGAAAGGCGGGGAACTATGACGCCGGATGACCGGGCAAGGTCTTTCGCATGTAGACGCGCCGGAAACCGTGCTCCTCGCGGAGCGCGACCTCGACGAAACCGAGCCGGGCGTAGAGCGCGCGATTCTCGGTCATCAGTTCGTGGGTATAGAGGGTGATCGCGTCACGCCGCGCTTGACGAGCCCGTTCCTCCACGAACGCCATCAATCGTCGCCCCAGGCCTTGCCCCTGATAGCGCGGATCGACCGCGATGTTCGCCAAAAACTGGCTATCGTCGTGCGGCGTCGTGACGACCAGCCCCCGTAGGTCATCGGCGGCGACCAGCACGTAGACGACCCCCTGCGCGATCAGCGCCGCGTAATCCTCCCGCAGCGGGCCGGGCGCCATACCCAGCCGCGCGATGTAGTGCGAATAGGCGGCGACCACACAAGCCCGCACCGCCACCTCGTCATCCGGCTCCGCCCGCCGAAGCACCAGCCCCGCGTCGCCCACCATCGCCTGCTCCTACATCCCTACTCGCCTACTCGCCCACTTCGCCCACTCCGCCCACTCACCAGTACGTCATCGCCCCCAGGAACAGCGCCCGCAAATCCTCCGGGCCTGCCGGGCGCGGCGAGAGCTTGGTGACGCGGTGCTGCGGCAGCGTCCCCGCGACCAGCGCATCGACATCGCCCGGCCCGTAGCCGACCGCGCCGAGCCCGTTCGGCATGTCCAATTGGCGCATGATCCCGATAATCGCGTCAGCCAGGATCGTCCCCGCCTCGTCGTGCCCCACCCCCACCACGTCCACGCCGAGCAGGCCCGCCGCGTAGAGGTGCCGCGCCGGGTTGGCGACGGCGGTCCAGCGAAAAACGGCGGGCGCGTTGAGGATCACCGACATCCCGTGCGGCACGATCGGGTGGTCGGCGTCGTAGCCCGCCGGCCTGAAGTCGCGCACCAGCCCGGCCACCGGGTAGGACATGCCGTGCGGCAGATGGACCCCCGCATTGCCGAAGCCGATCCCCGCGAAGGCCGAGGCGAGCAGCATCTGGCCGCGCGTCTCGTCGTCCGCGTCCGGCCCGCACGCGCGCACGATGTTCGCCGCCACCATGCGGATCGCCTGCGCCGACCAGAGATCGCTGATCGGGTTGCTCCCCTGATAGGCGGGGCGCATCCCCGGCCCGTCCGGCGCGGGGCGCTCGCGGTACGGCAGCGCGGTCAGCGACTCGATCGCGTGGCTCAGCACATCCAGTCCGGAGCAGGCCGCCACGGTCGGCGGCATCGTGCGCGTGTTCTCCGGGTCCACGATCCCCATCACCGGGCGCAGCGCGCGATGGGCGATGCCGGTCTTCGCGCCCAGCTCCAGGAAGTCGAAGATCGCCACGCCGGTCGTCTCGCTGCCGGTCCCCGCCGTCGTCGGGATCGCGATCAGCGGCTTCAGCGGCCCCGGCACCGGCTCGCCGCGCCCGATCGGCGCGTTCACGTAGGTCAGCAGGTCGGCGGGATAGGTCGCGTAGAGATTCGCCGCCTTCGCCGTGTCGATGCTCGATCCACCGCCGACCGCCACGTAGGCGTCGAACCGCCCCGCCGTCGCGACCGCGATCGCCTCCGCGAACGAGGCGTCGGTCGGCTCGATCCGCACCCGGTCGAAGAGTTCCGCCTCGAGCCCCGCCGCGCGGATCGCATCGAGCGTCGTCGCGACCGGGGCCAGCCGCGCCACGGTCGGATCGGTCACCACCAGGGTTCGCCGCGCGCCGAGCCGCCGCAACTCCTCCCCGACCTCGCGCGTCGCGCCCGGCCCGTACTTGATGCTCGACGTGTCCATCGTGAAGATCGTCTCGTGCGCCATCGCCCCACCCTCCCACGCGCATCGCCGGATCCGGCACCGCATCGCCGACAGCCTAGTACAGGGTCGCGGAAATGCGTGCGTGGTTAGCGGCACAGCGGGCGACCTTTGTAGGTCCATTTGAACGGAGCCGCCGTCTGGTTGAAATAGGCGATGAATTCGCGGATGCGGTC
>JAABUM010001616.1_pt1 | contig 32946 bp, 59 predicted proteins | sample 5559161 | NCBI WGS metagenome assembly JAABUM01 (sample SAMN10711868, study PRJNA513369) | rock metagenome | isolation source: Antarctica rocks | place: Antarctica: Victoria Land, Siegfried Peak nord
AGGGGGTCTGTTCAGTCTCGCAGGCAGAGTGTTTTCTGCCACCGTCGTGCACAGGGCAGCATGTCTGCTGACCAGTCGCAAAGCAAGAAATCAAGGGCCAAAACATGGGCAACGTATCCATCTCTCTGCATGACATCATCAGCGTGACTATCGAACCAAGATCCCAGCAGAGCAGACATTCAATGTGAGTGGGATGTCTGCTCCGCTGAATGGGACATACAGTCTAGCTGAACTGTTACGTCCCAGGCCTTGGAGGCAAGTTGCCATCCTACTTGTGGAAACATACCTGTGCAATTTCATCATCACAGGTACTCGTACTACGACCAGCTGGTGTCCCTGCGCATGCTGCCGCTTCAGCGGCTGGTGCTGTGGACGCGCCGCCTCCGGGCGCAGGTCTTCAAGTCCGCCGACATCGACCCCCGCGTCGTATTTGCAGGCACGCGCCTAGGAGGGTTTTGCAGAACAGGATACCTGGCGAAGCTGCATGTGTTTGGCCGTGCATCTCCCAAAGAAGCATCTGTCGTCAACCTGCAGGGCATCCCACGCCATCTTTCATGGATAATGCGCAGGTGCAGCCTGCACTGGGAGGCAGCCAATCCCAAAGAAACTTACAAGGTTACATGCTCACTTCGGTTCTGGCCCCGCGACTGCGCAGGCTCCTTCAACCTGAAGAAGCTGCTGGTGGTGGACTGCGGCAGCGGCATCGTGAAGGCGTGCCTGGCGGACAAGCGCAAGGCGTGCGACGCCGTGCCGGCCGACGAGCAGCCAGGTGCAGGGCAGCCGTCGCGAGACTGAAACAACCAAACGAAGAAGAATGCATCATCACTCTGTCCTGCTCTGCAAGGCGTGCGACGCCGTGCCGGCCAACGAGCAGCCAGGTGCGGGGCAGCAATGGCAGAAAAACCCACCTGGTGCTGCAAATGAAGGCCAAAATTCTGTTCAAGCCTGAGGTGCATCGCTGCTAGTCCAGCTTCCGGAGACATCACTTCCCCTGCGCCCCATTCATATAGGGTTTTCGAAAGTTTTTGCTTCAAGTCCTCTCCTACAGCTTCCAGCCACGACATGTTTATGACCCCTGCAGCACCCCTATGTGCAGGCGCCTGCGACGGCATGCTGCGCTGGTTCGAGGAGTATGCAAAGCGGCTGAAGGAGGGCATGTACTCGGTGGCGGTGCAGCCGCAGACGAGCATCGAGCTGGGGGTACCGCGCACGCCCGCCATCTGCCTCTTCCCCATGAAGCCGCCGGTGCGGCTGCCTGTCGTCACATCTGAGAAGTGCATCTACCATCTCCGCTGCGCTTGACACCGCATGCGACTGGGCGGCAATGTATGCCTGACTGCCGACGACCAGCTTTTGAACATGCGCCAGCTGGCATTACGATCTGCGATGTGACACTTTCTTCCTGCTCCCCGCAGACGTGGACATGGGCCATCACGCGGGGCGTGCACGTGCAAGTGACGACGGTGTTTGTCCCGGAGAACACGCGCGGCAAGGGTGTCGCCGCAGACGGCAGCACCAGCCCGCCGCGCTTCTGTTTCGCCTACAGGTGCCGCATTCCATGCTGTGTCCCGTCTGTAGCGCGACCATGCGGAGCTTTGATCTAATCGGAGATCTAGAAACATACCTTGTGGAAGATTCTCTCTCATAAATCGTCCCATGATGTTGCTGCGCACGCAGTACAAAGGGCGTCGCTCACATGTTGCTGCAAAACGCCGCACGTGCTGCTGTTGGAGAATGAGCAGTGAATATGGTTTCCAAAGCCCCACATCCTGGCAGCCCGAGGATGTTGGCATGCACAGTCGAATGTGGTTTGTGCTGGCTGCAGCACGACGCTGGCGCTGGTGTCGCAGAAGGAACAGCGGGAGTGCCCTCAGGCAATTCACAAAGCCGCAACCTGATGTTGTTGGCACACACTTTCTGATGTGGCTTGTTTCCGCTGCAGCACGACGCTGGCGCTGCTGTCGGAAAAGGAGCAGCGAGAGTGCGGCGTGGCGCAGCCCGTGAAGAGCGTGCAGCTCAAATCGCGGCACTGGATCATCCGCAACGCCGCCGGCGCGCAGATCGACGAGATCGCCGGGGAGGGCGTGATCGGCGCCCACCCGGTGCTTCACGCAGGTGGGCATGGTTGACAGACTTGAATGCTCAACGGTGCTCAGTTGGCAGGGTTTGCGTTCCAAAACAGCTCCGCTCTGTTTGGAAGAATGTCTTCACCTGCTACCAGTAGAAGCGTCATGCTGTACCAGAGCAGGGCGCCGCGCCGGTTGCTCCAGTAGCTTCATGCCTTTGGAACGAACCAAGCAGCACCTGCCGCTGTATGGGCATTGCAGTATCCCCAATTGGAGCCCTGTGTTTCTCCGTAGGCGGCGAGCCGTTTTCGTACCAGAGCTGCACGCCGGCGCAGCAGCGGCTGCCGGCGGTGCTGCACGGCGAATTCACCTTCGTCAAGGGCTCCCTGACCGACCCCAACGCCCAGCGCTTCAAGGCCAGGGTGCGTGCCATGTGTCACTCGAAATGAGGCTCGAGTTTGACAAACTATGAAACTGTGACATTCACGCACTGTTCAAAGAATGGCAGTCACATGACCGGCAGCTGTGGACTCCTTCAGACTTGTCTTTTCCCACCAAATATGGTGCTTCGGAGCGCTCCAAAGCACCATGTTTGGTGGGAAAAGACCCCCATTGTGCCGTGACGTGTGTCTTGATGCCCTGTCGTCTGAGGACCTTTGTACTCTGGCGCGCAGATACCCACAGTAGTGCTGCGCCTGCCGCTGCACATCTACTAGCGACTCCGCGCTCCCGGCAGCGGTCTAGTTGCGACTGCCATGACCTGGGCCTGTCGGAGGGTGAGTGCGGCAGGGTCGGCGAACAATCCTGTGTTGGTCATCGCCGCGTAGGCGCAGCGCAGGATCCCCCGGATCGTTTGTGCATGTCACCTCATCTTGCATGGTGTGCTTCATGATGCATCTTTCGCATGGAGCGCAGTATCCAGCATAGCTTGGGAGTCGTCTTTAAATTTGAACAGCAGTCCACACCCTCTGATGCTGCAAGTCTGCTGCAGTGGGCTGTCTGTAGGTTGTTCTTGGGTTGTGGGTCGCACAAATCGCGGTCGTTGCATCTCCTGCATGCCGCGGGGCGGCTGCCAGGATTGATAGCAGGACACTGCGGGGACGTTGTTAGCAATCTGCGCACGGTGATGCACCATTGATTTTGAGGGTTGGCGTCTAGAAAACGCAAGCAGTTATAAACTGTTGCAGGAATAGTGTTTGCGCCGGTTGCCTTGCCTTGTACAATCAAATCTGCCCAACATTTGGTCGAATCGAATGGGGATCAATCTCGTGCACATGTCACCCGATCATATGCGGAAGACCCATGCGTTGTCCATCTGCTCGATTTGTTGCGCCGCCGACCTTTTGATTGGCGGCCCAAATCCTGATTCTTTGAAACTTGCCACTCGTCCCGCAATCCCACTTTGAACTGCAGCGCGACTCGCAATCGTCGTTTACAAAGCATACTCCATGTCCACCAGCAGGTCCCTCTAGCCTTGCCAGGCCTAGGGCAGCTGGTCACCGATCGGCCCTGCGGCAGAGCCTGCATCGCGTGCTGCAACTTTTGAACCTGGCCGCAGCAGGACGCAGCGGCCGGACCTGCGATGCGGAGGCGCGATGCACAGACCGCTAATTCAGGCGCAGGGCTGATGGGCGCTGCCACGCCAGCGCCAACGCCGGCTTCGCTGTCGTTGGTGAGACCGGCACACAAAGTGACGTGCAGCCGTTGATTATTCCGCAGCACTACTGAGTCGCTCAGGCTGCAAGGCTAGCTCGATTGCGAGGCAGAGCACTCGCATCGCTTGACTCTGTGCGCTACAGAGAGAGGGACCGACGATTTGCTGCCTGGGACGTCCCAGCTGTGGCACCAATCAAGTTCAAACTCTCTTACAGCGATTCCTGTTCGTCCAGAGGGGAAGCAGGTCTCGAGGCGTACACGAGTGCAGCCGGGTGATGATTCCGTGGGCATCGGCTGCTCTGCTGCAGGAGGCATACGCCTCGTCTGACACGCACATTGTATGTGACGCTTTCGGGTCGCAGCCGCAGCCCAGATTCAGCATGCACATCACAGTACTGTCATGCGTTGAGCAGCACTGTGTGCACAGCATCTCACCTGCACTTCTGTGCACTAAAGATCTGTCTTTTTGGCTGCGCAGGTCAGTGCCGGAACCAGAAGCACACAGCGTATGCAGATCACGCACAGGATCATTCGGAGAAAGGCCCTGGATGAATCAAGCTTGACATTCGGCTCTTGCATGTGGCGCAGGATTTTCAGCAGGCGCTGCTGCGGGCGGCTGAGACCGCGTCCGAGCTGCAGCTGCAGTCTCCGCTGCCGACAGCAGCCGCCACCTCCATGCCATGGTCCCCTGCCTGCCGCTTCAGCATCGGCATGGCCATTGAGGACCCCGCCGGCATGACCTCCCAGCAAGACTATGTGACAGAGGCATGCTTTTGACTTGCGTAGCTGTCCAGCTCTCTCTGCACAGGGTGTGCTTGTTGTAGGACATTGCTTGTCTGCGCCTCTGGCATCTGCGTCCGGTGCGCTCGCACTCACAAGAGCACTCACAAGGCGCAACCCTGTCATTTTCGTGCTTGCATTCTGCACAGCCAAGTGCATCGTGTTGGATGCACAGGACGCCAGCGATGAGAAGCTGTCCGGGATCTCTCTGCCGAGATGGGCCGGCGCAGGGCATGTGCCGCAGGCGCCGCCGCCACAGCACCTCGGCAGCCACGGCGCAGCCAGAGACAGCCTCCCTCTGTCGCCTCCCGCCCGCGCCCGTCAGCAATCTGCAGGTCAGCAGCCACACCTCGACACCTGGCTGCCTGCTGTCCAGCAGGATGTACAATGCATTGTCCAGCTCATCTAGGCGGCATGCTGTGTTTGCTCGAGGCCAGTTTCCAAAAGACATTCGTCAGAGGCGCTCATTCGTCAGGAGGGCGCTCACGTTCCTGAGGAGGGCGCTCACAGTCCTGCATACCCACGTGTGCAGGCCGGACAGGGATGCCGAGCACGCCAGTCGGCAGCAGGCTGCCGGGCGCGGGCGCTGCAGACCTTCTGTCGCCTGGCACGCTCATCCACGGCGTCGCGTCCCACTTTGCCTCGCCCGGCGACGGCCGCCGCATCTTTCAGGTGCGCAGCCCCGCATGACGTGCTACTGGGCAGCCGAATGGAATCATGGTATTGAAGAGAACTTGCATTGTTCTGCGACAGAGGCTGTGCTGAGGATCAACCTTGGCGTAGGTTCCAATTCTGCACACACGGTGCAACATGCTTCGCCTGCAGCACGTCTGTTTCTTTATCCGGTTGGCAGCAGCCACTATAGCAAGCCTCTGACGTGCGGTTCTCGATCGTGCAGCGGACGTCCCCCGTCTTTCCCCCGCTGGCCGCAGCCCCCGCAGCGGTGAACGCGCTGCTGACCCTGCAGCTGCCCGACTGCTTGCCGGCAGAGGCGCCGCCCCACGATCAGCAGCAGCAGCAGCAGCAGCAGGGTTCTACCTTGCAGCTGGGGCCACAGTCGGCGCAGCAGCCGCCCCAGCAGCGGCAGCGCAAGGGCCCTGCGCCGCAGGCGCCACAGCGCCAGCCTGCTGCGCGTCCGGTGCCCCAACTGGACGTCCAGAGCCAGCAGCCAGCAGAGCCGGATCAGCCTGTAGCAGACACGCGGCAGCAGGCTGCAGAACCGGCGCAGCCTGCAAAGACACAGCAGCTCGAGGAGTCGCAGCCTGCGGTGGCTGAAAGCCCCATGTCGCGGATGCACCCTGCTCTCGGGTCTGCGGCGGCAGCGCCGGCCATATTGACGCCGCCCGCTATGGTGCCGGCAGCCGCGGAGGATGCGCCACAGAAGGCGGGAAGGGCTGGTCTGCCGGCCACGGCACCCAGCAGCGCAGAGCCCTGCACAGCAGGACGCCAGGCGTCAACCTCCACTTTGGCAGCAGCGGCGGCCGAGTCAAAAGGTACAGGATCCGACAGCAGCAAAGAGCTTACCAGGCAGCCGCCGGCGGCGTCAAGCGCCATGCAGCGAGAGGGCCGCAAGCCGAGCCAGCGGAAGAGCAATGGCCGCGCCGCGCAGACTGCGCCAGGGAGCAGCAGCCCTAACTCGACGCCCAAGGTGCTGCAGCTATCCTCAGATGCTCCTGCAATCATGCACAGCTCTGGCTGCACACATCCAGCAGATTTGCATGCAACTGCGCAGGATCCTGCGCCGACGACTCTTGCTGTCATTCAAAGTTGAACAGTTATGCTGTGCCAAGGCTTCGCTCTGAGCCTTGTCTCTGTCTTTGAGCAGCTTTACCTAAGCTACCTTTTCACCTTATTGTCGTTTGTGTCTTGCTGCCATGCAGGTGCCTGCAGCAGCAGCTTCTGGATTGCAGGCCCTCGTTGCTGAGAGGCACTCGCCGCGACGCAACAAGGCTGCAGCCTCAGCTGCATTCGCTGGCGACAGCCCGTTCTCCCAGGGCAGCGGCAGCCGCAGCCTGCGCAGCGGCAGCCAGCAGAAGCCGCGCCACGGCGGCAGCTCCAGCAACAGGGCAGAACCTGTGCGCCGGTCGGAGGTGCCGCAGCAGCCGCCGGCGCCGGTGCAGCAGCAGCCGTCTGTGACGACGCCGGCACCTGCGAAGCCGCTCGGTAAGCAACTGGCGTTGTCCCGGCCGCATGCACAGCAGGCCCAGTGCTGTGCTTCCACAAAGCCGGCAGAGGGCCATGCTCCCGGCAGCGCGCCGGCGACCGCTGCACAGCCTGCTCGGACGGCCTCGCCAGACCCGACGCCGCCGCCGCCGCCCGCCTCACCTGCAGTGCCGCAGCCAAACACGGCACCACTGGTCGCCGCGGCGCCGCCTGCCGAGCCGCCTGCCAAGCCTGCGCAACCGTCTGCGTCTGGCCGACAGCCAGCGCCGGCGGCGCTGCCGCCTGCGGTTCAGCAGCGACAGCCTCGCGACCCGCGCCTGGCGTCTGTCAAGGAGGGAAGCCAGCCGCCGCAGCCGCCCAGCCTGCCACCGGCGCCCGCAGCGGCAGGCGCGGGTGATGCAGTAGCGGGAGACGCGGCACAGGACACTGCGCTGGCAGCAGATAACGAAGCTGCTGCAGGGGCGGCGCAGGATGCTGCGCCGGCAAAGGGTAGCAAGGCGGCGCCGACGGGCGAGCGAGCAGGTGCCGCAGCGGCAGACGAGGCGGCGCCGGCGGGCGCGCCGGCGGCCACGGCAGCGGCAGGCGAGTCGCAGCCTGCGGCCAGCGCTGAGGTAGCGGCACCATCAGCGTCTGGCTGCAGCGCTTCCCCGATGGAGCAGAGTAGGACAGAGGATCAGCCCCTAGCTGAGGGCGCTGGCGTGTGCTTGCATTTAGGTTTTTCTGACAGTGTGCTGCAGCCTCTTGGAAACCATGATCTTGTCAGCACGTTCCGACCTTGCTCCCCTGTCCGCTCCTGCAGCCGTGCCGTTCACGTCATCTTGCTGTTATCGCTGGAGAGTGTTTCAGCTTTGCGGCTGCCTGGCATCACGCAGGCGCAGAGAGCGGAGACGATTCCGCCCCTGTCTGACTCGGCAGCACCCTCCTGGCCCGCAGCGGCCGCAGCCGGCGCACCGCCTCCATTCTACTGGCAGGTATGATGCATACTTGCTGAAAGCACACTTGTTGTCGCTGTCTCCCCTTGCCACTTCCCGAGGAAATTCAAACTAAGATCCACGACATGCGCCTAAGTCTGCTGCCATTGTGGCGCCACAGGGCTTGCAGTACTTTGCACAGATGGCCGCGGGCGGGCCGTCGGCATTCTGGCAGCAGCCAGCTGCCTACGGCGCCCAGCACCCGCAGTTTGCTGCTGCCGCCGCCGGATCGCCTTCCTACTTCCAGCAGTACCCTGGCGCTGCAGCGGCGGCGGCAGCAGCAGGAATTCCACCAAATGCCGGTGCGGCCTCCCATGCCGCACAGGCCCACACGCTGCCGCCGCCGCCGCAGCAGCAGCCCACAGCGGCGGCATCGCAGCCGGCTGCAGCTGTAATGGCAGCTCCAGGGCAGCAGCAGTTGGTGGTCGGGCAGCCGCACTCTGCTCCGCCCGGATGGGCTTCCTACTTCCCGGCTGCCGCGCCAGGTGAAGCCAGCTGATTGTTCCGCATCGCATCGCCCATTCCTCTGAGTCCGCTTTCATAGCATGGAGTACAACCTCTGACTTACTGAGGTAGCTCATCGACAATGCAGCCCAACGCAACGTCTGCAGCTGCATACAATAGGTAAACTGCCGACTGAATGCCTCGATCGATCCAGTATAAACCTGTCATGCTAATTGCTGATGCTGTGCTGCACTACGGGTATGGCGCCGCCTTCCGCATCCGCGTGGCTGCCGCCCGCAGCCATGGGGGCGCCACCTGCTGCCACTGGCGGCCGACCCGCCAGTGCTGCAGATGTGGGCGGCGGCGATGACGGCGTGGTGTGGGGCTGGCCAGTGGGGCACCCTGCGTCGTTCTTCGCGCCGGCCCCGCGCCCGTTCTCAGGTACCCAGCCCCGATCGTCAAAGCCCTTGCCTTGCATGATCCTGCTGCTGATGATGCAATCATCATGTGCACGATGGCGCTGATGGCATTTGCTCCAACGGTCAATCCGTGAACAGTGAGGCAACTCGCACGGCATGCTTGGAGGCCGAGCCCTCCTGTCAATTTTTGCCTGCAGGAACGGCTCCAGCCACGCCGGCAGCCGCGCCGCCAGCCGCTGCGGTGTCGTCAGCGTACGCTGTCGCAGCTGCGCAGGTACCGCCGCAGCTGCTGCACCCGCCCAGCAGCGCGGCGCATGCGCTGCCGGCAGCCGCGGCGGATCGTATCGTTGCAGGCGCCAGCGACCGCGCTCGCACAGACGCAGCCGGCCCGCAGGCAGATGTGGACGGCGTCAGCCACGCCGGCCTGGCAGCTCCGCTGCCGCGGCGGGCCGCGGCACAGGCGGCGGACGCCCGCCGGCGCGCTGGCGGCCAGGGCGCCAAGCGCGGCAGGACCCAGGGGGCAAATGCAGAAGCAGACCTGCAGGCACGAGCTGCCGCTGCACACCTGCTTCCCTCTTGCAGTAGTCTCTGTGCATGCCTGCAATTCATCTACTGCTGTCAAGATCACGAGGTGCATCACGAATCGGAGCATGTTCTGGGAGCTTGCGCGCATATGAATCGCCGTGATTCGTATCTAACTACGCCGCAATCTGCAGGGCGCATCTACGGGCGGCCTTGTGCCAACCAAGAAGCGTCGCGATGCGGGTGCCGGCGCCGCCGCCGCCGCTGCAGGAGCTCCTTCGACCGTCGCCGCCCAGCCTGCGGCGACAGGCCCCGAGACGCTGGCCGCGCTGGCAACGGTGTCGCAGGTGTTCGGGCCGCCAGCAGCGGCGCGGGGACCGCCGCCGGCCGCGGCGCTGCCCGCCCTGCCTGCCCTGCGCACGCAGTCGCAGTGGGCAGGCTCCGAGGCAGCAGAAAGCGGCAGCCGGAAGCAGCCTGGCGGCCGCCAAAACGCTGCAGGAGAGCAAGCGTCGCCGGCGGATAATGCCCCAGTGCCGGCTGGAGGTAGTGCCGCGGGCGACGCCAGCACCAAGGCGGAGGCGCCGCAGCAGCCCGCCAAGAAGCCGCGGCGAATGCGCGAGCTTGATGCCCTGCTGCGGGACCAGGTGTGATGCTGGACCATTTTCAAGTCCTCGCTGACCTATGCAGAACATGTCTTGTGGTAGCATCATTGGAATTGTGACTGCCTCATTCTACAAGTGGTTTGCTTCTTCCTCGCTGTGCTGGGCTGAGCTTTCTGGTCAGGGTTCAACCAATGCTCTTGTGGTCACTGCAGGCGCAGTCCGGCAGCCGCGCCGTCCCGGCGCCCGGTGCTACAGGGCCGCCCGCGGCCACGCTGCACGCAGCATCGGGCCCCAAAGCGCGCGGCGCGGCTGCGGCGGCGCCGGCGCCGCGGCAGTCTGCGATTGCGTCTCAGGCAGCCAGCAGCATCCGGGAGCGCTCGCAGGCTGCGCAAGGTGCGGGGTCCGCATGCCTTTCCCTGGCTTGGAAACTTCTCTCCGTTGTTTTTGCAGCGACGCAGCTGCTGGGATCTGGCATTGACAGATGATCTGGGTTTTGCGCAGCGACGTGCGCATCGCCTGGCGTCTCCGCAGGCAAGCGAGCCGCCAAGCCGCTGCCACAGGCGCTGGGCCTGCCGTTCACCATGAAGGCCTTCGGCACTGGTGAGGCAGCCTGCCTTCCACTGCGGTCATTTTTGGTGATGTGCACGATCACTGGGCAATCATTCAGTACTGGTGCTCGTTGTCACGCGCCTCTGAGCAGGTTTCAGGAATGCAATATTGAGTAACCGTGACACTGGCCGTGACCGTGACCTGACCGTGACGCTGCCCTTGTGCAGGGGAGCTGACGGACGCGCCGGCGTACGTGCGCTTCCGACTGCCCAAGCCGCAGAGAAGCAGCGTCGCCGCCACCCGCTGCCGGTGAGCGCTTTTTCTGTCATACCATGCTATGCCAGGCATGGTGGTGTCTGATAACTAGTCTGTCTGATAACTTGTGCGCTTCAGCCAGCTCTTAAAAGTCCTCAGTGCGAATCTGGAAGCCTCAACGTTCTCATATCATACGCGCGTCCATTTGTGGCCTCCTCTGCTGGCTGAATTTCGTCATGGTGTAAGCATCGAGCCCTCCTGAATGACCTAGTTCCGCAGTAATGCAAGCCTGACAAGGCTCCTGTTTGAGAAGCGGCTGTCGGCGAGCGACGTGGGGCCGCTGGCGCGGGTGGTGCTGCCGCATGGACAGCATGGTCAATTTGGGTTTATGTTGGGTACCGGCATGGTGACTCTTCCTTTGCGCTGCTGCCGCAGGTTCCTGTTCCAGAAGCGGCTATCAGCGAGCGACGTGGGGCCGCTGGGGCGGGTGGTGCTGCCACGCGCGGCAGCGGAGGCCTTTCTGCCGCGCCTGCCCGACCGCCGCGGCGGCGGCTGCTGCGGCGGCGGCACCGACATCGCCTTCCTGGATGCCGCTGGCGGTGCGCTGACATGCGGACATGCACTGTCAGCCATGGAGTTTACTTTGGTGCATCTGCGCTCATCAGCTGCATCATTGATGCGGGGGCGGCAGCGACGCTGATCTGCCCGGCCGCCGACATGGCGGATTTGTGCGGAAAGTAAATCGGAAAGTAAATCTGAAAAAATCTTGCACAGCAGCTGCATCGTAACCCATGGTGCAGCAGCTGCAATGCAATCCTGTGTTCGAGGTGATATGCAGTGAAATGGCGGAGGTGCCGCCGCTGCCCTGCCGCTGTCGTTGCTGCCTGGAGGGCTTCTGCCATCATGTATCGTTGCTTCTGCTGATCTGTGCCCTGCAGGCCGCAGCTGGACGTTCCGCTACAACTGCTGGCCCAACCACTCGACGGTGAGCACCGCTTCAGGCGTGTCATTCGCCATGAGTGTCTGCCAGTCAGTGTGCCGCTGCACCCGCACAATGTATCAAAAGCAGTCCAACAGCGTGCCTCCCCGCTGCCTTCTCGAGAGGATGACCTGCTGGACAGACGAAAACAATCTATACAAGCCAGGCTCTGTCGCCTAAAGCGATGCCCCTGTCGTGTGCGTCGTTGCGGCTTTCACCGTCACACATCCTCTTGTTGCATGCGCCGCAGCGCATGTACCTGCTGGAGCAGACGGGCGAGTTTGTGGCTGAACACTTGCTGGTGGCCCAAAAGTCAACGCTCGCCTTCTACCAGTCCGACGACGGCCGCCTGGTGCGCATTACCTCCTCCTGTTGTCGTGCTCGATTGACAGGCAATGCCAGAGCTTGAGATAGGTTGATGATCTGCCAGTCGCCTGCCATACACCTGGTTGGGTCGGCAATGCATATTCGCGCTGAGACAGACGCCAGCTATCATGTGTGTGTTGTTGACTGACACACCCCGACACGGGTCGAGCTCCGTTCTTGACGTGTGCGAGTCCCTGCACGCAGGTCGTGGATGGCAGGGCGCTGCAGACGCACTTCACCTGAGCGCGGCGGCGCGCCATGCCGCCGCTGCACAAGCGGTTGTCTGCGCTGATTTCGAACCACTAGCGTCCGGAGGCAGCCAGCGCATGGGGACTGGGGACTGGAGAACAAGCAGGACTGGGGACTGGAGAACAAGCATCGAAAATCACAGGCGGCATTTTGGCGCTGAACAACGTCAGCTAGGAAATGAAGTGCGCAGGGCGGACGCCTGTCGCAGCAGGCAGGAATGAACAAGGCATGCTGGAAACCCTGATCGGGCAGGCAGTCACGCACAATGCACAGACATCCTTTCATGTGAGGGCACGTGTAAGTGCAAGCATCTGAATCGCCATTAGCATGCAGGTGTCATGTCTGACACCGCAGCTTTCACCGCAGCTTTCACATAAGCGCACCAATATCGATCAACAGCTGTTAATAGGTAGCTGAGAATTTGGTCGCAGTATAAACCAGCTGGCCTTTCTGGGTTTCTGATCGGGTGTCTGATCACATCCGACTCCCTATAACCACTGCACAAGGGTTTAAGGACAGGTTTCCGGTCGGAACCGAAAGTCAATGTTGCATTTGGCGCTGCGGGCTCTGCAACACACATTTGGATGTTGCCCGTCTCAAATAAAATCAATTCACAACAGTAGCTCGCCGCCGCAAGCAAGCAGACGTGGACCCCACAGCCGCAAGCAAGTTTCCTGTGAGGCGAACGGACACAACTTCCCAGATCCGTCTCAATGTCGCGACGTCGCCGCAGTGAGTGGAACCCGAAAGACCCACCCTCGCTGCCTGAAAACGCAGCGCTCTGCCGCAGCCCAGCAGCTCCATTCTACAAGATATTACTAGCCGCATACACCCTGCAGCAGCATGCAAGAGAGCAGAGTTTGGCGCCGATATCGCACTGTCAGAGCAATGACATCCGCACAAGGAGGGCGCCAGCTGCTGTGGCGTGCACTCGCGGCCGCAGCCGCAAGGCAGTTCATACAGTACGCCACATGCTGCATTGCGAACGTCCCACCAAAGGCGAGGGGAGCCCACCACTGATTGAAGTCCAGGGTGATTCGCCCCGTGCGCTGCGCGTCAAAGGCCGTGAAGGTGGCCGTCGCCGACTGCAGGAACAGCGTCAGCCCTGCATTGCAAACTCCCAGACTTTCGAGCGCCAGAGTGGCATGCTATACATTTGATGAGCTACGGGTCGTGGGCCAAAGACACTAAAACCTACTCCGGCTCACCGATGTACTCAGGCAGGCACAGCGCCCCCGACTTGTCGGGGTCAAAGGCGGTGAACAGCGCTGCGAACGCCGGCTGGTCCAGCATGAAGCCTGTGCCACGTCACAGGAAGCTTCAACTGAGTGAAGCTGACTGCTGGTGTAAACAAGTGGAGGTCTCCAGCGGCGCCATGGGCGCTGGTTGGGGTTCTGGCGCCTGGTCCGTCCGGAAAGTTGTACATGTACCAACATCTTTTTCAGCCAACGACACAGAAAAGCACGCTGCAGCATTCGGGAATTGGCCACCACGGGCATCGCAATGCTGCCTCTCTTGTGCAACTGCATTATTTCTCGGATCCAGCATGGCAAGGCCCGTGCCTACCAACCTGCAGACGACAGCGCCTGCTGCACCTCGCGCATGTCGAGCTCGCCTGACTTGTCCTGGTCGTACTGTACAAACGACTTCTGCAAATGGGAAACAGCGAAGGCGTGCGCTTGAGAAGGTGGCAGCCCAGCGAGTCGGCGCTGCAGCGTCGTTTTCACACCGTGCAAGCGACGTGACCGATGACCAGCTGGGTCAACACAGTACGACTCAACAGGTAGCGCACCTGCATGGATGTCAAGAAATTGTGCAACTTCTCGAACTCAATGAAGTTCACGGTGCCGTCCCGTTTGGTATCGTGCATCCTGCACAGCGGATGCACGGATGTGTCAGTGCTACAGCATCGATTTACGATGCCGACGAGCTACATCGAAGGGTTGCAACAACCGAGAAGGGGCAGTGCGCCCGCCTGCAGCCCTATGGCTGCCGCACACCTCTGACGCAGTTCGGCAGGGTTGGCATGTGCGGCAGCATCGTGAGCCACCACAGCCTCCGACCACCAAACGCTTTATAAACAAAGGGACTGCGGCAGCGCCGACCTGATCATGTGTGCCACCGCCTGCAGGCTGAAGTGCAGGTTGCCGAGCGCCAGGGCCCGCTGCAGCTCTGCAGCGTCCAGTGTGCCGTTGCTGTCCCTGTCGATGGCTCTGAACCACTGCGAGGAGTGAGGTGAGCCTGTTGGTAGGAGCGGCGAACGATGAGTGGAGATGCGCAATCGTGTCTGGGTGGCGCCCCGCCAGCAATCGTGTGTGGGCCGTGTGTGGGCCGCAGCCGAATAAAGATGAATAGCATCGGAAGTCCGTGCGGACCACGGTCTGCTGGCAGGATGGCATGTCCAAGCATGCAGCAACAAATCACCTGTTGAAGCTGCTGGTGATCAGCGTTCACGGGAGGTCCCCTTGGCATCTCCTTTGGTGCCATTTTTTTCCCGAACAGCGGCATCGTGGCCCAGCACAAGGAGCTGCGCAATCAGACTTGAACCAATGCACAAGAATGGCACTGGCGGACAAGCTGCCGCTGCTGCTGCTGCAATGTTAATGCGAGACGCAGGTAGCAAACACAGTGAAAAGGTGGGTTGCGAATGCACTAAGGACTGTAGCACAGTGCAGTAAAAGTAAGTTTGCATGTCACATGCAGTCGGCCTGCAATCAGCTGAGGAATGAGGTGGCAGTCATGACGAGAGGACAGGTTGCGTCAGCGCACCTGCCTTTCCTCCAGCACAATAACCCCCATGTAACGCACATAGGTCGGCACAGCTATGCAGCGTGCGCGAGGGGAGAAGAGACCACCACATCATTCTTGGCGCATGCCACCCTGGCTTAAAAGCATGCCGCCGCTGTCGAGACATGAAACCAGATTTGTTACAACAAGAGTACCACACACGTGTGACCTCGACGCCCTCCGCTCGCGCAGCTTCAACCAAGAAATTCCTCAACCGACGCATGAAGCACCACTGCTGTCTGCTACCCTCCACGCCTGAATGCCGCAGCAAAGTCATGCCGCTGAAGCCCCACACTCTAATTGCCGAGGGATGTTGAAGCAAAGCTCAATACTGTACAATACACCGCATGCAGTAGTCTTCACGCGCTCTGCACTCCTCGCAGCCCTCAAGTTTGTGGTGGTTTAAGCACGCGCATAAGGTTTCCCCGCGGTTTCGCCTCCTCAGCAGTGCTGGTGTGCCGCTCTGCTTGCGGAGGCAGATGGTCGCAGTGTGTTGCCCGTCACTGTGGCGTGTCTCGTCAGACTTCACTTGTCCCTGCGCCACGCACAGCACCCGGAGTCAGCTGCGTCGCCCCAGCCGCATCGCCCTGACAGCGAGCCAGCAGACCGACGAGTTTTCGCTCACGTCAGCCGCCCTGAAAACTCGCCGCCTGCAGCCTAAACGAGAAAAGCGAAGAGTGCAATCGGGCAGAGGCTGTGGGCGCTATGGGGTGGGCCCGCAGCCAGGGGAATGCGGACTAGACCTGCGTCGCTTCTGCTGGTGGGCCCGCAGACAGGCTAGCCGTGCGCCTTACGCGATGACGTCCACGGGGCGGTCGAAGATCCAGGAGAAGGGCGTCGGCTGCGGCATCGCCTTGGCCTTCTTCTTGTCGGCGCGCTCCGCCAGCCGGCGGATGCGCGACGGCAGGCCCGCCACATAGTCCTGCGCCTTCTGCCCCTCGTCGCTCATGCCTGCGCCCAAGAACAGTCTTTTGAGTACGAGGAGAGAGCGTCTGCTGGTCGAAGGAACGAGCAGACAGCGGAGCAGTCGTCTGCATGTTGTGAACAAAGCCGCACAGCCGATGCGCAAGGCATGATGCCAGAGTAGAACTACAATTTCAACTGCACAAGGCATGTTGCCAGGTCGGATTACACCAGGCGGGCAGAGTAGGCAGACAAAAGTGCCGACCACAACTTCGCTGTCTCAAGCCGCACCAGTCATGCTCGGGATGTTCCACGTCTTGATGAGGTGGTCCATGATGTCGGCATAGTCCGACGCGGTGTATGTCTTGGTGGACTGCATGCAACGCGCTGGAAGTCTGAGACATTGCACTTGCACTTGCGGTGTAAATTGGTTCCTGAGCCGTCTACATCCAAGCTGACGTCACACAAATGATAAAGTCAGCACGATGATGTCACCACGATCATCAGCAGGATGATCTCCGATCATCAGCAGGATGATCTCCGATCATCAGCAAGATGATCTCGAAGCCCAACATCCACGACAGCCTCCAGCATCAAGCAGGGCACACTCTGTATAAGCGGCACTGGATGAAGGTTTTAGCATAGCTTTCGCACCTGGGCGACGGCGGAGAAGTCGGCGAACAGATTGCGGCCAGTCTTCGCCTTGTGCTCCTCGTCGTCCATGAGGTGCGCCGGCATGACGATCTGCTTCCGCATCATCTCCTCGAACGCCATCATCGTGCCGCTCGGGTCCCTGCGCAGAGATGTCGACGAGGGTCAAAAAAGCATCCAGAGCAATCACCCCAATGCCGTGACGGCAGCCGCGGCAGGTCACATAATGCCCCAGTGAAGATGAAGCAATATGCAGCCTGGGGTCGACGACGCATACGAGGCCACCGGCGCATCCGCCTGCAGCCTTGCACACCTCTGCACCACCAGCCTGCACTCCGCACGTTCTTCGTGCTACAATCTGCAAGCCGACGCATGCAAATGCATCGAGGTGATACATCTCATCCACAGGTTGCAGCAAAAGACGCACAGCTCGAAAAACTTCTGGACGATGCGCTGGTAGGCGATCTCGTGGCGGCCCTCGTCCGAGGCAACAGCGCCGCACAGCGTCGCGAGCATCGGGTCGCCCAGCTCCTTGGCATGGCGCGCCGTGTTGCCGTGGCTGATCTTGGTGGCGCGCTCCTGCAGGTGATGCAGATTCCACACATTTCATTCCATCAAGAACGAACTGGCAGTGCCAATGCTCTGGGGGTCAGATTGCACTCGTGTACTGAACAAGCGCTCTTCCCCAGCCAAGTCTGTTGGCCTGCTAGCATGCACAGCGCGACAGCGCGGCAAACAAGGACTGTAGGCACGAGGAATACTATGGCACCGCAGGGAGTGCAAGGATGGCGGCAAGTACCTGGAAGGAGGTGTAGATGAAGCCCAGGTAGGGGTTGTTCTCGGTCTTGGGGTCCATGCCGCTGCCAATCAGGTTCTGGATCGTCACCTCGATCGACTGTGGCAGGGAATAGGCTCGATTAGAGAATTGAAAATACAAAGTCAGCAACGATGTGCAGCCACAAAGTTGCGAGGCTGAGGGGGCTGGCGATACAGAAGCCCATGCACACCGGCTGCCGGCCGCGCTGGACGCATGGGTCACTGTTAGAGACGACCGCCGGGCAGTGTGGTGAACTGCTGTGTCTGTGCGCAGCATGCTGCCATGCAGAGGCGAAAGCTGCACACCTTCATGTTCACACAACCGCTCATGTACATGTACTTGTTCATGGCATCGCCGTGGCGGTTCTCCTCTGCCGTCCACTGGCGCGTCCAGCGGCCCCACGCCGACGGGGAGGCCCCCTGGTCGCAAGCACACCCGCGCGTCAGGCAGATGCAATGCAAAGAACTGCATGGTGTCATGGCAGCGGTGTGCTGTCCACTGTGCCACCGCCAGCGCTCACAACCGTCCTTGCCGCCGGTGGTCTGAATCCTTGAGAACCAATCGTCCAGGTAGATAGATTACACCCCAGCCTCAGTCAGGCGGATAAGGTAGCCAGGTAGCCCATGCATTCGTTGCGTGTGAACTGCAGGGAGGTCGTTCCAGACCCTGTGTGACTAACGAAGCGCATCGTCAGCAGAAACCTAGATCCAAAGCAGACCTAGATCCAATATCCGCACCGTCTCGTCGCGCACGCCGTCCAGGGTGTTGAGCATGGCCATGTAGGTGGGCAGCGCCTCCTCTGTGATTAGGTCGCCCACCAGCACCACCCAGTAGTCGTCCGGCAGCTCCTTCGTGCGCTCCCGCAGCGCCCGCACCTGCAGAGGGAGGAACGGGTCGAGTGACCAGAGGCGCAAGACATGGGCAGGGCCCTCTTCCACAGGCGCTTCTGGACGCATGCAAGCGTGCGCATGCACAAATGAGCGCCTGCACGGTCCTGGCGAGGGCAGTATGCACAGCTGTAATCGCCAATTACATGACACTCAAAGTGCATTCCACACATGATTCTCGCACGATATGACACATGGGCAATTCTGTGATCTGGCTATAGATTTGTCCGAGTCTTTCAAGTCTGGCTTAGCACCTGGTCAACGAAGTCGGGGTCCTCGGGCTTGGGCAGCATGTCATACGGCTGCCAGCACTTGCTGACGGGCTTGAGAACCGGCAGCACGCGCTCCTCCACATAGTCCGAGATGCTGTTGATCATCTCCAGCCGGTTCTTACTCAGCGAGTGCAGCGTCTGCAAGATGGGGAGGGGAACCACACTTAAGGTTGGCGTGTGCGGCCCGGCACATCTGCAGACCGCTTCACAAGCGGCTGTGGCACCTGCTGTCGAGCAAAATCTCTTGCACTGACATGAGCTCTCCGCGCATACGCCGCCGCTGTCCAACGTGAAGTTTCGTGGAAAAGCAATGGCATTGTTGGCAGAGACTTCTAGCTGGACTGTACACTGGCATGTAAATGCACAGTTGATCACCCAGCTGCATTTGTTGTGTATGGCGAACTGCACCTGGCCGTTGAGGATGACGGGCCCCTGGACATCCTTGCCCGGCTGCTTTGTCTGCGGCGACTCCGAAGTCTGCTCCATTGTCTCCTTGCTGGGCGGCGCAGCAACAACGCGCGCCTGCGGTCGGCTTGCCGTAGCCATCACGCGCAGCGCGCCTTGGCGGCGGGCTGGCAGCGAGCACGAAGGGTGGGCCGGCATGTGTGCGAGTGTGTTGCGCTGGGCTGCTAGAGACTGCGCGCGGCCGCCCGGCTGGGGCAGGGAGCCCCAGCTTGCCATCGTGGAGAGCGGTTTCCTGCAGTTGACAAGCGAGTCTGTTCGGTATAGTGATTCAATGCACACAAGCGACCATACATGAAGACAGCCAGGATGCACCTCGCCCCGTAGTGTCGGCATGCAAGCCGAAACGGAATCTCACCTGCTGTGCGAGAGGCTCAACACGGATGCTCCGGAAATCGGGGGAGCGCTCTGCAAGTGCACATGGGGTGTCAGGGCGGTGGCATACACAGTGGCAAGCCAGCGGACATAGCTGGAGGGTTCGGAAGCTGTGCGCCATCGAAGGAAGGCGGTGGTGCGCAGGAGCTACATGGCGCGCTGCGGTTGGTCCACATGCGTCTGACATGTGCATTACGCCATGTATAGATGGCAGGCGGAGGTGTCGTGGCGGCAGACCACAAAGTGCAATTTTGAGAATGCCAAGTTGTCAGTCCTCGCACACTGCTGCAAACGCTGTTGCGAGCACCGTCCAGTCTCAGAAGGAGCTCTAGGACATCACTGCATGCTCCACAGCATGTGTGCACGTCTGCAGCCGAACAGAATCGAGCATCGGAGCGCACCTTCCTCCTTGTGTCTTGAGCCGAACGTGCAGCAAGATTGTCCGGAACGATTCGATCGACCGCGAATGAGTCCCAACGAGTACCAGAGAGTTCAGACGTGCAAGTTGAGGTGCCGCGACTGTCTGCAAGCTCTTGGATTTCAGCTCTTCATCGACGGTGCAGAAAGCTCGGGCAAGGGCGCTAATTAAATTTAATGGCGCCAAGGGGCCGATATAACGTTGAAACGGGGCGCTGGATGGACCAGATCCCAGCTGCAATCAGTCATTCAATCACTTGCATCGCAGCACTTCAGATGCATCGCAGACGCCAGATGTCGCCAGTCTAGAATAACGTGCGTTTGCTGGGAATCAGGAGGTACGTGTCTCCAATCTGCTGGCACCGCCTGTTTAGCCTTGCCCCACCGCACAGACATCGGCCGGCAAATGTCATGGCGGCTGCAGCACCGCCGCTGGCGCAGCGTGCGGGTGATACGCCACCCGCGCGCCGCCGCTGCTGCGGCCGTGCCGCGCAGCTGCCACGAGATGCGCCCGGCTGAGGCCGAAGGGCCGCACAAGCGGCGGGAAGAAGTGTTGCGACGCGGCGTCGGCCGCCAGCAGCGTGCCGGTTGCCGCGCATCGCCGGCTAAACAGGTCGTCGTACGTCGCCAGCCACAGCAGCAGGTCCTCCAGTGGCGCGCCTGCGCAGCACGTTGTTTGTAGTTGGCCGGATACCGTAAGGCAATGCATGTGGTCCTGGGCTTTGAGTTTGAGTTTTGATGAGGACTGCGGACTGGGCCAGAGGCACATCAGCGCCGGGAGCATACAACAGGGACCAGGAGGCACAGTGGAGGCACACCGGCGACAGCTGCATCCAGGAGTGACTGCTCAGCTGGGGCGAGGCCGTCGGCAGCCGCCGGCACGGCCCGCCGCTGAAAGTGCCCAAGGGCCTGCATGCCCCATGCCGAAACGCGCCTGCATGTTGGCCGGGCACCAACGTCAGCATGCCGCAAAGCGCAACAGTTGGTTTGCATTCGGACGCAGGCGGGCGCAGTGGTACTGGAAAGCTGCGCCCGCCTGCGTATTCAAACTAAGACCAAAGTAGCGTGATGCACGGCTGCAGCTACCTCACGGGCAATGGGAGTTGTGCTTCAGGGCAAGAATGGCGCACTGGAAGACGACGTGCTGCGACTGAGCCCAGGCGTCAGCGAGGCTGCTGCTGCCTTCGTCTGCTGAGAATGCGGCGACGCGGACTGCCTCTAAGCTGCCAGGCGCTGCGAGCGCTATGCACGCTATCAATGTGCTGCCTTGCGCCAGATGCACCTGTGGGGCGCAAGACCAGTTGAGCGCACAGCCTGATCCATCATTGAGAGACTGGCTGTGGACCCATCTTCGTAGGTGCAGACCGCCAGGACTGCAGGATATCCGAAGTGCACTCAGGGTTTTGTGGCAGTCGACGGTGTCCAACTGAAGACGCTTCAATCACCATTGAGCTACCTTCAGAGAAAGCAGACATGGCACCTGCGTGGCCTCTGCGGCAGAGCAAGGCACCAGACGGCCCGGCAGCCCGGCGGCAGTCGGCGCGGTCACCAGGAGCCGCGTCTCATGGCCGCAGATGGCCGCCACCCGCGCCTGCACCTGATCCAGCACTTCCGCCTGGCTGTGCCTGCGAAGGGAATCGGGAATCGATATCGGTATCGTGGAACACAAAGCTTGCTCTGGCTGAGCTCGTGGTGACACAGGCGTAGTGACCTCTGCCTGGTTGTGAACGCTATGAGCACCTGTACAGCCGGCTGACCGCCACTATTGCATCTTCGCCCACTGCCAGCTGTGCGGCCTGCTGCTGCAGGTCGCCGAGCGCCCGCGATACCTGCTCAGCCTCCTTTGCCGCATGTGGTTCCGCGCTGACCTGCAGGATTGATATCGAACAGATGTTGAACCAAGTGACATCACTACAGCCGCAAGCGGGTGTCAGCCGGCAGCGTAATTTGAGGCACGCCCGGCACGAAATATCCCACCTGCTGTGCGCTGGTTTGTAGCAGCTGCTGCAGTCGCCCCCAGGCGGACTGCCCTCGGTCCAGCACCGGCGCAGTGCCTTGCAGCAGCTCCACCAACTGCGTTTGAAACGCGCAGGAGGGCTTCAGCATGGAGCGCACTCGAATTCCGTCCGGCATGCCCCTGTGCTGATTGACGATTTTCGACGAAGGGCACCACCCTGCACTTGAAGACAGCTGCAATGCCAGCCACAGTCCATGGTTTGCTGCCTACCTGCGTCTGCAGCTGCAGCGGTGTGGACGATGCAGAGTCTGCTAGCATCTCCACCAGCCGCTCGCCCGCAGCCCGGATGTTGTGCACATCCACGATTGCGCCGTCCGCCATTCCGAGCAAGTCCGCCCTGGAAATCGGAACAGCTGCTGCTCCTGCTGGTGCTGCGGTTGAAGCCATGGCCACCGTGCCAGCTGAATTCGCCATCACGATGGTGGCAGCCGGCCGGAAATTGCTGTAGTGCCGCCGGCGCTGTGGACCAGGCTTCCTTCGCCGCTGGCTGCCTCTGCACTGCTGCGTCGCTTGGGCCAACTTGCTGCGGCTGTGACTGCTGCTGCTGCCTGAAACCGCAGGTCTGCTCCTGCAGGCGTGCAGCTTTTGCCTGTGAAGGGTGCGGCCCGCTCAGTCCCACTGCTTTCGCTGCGGCTGCTTCGGCTCAGGGCGGTCGGCGAAGAACGTGAAGTAGCCGAGAATGCCGACGAACAGGCCGCTGCCCGCCACAGAGAACATGCGCATGCGCGGTGTGGGCTTCTGCGTGCAACGGCAGAAATACACGTTGAAGTGCGTGATACATCTGCAAGCTGCTCACAAGGAGTGCACGGCAGAAATCATGTGGCAGTCATGCTCGTACTCACCGCGAACAGTTCAAAGTTCATCATGCGGAAGAGCCGCGTGCCGTCATTCCGGATGGACGGCTCCCCCATCAACGGCTTTATGGGTTTTGTGGGAGGCTCCGTCTTCTGAGGGTCCATGGCTTCACGATTGCTCACATCACAGGCAAGCCGTCGAAGAGACTGGTGGTGAAATGAATAATGATGGTGCCGCTGCCTGTGTTGGCAATCAAGTTTTCAGGCACCAACCGCGCAGCTACTGCACTTCGAATAACAGGGTTGAGATTCCTCGGTGACTGCTACAATGCATGTGGAAAGCATTGCGAGCCGATTTCCTTAGAAATACCCTGCATCTGCGCTGGCAGGCAACTGCATGCAGCTCCTCACGCGACGTCATTTTGTGCTTGCAACATGCGCAGAGCAATGCAATCATGAAAAGTAGACATCCAGAAGACAACTGAGCAGCCGCAGCCGGCAACGCGTCCATCTGGTGGCAGCTTTCACCCTCGTAATTTGCTCGCACTGAACATGGACCAGGAGCAGCAGGCAGAGGGCTTCTACAGCTCCACGTCGGGCACGTGCTTTCCCGACAAGCAGTCGCTGGCGGAGCACTATGCCTCAGACCTGCACCGGTACAACCTCAAGCGCAAGGTGGCGGGGCTGCCGCCTGTCACCAAGGAATGGTTTGACGCCCGGAAGCAGCAGCTCACCCTCGGCGGCGGTGGTGCTGCAGCGCAAATGGTGGGCCTGTGTCGAATGCTCGAGCACACACGATACATGCACATAGGAAAGCAAGCGGACCGTGCCGTCCGGCAGCGCTGCCACCGGCAATGAGCTGTGCTGCTGAACCACATGCATCGTCCCTTTCTGGTCAGCAGAGGGCTCTGCTTACACGCATAGCCGTGCTCACCTGCTGATGGTGGCGCGACAGCGTCAAGTTCCACGCCATGTTGCTCTGCTGCCGATTGCCAGCAGACCGCACAACTACAGCATGTCTCACTCTCAATGAGTCACCGCGCAGGTGTATTACGACCCGCTGACGCGCCGCAAGTTCATGAGCAAGAACGCGTACACGACCAACGTCAACTCCAACAAGTACAAGGAGCTGGTGCGCAGGAGCGGCCAACCCGCGCCTGCGCCCATTGTGCGCCCCGCAAAGGCGACGCCCGCTGCAGGCGCTGCAGGTGAGACTGCCGTCGAAGAAGCTTGTATTGCATGAAGGAGCTCTTGCTGTACAGGACACGTGTAGTTCCGGGCTTGAGGCCCATTGTCGGCCGCTGCGCAGCCTTGCCATGCATGGTCAGACCCGCCGGCACACCATGTAAGGGCTCAGACTGGGCACCAGATTCAAGCCAGCCAGCACGAGGTCCTTAAGCATGGCGCAATCCCCTGCAGGCACCACGCAGAAGACAGACTCGCGCGGCTACGTGGCGACGCCTAATCCACTGAGCCTCGCGAATGAGGGTCGCTCCTCCGTGCAGGACTCTGTCCGCCAGGTGCGATGGCTGTGGAGCGTCTTGCACTGATCTTCTGGGCACGCCATTGCAGCACTGACATTGCATCGTTGCCGACCTTGCCCTTTTCTGCACGTCGCCTCATCGCCAAGTCTTGCTTGGGGCACCGCAGTTCCGCACGACACTGCCACGCAGACCACGCATCAGTGCCTCACTCGCGCCAAAGAACTCACACAACGAAGGTGCACCAGCAGGTGCAGCAGGCGGAGGATGTCTCTGGCGACGAGTCGGACTGGGAGTCTGCATCGGACGAAGACGAGGCAGCCGAGGCCGAGGCGGCAGCGGCTGCGGCTGCTGAGGCCGCGCAGCCGGCGGCGTCGGACATGAGCACGCAGTCCGGCAGCGCGGCGGGCCCCGCGGAAGCGGGGGAAGGCGAGGAAGGCGCAGACGCCAGCAGCTGGGAGGAGTGGGACGTGAGTTGCAGCCTGTTCGACAACCACATGTCGTCCAGGTGGGACTCGGAAATATATTGAGAAATCCTGGTGACTGCTGATTTTGGCATTACTACCAACAGCCGCAAAATCCTGACTCGATTCCTGCCTCTCGTGAGATCACACATGTTCCCCCTGGTGGGTTCATCTCACTTTGGTCGTGTTCTGTCCACAGCTTCGAGGCCAACCTGGACTACATGTTCAAAAACTTCGGCTTCTACTTCCCCGACGCCGAGTACCTGAAGGACCCGGAGGGCCTGCTCAAGTACCTGGTGCGTCTGTCATGATTCCGGGGCATGTTGTCCACCTCAGTCAGAGGGATGTAGAGGATGCACGGCTTCTTGCCGCCAGCACGTAGCTATCTCAAGGGCGTCGCGCATGTGTCAAAACGCCGCTTCATGACGGCAGCAGCTCTGGAGCAGAGCCGCCTATCTTGGTGTAGTGATGATGGGCCAAAGGGGACTGACGTCAACATGTCTTCTAGGTCATTCTTTCTTGCAGGGCGCTAAAGTGCAGTACGGGCATGTGCCGGTGGGCACGCGCGGTGACGACGACACCTCCCGCCAGTTCGGCAGCCTGCACGCGGTGCAGCGTCACATGGTGGACCGCTGTGCCTGCAAGATGGTGTACGAGGACAACGAAGACGAGTATGACGACTTTTACGACTACTCCGCCCTTGACGAGGTGGACACCGAAGGTGGGTCTGGCGCGTCTGCTGTTCCGCGCTTATGTGTCAAGGACCGGCAGGCATGTGCAACGTTCACAGCTTTGAGGATGTGGGGAATGTGCTAAATTTGGGCGATGACGTTTCAACAGCTGATCACGCAGGTCGTGTTCCGCTTTGTCCTGTTAGCTCTGGGTTTCGGCAGCTGACAATGCCCTACGCCTATGTGCTCAAAGAAAGTTGCTCAAGCATGGAGCCACAAGCTCATGAAGTCCATGCGTCCAGTTGCTGGTCTCCTCTTCCGCTCTCTTCACCCAGTCACATTCTCCTGCACCGCATAGCAGGTCGGGAGATCGTGATGGCGGACGGCGCCTCGGAGGCGGACGCGCAGCTGGGCACTGGCAACTACGAGCTGTCGCTGCCGGCGCCGCCCGGCGGCAGCGCCGGCGGCCGCCGCGTGCTCGGCAACCGCAGCTTTGCGCTGTACTACAGGTATGCCTGACGGAGATTCCTATTTGATTTTCAGACGTGGACACCATGTCGCAAGTCTGTCCAGATGGTAGGCTCTGCCACAATCCTGTATCTAACACGAACTGCACCAGGTGCCTCTGCAACAATTCACCATCGAATTCACCGTTAACTCCTGCTCCTGTGCATAGGCAGCGGCACCGGGCGGAGGACGTGCGCCAGAGCGTGGCCGTCAACGCGGTGCTGGCGCGCTACCGGGCGCTTAACATCGCGACGCACACGCCAACGGTGGCAGCGCCCGTCAAAAAGGCGCAGCGTAACCAGCGCAGGGCGGAGCGCGCCGCCAACCAGGCGCGCTTCAAGGACACAGAGAACAATGCGCGGCGGCAGGCGCAGGGCCCCGGCCAGTTCCAGCGTTAGGCGGGAACGTTGTCGGAGGCTGCGGACGTGTCGATGGGGGCTGCGGATGTGTCGACGGGGGCTGTCGGCGGCGGCGGCGGCGGCGGCGGCGGCGGGCAGCGATTGCTGAAGCAACGACAGCGGCGGCGGCGGCGAGCGGCACTGGTGGGCGCAGCATGCAGAGACCAGCTGCATCGCTGGACAGCTTTGGTAGCCGCGGAGGTGCAGCAGTTTTGCTGCGGCAGTAGACAGTGGCAGTGTGACTGAGTTACCAGTGTGCAGAGCATATTCCGGGAAAGTAGCAAGCGGCATTGTGGCCAGTTTGCTGGCGATACCTGGAGGACCTTCTGTAAGCAGTAGGGACGTTCTCTAACAAGGTGCGGATCATCAAACGTCTGCTGCATTGTCTGGATCTGTGAGAGACGTAGGCCCTCACTCCCACGATGCCACTCCCAGTCGCAACACGGCGGCAACACGGCGGCAGCTGGCGGTCCATGATCATGACTCATCTGCAGGCACTTACAGCCCATTTTTGCAGACCAGCGTCGAGCAAATTCTGCTTCACGACCTTGTGTGTGTGTGTCAATCGCAAATTGTAAGCCTGATCGCGCACGTACTCCTGGAGCTCGAAACGCAGATGGCTGGATTGGTGTGTGGCTCTCTGCCGGGCGTAGCGCTGCTGCAGCCGCGCGCACAGTCTGGCGTGCGATTCTGTCGCGTCCAGCAGCCCGTCAGCCTTTCGAGCTTCCGGCACGACTCGCTGGCTTCCGCAGAGCAGAGAGGCGGCCCTGATGGACAATCCGCAGGTGCACACAGCAGGCACCTGCTTTTCGCGAGCATACAACATGCACTGATGTTTGAATCACTCTTGCAATCAAGTTCACTGGATGTGCACGCTGTCCTTCGCGTCTGCACAGCTCGCATCAGTTTCCAATGGCGCAGTGCTGGGCGGCACGGCGCTGAGCCACAGGAGGAGGCACAGTCAGCGGCAGTCAGGCCGCGTCGGCTGCCGAGTCACAGTAGCGACCGGGTCCAACGGCAACACTGGTCCCGTCGTGATCGTCGACAATTATGACAGCTTCACCTACAATCTGTCTCAGTACCTGGGGGACCTCGGCTGCGAGCACATAGTACTAAAAAACGACGAGAAGACGGTGGACGAGATTCGGAGGATGAAGCCGCGGGGCATCCTGGTGTCGCCAGGGCCAGGTCTGTGCCATGTTTGCTATTGCCGTCTGTGTTCATGTCAACCGCTGGGCGCCATGCCATGATGCGGCATGTTGAAATGGACATGCTGGGCAGCTTTCAGCAAAGTTGTTGTTGCAAGCTGTGCGTTGATCGTGCTTCTCAGACGTTCCTCTGCATCATGCAGGCCGGCCAGAGGATTCGGGCATCTCGCTGCAGATCATCGAGGTGCATCGCCGTGCTCAAACGATGTTCGCGAGGCCAGAGGCTGGGATTTGCTATCGAGTTCCTGCATGAGAAGCCTCTGGCATCAGTGGTTTTTGTCATGTGTGACACATCCATGTTTCATGTGGCGTCGCCCGAAGTCCCATGAAGTCCTTCAAGCATGGGGCAATGTACGTTCTTCCTCTGGTGCAGGAGCTGGGCCCGCAGCTGCCGCTGATGGGCGTGTGCATGGGGCACCAGTGCATTGGGCAGGTGTTTGGCGGCACCGTGGTGCGCGCCCCCTGCGGCGTCATGCACGGCAAGTGGTCGCCCGTCTACCACGACGGCACCGGCCTGCTGCAGGTGCGATTTGAAAATAGTGAAGTGCAGCCCTTGACTAGGCAGGGTCATACAGTTGCCGGTTTCGTTCCGACTTGCCCTGATGCTGCCGAGGCGACCTGTCGCTCAGTCAGCATGTCTTGATGCGCATGGCGGGCACACTGGCTGAATACACCCATTACTCTTGGCGATCGGCCAGCTTCTCACTTCAAATGCGGCTTCCTGGACAAATCGCAAGTGCTGGGCGCCGCAATTGCCGACCAGAAGTCTCGTTTGGACCAATCAGGCCGGAGAGCCCGTTCCATGCGGTGCAGTACTAACGCCTAGCGCTCAAACGAGCCGCACTTTCACCGAGCACACTCCATGTCCCCCAAGATCTTGAAGTAGTGCGCGTCTTCTTGCAGGGGCTGGAGAGTCCATTCAAGGCGGCGCGGTACCACAGCCTGGTGATAGACCAGGAAGGCTTCCCAGACTCGGAGCTGGAGGTCACCGCGCGCACGGGAGACGGCACCATCATGGCCGTGCGCCACCGCCGCATGTCCCACATCCAGGTGAAGCTGAAACAGAACAGGATTCTACTGGAAGGTCACTGCCGGGCACCAGGGACGGCATCATCATGGACGTGCGCCACCGCCACCTGCCGCCAAAGTGCTGGACGCCTCTGTTGGCATGCGCTTGGTGTTCCTTCTGCAAGAAACAGGATTCTAATGGAAAGGTCACTGCCGGGCACCAGGGACGGCATCATCATGGACGTTCGCCGCCACCTGCCGCACATCCAAAGTGCTGGACGCCTCTGTTGGCATGCGCTTGGTGTTCCTTCTGCAAGAAAAATTCAGCCCTTGGGGAGATGAAGCAAGTATCTGCCAGAAAGCCTGCCATCGACCACAGGCGCAGGTCCTGTGGCTGCTGCTGTCATCCAGGTGTGACTCAGATGTGCGCAGCCCTTACGAGGTCGACATGCCCGCGTTGACAGATCCCCATTTCTGACTGCAGGGCGTGCAATTCCATCCTGAGAGCATCATCACAGATGACGGGAAGAGTATTGTCCAGAACTTCATCAACACCTTGTGACGCGGCGCAACAGCCGCTGGTGTTTGATCAGTGACGTCTATGCACCCTCGTTCTTCAATACGAAGCCAGTGGAATGGGGTTGCAACCCCATTTAGGCGGAAACCGCCCAATTGGGCGGTTTCCGCACGCAGAGATTTAAGCGATGCGCAGAGACTCAATTGCAGCTTGCAGCTGTGTGGTTTGGTTTGTCAGATTCAAAAGCTCGAACGACGACCACAAAGCGTTATGAACAAGAATCTCCTGCCGTGCACACCGGCTGCCACCATTCCCGACGAACTCCCTTGTGACACTAATCAGAACTGGACTGACCGCTCGATTCTCTATGCGCTAATGCATCAGTCCAGCTCCCCACACTTCGACTTGATGCGCTCCAGCACGTGGTACTGCCATTTCATGAGCGGCACCGGATCCGCCTGATGCCCCCGCCGACTTTGCTGGAATCTGTCAAACTCATTCGAGAGCTTGTCGAAGCCGAGGTAAGTGAGCGCCTCCACCGCGTCAGGCGATAGCGCGCGCTGCTGCCTGAAGAACTCCAGAAACAGAGCGGCTTGCGTCGCCATGCACGCGCTCATCACCCTCACCACTGCAAAGTTAAAACGTGAGAAATTTCATCAGCATCTTCAATACAGGGCCGAACTCGAGGAGCTACTCGACCTGACGCCAAAAGGGCAACGGGATGCACCGTGGTGTACCAAAGTGGGATGCAGTATGTCTGTACTGGTACAGCCTGCAGCACGTAAGCCGCTACCTGCTCACATGACACTCGAGCTTCGAGACATGCGATGCTGCCTTGTGAGAATATGAGAAGCGGATGGCCGGGTGGCGCACATGCATCTGAAGAAGTGAGTTGTCCGACATGAGATACGATAAACATCAGGCCTGGCGCACCACCATCATCCAGGTTGTACAGGGACATGGTGCTCTGCGGCAGCAGCGTCGCCGCGATGCTCTGCTGCGGCAGCGATGCCAGCGGCGTGCTGTCCGCCACGCCCTCCACCGGTGCCGGCTGCGCACGACCCGCGCCCTCTGCTGCCTGAAAAATCGGGCAAGGCAGAGCTTTCCATGTTGCAACCGGAACAGTCAGTTTCTCATGAACTGCAGCATTTCGCGGGTGCGAGGGCCGCTTGCGCACCGACACACTGCCTTCTGCACCGTGGGAGCGCGACCAGAGTCAGCGAAATAGCATCTTCATCACGCTTGGTCGTGTTGTGTACGAGGCCAGCATCCAGTGTTGCCAAGAAAAATCGATCGACAGTTTCGGCTGATGAAGCAATCAGTGGTGCGATCGCATGGCTCACCTCCACCTCCTCCGGCGCTGCGGCCCTCTTGCGCACCTCTACCTCCTCCGGCGCTGCGGCCCTCTTGCGCAGAACCGACGGAGGCGGCTGCACCGCATCCTCCGCGGCCACTATCGTGCCGACGAGCCACCCCTCGATGGGGTTGCCGGCCGGATCCAGGAGGTTTGTCAGCTTCTGCCGCTTTGCCGTCGTCAGCTCCTCCTGGGCGGCCGCCCGATGCCGCGGAGAATCTTCGCCCGAAATGTGCCTTTTAAGGCCCGACCATCCGTAGCCCCGGAGGACGCCAGTGGCCTTCTGCTTTGCGCAGGCGCCGTGGTTGCAGAACAATGCCTTTCCTGCCTTAATGAAAGGGCCCGGCCGGCAGCCCTTTTGGCGTTGATCCCATCGCCACTGAGGGGGCATCCTGCAAGTCGAGGCGGATCGATCGCAATCTGCGCGTCGAGGATGCGGCCGCGGCCTTATTGCCGCGCAGAAGATCACCTGCGAGGGCATTCCCTACTTCCTACTTCCCAGTTCAAAATCCGCAGATCTGGCTGGCGTTTTGTGATTCGTGGTGACTCGTGCCAGATATCGTTGGCATGTCAAGCGGCAACCCCTACGAAGAGAGAAAGCAGCATCGCATTCTCCAGAACCGCCGTTTGCTTGAGAGCATTAGACTGCTTGGGGCAGCTGCTACACTTACTGCGAATCATAGCCGCCCCAAAGCTTCGCGAGAGTCAGCCCTTGCTGTGCAGCCGTCGGCAGCGCCCACGCGACGTTCGCCTGCCGTACGGGCGAATCTGACGGGTCACTGCCCTCATGCTGCGCAGTGCGCCCTACTACAACAGCCCGGCAATACCACGCGGAGTGTACCACAGCAGCAGCATGGAATCCCTGGCCTGGCTTTACCATGGTACTGGCACCATGGTATCACCTGCAGATAGATAGATAGATAGCTTACACCCGCCAGCCTCACTCAGGCTGATAAGGCATCAAATCACCAATAAACCATCATGTGTCGCAAACGGTTGATGACACTTACTGAGCAGATGAGCCGATGAGACCCACCTCCCCCAAGCATGCCAACATGAATCCAGCAACCATCATTATATCCCCTCCCCACACCAGTTGACGCATGCACAGCGGCACTGCCAGATCAAACAGGCAAGAAAAGCGCTGCCGGACAACGTCTGTCGTGGGACATTCCATCAGCAAATGCTTCTCGTCCCCGACCGCGCCACTGTCACAAAATGTGCAGCAGCGGTCCTGCCTGTCTATCTTTGCAAACCTGCCGGTCTCCACCGGCAACGAGTGCAGTAAACCCACTAGGTATACCACAGCAAATCCTTGTAGAGTCAGGCTGCACGGGCAGCAAGCGGGGACTAGCAAACGAAAGCAGTTTACCTCTAGTCGATCAATCCACGTGTGCCTCGCTGCCAGGGCGGACGCCAGGGGGAATGCATCAACTGGAGGGTTGATGCGGAGCGAAAGTACCACATGAACCTATGAATCATAAGGAATGTGAGCGCACCGCTGCCAGAATGGCCGCCGGCACCCCGCCGGCGGCGCCGACGCCTTCCTCCATCATCAGCGGGTATCGGCTCCTCATGCGCAGAGAGCTCGCATGGTGCATCGCCGCGCAGCGGGTCTGGGTGCCGCCTGCCCATCAGGTGCAGGAACAGGTCCGGCACCCAGGCCTTCTTCACGACTCGATCCAAGCCCTCCTGCGCACCAGACACAGGTCGAGCGGCATTGGAGTCGGGATTTGATTTCTGATCATCAGCAATGAGCCAGGGCGATTCATGCGATTACCCTTCATCCTGTGTTATTGTGGTGCAGGTCGTCACAGCGCCGTGCATAGTGGCCCTACCCTGGACTTTTATGCAAGGCTGCGCCGCCGGCATGGCCTTGCCGAATTCATGGGGGCGAGCTGCCAGGGCCACTGTCTAGCCCACGTACTTTCGTAGATTAGATTGCCGTGTTGAAACTTGTTGACACTCTTCAGCAACGAAACTGGTGCATGGAGGCCTCACCATGAGCGTGCTGCAGGACTGCTGCTCGTCGCACCGGCACGCAGCCGCCACGGTGCTGGCGAGTATTACGCTGAAGGTTTCTGGAGTGTCGCGGGTGTAGCCAAAACTGCAAAGCACAAGTGCATAAGACGAAACTTAAACTGCAGGCGTTCCGTGTGAACAGCTCTCCTGTGCATCCTGCAGTGTCTGTGAAGAGGTAGTTTAGATATGAACAGGGTGTGGCGCAGCCTGCTTTCACACCTGGTCCGGGGAACACAAACGAATATGCCAAGTTGACAGCAGACCAAGTGCATCTGTCAACCAATCCCCACCATAGGATCATCTGCTGGTGACGAAGTGGTGTTGTCGTAGACGCACCGGTACTCGCCCTGCACAGCGCTGGCCGGCACCTGCACCAATGAAGCCAAATCAGCCTTCGGCAGCGGCGATGGAAAGGGGTGACCACGCCTGGGCATCCAGTCACTGCACAGCAGGCTGTGACGAGAGTAGCAGCAGAGGCATGGCGGCATCCATGTACTGCCTGCTGCCAATACGGCAAGAACGACGACGGGGCCGGTGGATGATGCGCTATGGCTGTCATGAACGGCCGGCTGCAGACCACCAGGTTGCTCCAAAAATGATGCGGGAGATCGCCTCAAGACTGGAATCACCTTGTCTACTCTGTTATGGTACCTGTCCTTGATTTCGCAGAAGGAGGCCTCGTCCAGAGTGCAGTCGTAGATCACCTGGAAACATGGCATGATGTGCGAGCCAATAGTATCATAGTGACGTCCGCGCTCAGTGGCATCAGCTCTTGCCGGAAACAACCAGCATGAGTGACGAATATGCAGGAATGAGTGACGAATATGCAGGAACAGTGTCACACGGTGCGCCGTCACCACCGATGATTGCGGCATTTGTCGCCTTCTCCCTGACCAGCAGGTTGATTTCGGGT
>JAABUM010001617.1_pt1 | contig 32933 bp, 40 predicted proteins | sample 5559161 | NCBI WGS metagenome assembly JAABUM01 (sample SAMN10711868, study PRJNA513369) | rock metagenome | isolation source: Antarctica rocks | place: Antarctica: Victoria Land, Siegfried Peak nord
TGTTCCTGCCGCGCTTCATGTCTCGCCGTGCCCGGACAGCACCCTCCAAGCGTCGTGCGCGCGTCCCTCGGCCAGGTGCAGGATCGCGTCGCGGTGCCGCCCTTGCTGCGCCTCGGCCTCCCGCAGCAGCCGCAGCAGGCCGTGGACGCCGATCCGCTCCGCCTCGGCGTCGATGGCTCGCTCCCCCTCGTCGGCCGCGGCCCGCCAGCGCGCCTCCATCGTGAACCGGAACTGCCGCAGCTCGTCCTGGTGCGCCTCGAAGCCCTCGGTCCCTTCCAGGTCCCAAAGGGGATCGCGCAGCCAGCCCGCCTTGAGCTGCTCGATGTCGCGCCGGGTCTTCATGGCCGGCCTCCGGGCGTGCCGAGGCCGGCGGCGGGCATGGTGGCCGCGAGGCCAAGGGCCTTGCGCGCCCACCGCACCTTGCGCTGGCGCTCCCGGGCCTGGCCCAGCAGCTTCAGGGTCACGGCCGCGCCGCCGTGCGCGTCGTAGGTGGCGCGGGCGGCGCGCAGCAGCGCGTCGCGCTCGGACCGGTAACGGCCCAGGGTGGCCAGCGTGGGCTGGGCGAAGCGGTTGGACATGGGGATGCCTCCTGGGCGTGGGGCCTGGTTCCGAGCCAGGCGTAGCGGGGGACGGCGCGAACGGCGGCGAGCACCGGCTAGGTCGGTCCGGTGGCATCGCCCGTGGCACCGGCTGGCAAGGTCCACCCGTCCGGGCGCACCAGCACCGGCTCGTTCCAGCCTGGCTGCATCGCCCGCCGGGCCAGCTCCGGCTGCGCCAGCGCCGCGGCGAACGGCCGTCCGCGGTCGGCCATGGCCGCGACGGCGCGCCCGCGCTGGATGGTGCAGCCGAAGCGGCCCTCATAGGCAGCGATGCGGGCGAACAGCTCCGGCGCCAGCCAGCGCACCGTGGCCCACTGGTCGGCCGACCCGAAGATGCAGGCCAGGCAGCTCAAGCGGCCAAAGCCCAGCCGGTAGGCCGGCGCAGGCACGACGCCGCGGCGGCGCAGCGCCGCCCACACGTCAGCTGATGTCCAGCCATGCACCGGCCGCCAGTGGTCCACCCACCGCGGCCGGCGGGGACCGTCCCGCGTGTCGGTGCGGTGCCGCTCGAAGGTGGCGTAACCGGCCCGTGCGCGGCTTTCCTCCGCGCGTTCGCCCGTGACGACCAGGGTGCGGCTGCCCAGGAACCGGTCCTGGGCGCGGATCACCGCGTCCAGGACGTCGATCTTGAGGATCGCCGAGCACCAGCGCCCGGCGGTGACGGCCCCGACCTGGGGAAAGCGCAGCCGGGTCACGCGCTGCCCGGACCTGCCGCCGGCGCAGCCGGGGGCGTGCCGCCCCGGCGCCTCGAAGCGCACCGGGCTGGCCGAACGGTCCTCGCGCAGCATCTCGCCGAGGAAGCCGCCGTCCCGCCAGGACAGGTGCAGGGGCAGCCGGAACGCGGCGGCGAGCGCCCGGCACCAGCCTTCCGTGCTGGGCCAGTCCATGAAGGCCGGGCCGCGCCCGTCCACCAGGTGGTGGTGCAGCTCGACCCGCGCCGGGTCGGCGCCGGCGTCCAGCACCGCCAGCATCGCCGCCACGCTGTCCTTGCCGCCGGAGGAGGCGATCAGGATGCGATCATAGGCTCGCAGATCGGGCGTCATGGCCCGGCCTGGGCTTTGGCCGACGTCGCCCGGCAACGCTCCGGCACGGACAACCTCCCAACCGGGGGTCATACTGCCACCTCGGGCACGTCGTTGCCGTCCCCGTCGAGGTTGAGCACCTTCGCACCCCCTGTTCGGAACAGGCGGGCTGTGTCGCGCAACGAGGCCCACGTCGTTGCCGTCCAAGGCGGGGGGTCGGCCGGCCTGTTGATGGCGACCATCGGGGTGCGCCCCACCAAGAGGAAGGCGGCCACCGGATCGAGCGTGCGGGTGTCGATCACGGGCAGCCCGGCGGCGACGCAGGCGGCCTTGAACGCCTCGATCCTGAAGCCGCTCAGCGTCGCGCCGCCCTCCAGGTGGAGGGTGTAGCTGCGCGCCTCCACGAGCAGGTGGCCGCCTTCGGTCGCGAGCGCGTTGCGGATGGCGTCGGCGTCGGTTCGGAGCCAGCCGGATGCGACCCGCATCACGCCATTTCCGCCGCGTCGGCCTGCGCCGGCGTGGACGGCTCCCCGTCTACGCCCTCGCCCCCGGCTTGCGGGTCGCCGGCAACGGTGCGCGCGTAGTCCGGGTGCAGCGCCAGCATCCAGTCCGCCGCCTTCTGCGCCAGGGCCGCCGCCCGGAATACGGCCCGCTTGTCCTCTCTGAGCACCTCCAGCCAGGACTGGATGTAGCTGGCGTGGTTCTCCACGTCGCAGGGCAGGCCCAGCACCGTGCCGACCATGCACGAGGCGAGTTCCGCCACGAGTTCCTCGAAGCTGTAGGCGCGGCTGCCGAACCGGCCGGTGAGGTCCCGGTTCAGCCGGCGCTCATGAGCACTGGCGTGGGCCAGCTCATGGAGCAGCGTTGCTGAAAAATCTTCCGGCGAACGGAATGCCGAGGCCACTGGAACCCCTATGAAGTCCAGCGTCGGGCTGTAGAACGCCTGGTTGCCGCCGGTCCGCACCCGCACGCCGCTGCGGGCCACGATCAGCTCCGGCGCCTCCGGCTTGCGCCACGGCGCCTCGTCCAACGTCGGCGGCTGATACGGCGCGATCCCGTCCACCTGGGTCGCATGAAAGGCGGTGAAGCCCCGCAGCAGCAGCACCCGGCGCACGGTGGCCTCGCCTTCGCCATCGTCCGGCCGCTCGTGCACGTCGAACCGTTTGAAGAACACGACCGGCGTGCCGCGCTCGCCGGCCCGCACCTGCCATCCGCGCTCGGACGCCTGCTTGTAGGTGATCCAGCGCGGGTCGTCGCTGCCGTGCGCGTATTGCGTCATCGCCAGCAGCACGGCGTTCACGCCCCGGTACGCGCGTCTCGTGACCGCGTTGCAGGGCATCCCCCGGCATCGTGGTGCGCGCGCCCGACACCCAGGGCCGGCGCCAGGGCGCGGTGCCGGCTTCGAGCGCCGCGACGATGCGGTCCGTCACCGTCTGGTAATGGTCCTGCGGCCCTGCCCCGCTGCTGCGCCGTGCCGTTGCGTTCCTTGCCATCGTAGGATGCTCCTTTCCTTGAACACCCTCCCCGGCGCCGTGGCCCGGCGGCCGGGGCAAAGGCGCGGCGCAGCCGCGGGACCGCAAGCCACGCGCAGCCGGGCCGCTTGGCCCGGGGAGCATGGCGCGGACCCACCCTTTGCCGCGGATGACGGGCTGCGGCAGCGCGTCCCCTGCCCTGCCCTTCCCCGGGCCGCGTCACCCGTTTCCCGTCTCGTCCCTTTCCGCCCTCTCCCGTCCCGGCTCAGGCCGCAGAAGCCCGCAGCGGCGCACGCGGCGCCTGCCCGCCTGCATTTCCGTTCCTGCTCCCCTCCCGATCTGCTTTCATGGCCGCAGCGCGCCGCAGCATGGGTGCTGCCCCGCTGCACGGCGCAGGCATTGGCTGGGAGGTGGCGATGTCGGACGAGGTCGAGCACCAGCGCCGGGTCAAGACGGCCATCCTGGAGCGGGTCCAAGACCTTGCGGCGGAGGAGAACCTTGCCCTCGCGCTGATCGAGACCGGCTTTGACATGATGGCAGCCAGCCACCGGCCCACAAAGCTGAGCGCCGCCGACCGCGCCGCCATCCGCGACAACTATGCCGACGCGACCCGCGAGCTGATCGCAGCACGGTCGGTCATGGAGGCGGGGCTGGCGGAGGCCGTTTGCGCCGCCGAGACCTATGCGCGCATCTACGTCGACTACAGCCCGCTGTCCCACTGGAAGGCTGACCGGCGCCAGGACGAGAAGCGCGATGCCGGCCTGGCTGCGGAGGCCGCCGGCCTGGTCGCGGCGACGCACGGGCGATGGGAAGCCGCCGGGGTCAGCAGCTTCGGCGTGTGCTGCGTGCTGGTCCTGAGCAGCGTGCGGCACGCGCTGCGGCGCGGCCTGGCTTGGCCGAAGGTGGTCCGCATCCTGCTCGATGCGGTCCGCCTTTCGTATCGCGGCGGGGCCGGGCCGGGGCTGGACGAAGCCGAGACCGTCCGCATGCTTGTGGGGTTGATGGGCACCTCGAAGGCGGAGGCCCGGCGCTACGTGGCGGCGGCGAGGGCGATGCAGGAGCCATGATGCGCGGCACGATGCCAGCGGCGGCGGGCGGAGTGGCTGCGCTGTAACGGCTCGGCGCGCCTGATCCTCGCGGAGGTGTTTGTTGACGCGCAGGCGCATGCTTGCACCATTAGCGACAGAAAAGCGGCGGTCCCCGAGGGGAGCCGCCAAGTTTAGGGAGGAAACGTCCTGCAAGCATGACAAGGGGTCATGATGCAGGCCGACTCTACCGCGAGCAGGCGGAACAACAAGTTAGGTTTTGTGCAGCGCAGCGTCGCCCTGGACGCGTGGAACCAGGCCGTCCAACGCAAAGCAGGCCGACAGCGGAGAACAGCAGGCCCATGCCTGACACCAACGTGCCGGTCCGGCGTGACGACGACGAACCCGATGACAGATCCGTCGAGGAGCGGATGCGTCTGGCGCTCGGCAAGCTGGGCACCGTGGGGACGGTCGGCCAGGGCGGGCCAGCGGGTGCGGCCATGTCCGCCCAGACCGGGTCTCAGCGCCGCGCGCGCTTCGCCCGGACCGGCGAGGTGCCCGTGGAGCGCGTGCCGACCAGCCGCACCGCGGGCGACGCAGGGCGCGAGCTGGCAGTGGAAAAGGAGGCCCGGCAGCGCGCCGAGCAGGCCCTGGCCGAAGCCCAGGCCAACGTCGCCAGCCTGCAAGCGGCGCTGGCCCGGTCCGAACAAGCAAACCGCGCGGCGCGGGACACCGTAGAGGAGCGCGAGGCAGCGATGGCCGGCCTGCGTGCGGAACTGGCGCGCGCGGCGCAGCGCGAGGCAGTCCTGACCGAGGCGGCGCAGGCCGAAGCCGAGCGGCGGCGGGCCGCGGCCAAGTTGAAGCGCGAGCCTGCCCCTGCCAGGAAGCCGGAGCCGGTCAGGTGGTGGTTGCTGCCCACGAAGCCGGACCGCTGAGCGGCATGGCCTGGCGGGTCAGGCCGGGACGGTCCGCAGCAGCAGCCAGTCGGTGAGGTGCGGCCAGAGCGTGTCCTTGTGCTCACGGCGGAAGAACCCGGCGTGCCCGACCCGTCCGGTGGCGGTGTCGGCCGGGGAGACCTGCCAGCGCTCGCAGGCCGCGCCCGTGAAGTAGGCCCCGAGCAGGTCGATGGACGCCGCCGGCGTCCAGAGGTCGTCGTCGGCGCCGATCAGCAGCAGCGGCGCCCGGACCCGTGCGAAGCGCGCCGCGGCGTCCATGGTCGGGTCGTCGAAGAAGTAGCGCCGCAGCCCGATCCAGTGCGCCCACTCCCGGAACGCCGGACCTGGCAGGTCCGCCGCCATGCCGATCCAGCGACCCGGGGCGTAGCCGGCGGCGAGGATCAGGGCGGGACCGAGGGCGCGCAGCAGGCCGCGGACGCGCAGGCGCTCCGCGCCAGCTTGGACGTAGCCGATCCACGCCACGGCCGAGCTGACCATCGCGCCGCCCGCGAGGTGCCGGCTGCCGTCGCACAGGCCGATGGCGTGCCCGCCGAGGCTGTGGCCGACCGCGAGCAGCGGCAGGCCGGGGTGAGCTGTCCGCGCCCACCCGATCACGCCCTCGGCGTCGAGGTCGATCCAGTCGCGCATCCGCGCGCCGAAGCCGCGGAGCTTGGCAGGCCGGGACGTGCCGATCCCGCGGTAGTCGTAGGTGAGGGCTGCAAGGCCGCGCCCGGCGAGCGCCGCGGCGAACGGATTGTAGTGGCGGGCCGGCACCCCGGTTGCCGCGCTGACGAGCACGAGGCCCACCGGCGCCCCCGGTGGCAGGTGCAGCGTGGCCCCGAGCGGGTAGCCGTCCTGAGCGGGGATAGTGAGCGTGGACGCTGAAGGTTCGACGTTGCCCATGGAGCGTGACGCTATGCGCCCCGTCACGGCCCGGCAAGGCCAGGCTTCGCCCGGTCCAGCACCCCGGAGCGTCACCCTTCCAGGACCAGGCCAGGGTAGCGCACCTGACCTCCCGCTGCCTGCGTCAAGTCAGGCGCAGGCGGGGCCGGTGGCCGGGTGCCGCGGGCCGGCGGCGCCCGTGGGCGCAGCGTGCGCGACCACCGGACCTTGTCGATGAAGGCGTTGGCGTTGCTGCGTGCCCGGCTGGCGCTGTGCCAGCCCCGGCCCCGCACGACCGACTCTCGAACCCACCCCGCAGCGGTGAGGCTCGCGCCGCTCTCGTCGGCCCTCGTGTAGGTTATGATGCGCCCGAAGCCGCGGCGCTCGGCTTCCCGCGCCGCGGCGCCGTACAGCAGCGAGGCGCAGTTCCAGGCGAGCGCCCGCGGCAGGTCGCGCCGGATGCAAAGCCGGTTCACCTCGACGATGCCGCGCCCCATGTAGGCGCGCGCGGCGGGATTGCCCGCCATCGCCACCCCGATCAGGGTCGGCCCATTCAGCGCGGCATGGCCGTACCGCCACGTGACGGGCGGCCCGCAATGAGCGTGGTGTCGCCCGACGAAGGCGACAGGCCGAACCCTGAGCTGCCAGTCCAGCACCAGGCCGCCACCGTCGTCGTCGGCGACGCGGCGGAGCCGGTGCCCGGCGAACGCCTCGGCGCCGAGGCGCCGCAGCAGCTCGCGGTCCCAGGCGGGATCGTCCGCGACCTCCCGGCACAGCGACTCGTGCAGGCCCTCGCAGCACGTCTCCCACATGAACTGGTGCCTCCACATCTCGGCCAGCTCGATCACCTCCGTCTCGCCGCAGAACCAGCAGCGGGCCGGGGCTGACGGAGGCAGGGGCGCCATGTCGCCCTCCCCCGCGTTCATGGCTGCCTTGGGGACAGGTCGCCCGTGACGAAGGCGCGGCGCGGGTCGCCCCACGCCGCCTGCCGCCGGTCGTAGGCGCGCGCGAGCGCCAGGCCCTGGCCGAGTTCGCGTGCCTGCTCCCGGGCCAGGCCGATGGCGACCGCCTGGCCCATCCTGCCCCGCACCAGCACGGTCGCGCTCCGGCGGAAACCGGCCGCAGCCACGGCCAGGTCGTGGAAGGTGAGGAGATGGAGTTGGTCCGGGTGGCGCCGTCCGGCGCGTCGCCGGCGGGACCGGCGCTGCTGGACGCGCACGGGGTCGAGGGGGCCGGCCACGGCCTACGGCTCCCGCTCGGCCACGGCCACGTGGTCCAGGTCCAGCGTGTAGTTGATCCCGTCCAGGCCGCCGCCCTCGTGGTGACTCACCCCGTTCTCCTCGATGAACATGGGCTTGCCGCACTCGCGGCAGAGCACTTCTTCGGGTCCGTCGAGTTCGCCCGACACCGTGGCGAGGAAGGCCCCGAAGCGGCCGGCGACGGCGGGGTCGGCGGCGATCTCCTGGCCGACGAAGCTCAGCAGCAGGTCGGCCTGCGTCGTCACGGTCCAGCCCTGGGCGGCCGAGACGGGGTTGAAGGCGACCGCAGCCGCGTTGGTCGGCTCGCGCAGGCGGGCGGCCTCCTCCCTAACCCACTGTTCGCAGTCCATCCTGGCCACGCTCTCGCGCTTGCCGAGGTCGAGCAACTGCGCGCCGCCGCCATAGCCGTCCAACCTGGCCTTGCTACACGTATTCGTCCAGCAGAAGCCGAACAGGCCCTGGAGGTCGAACTCCTCGGCGCAGCGCAGGGCGAAGGCGATGACATGCTCGATGTCGGCGTCTTCGTCCGCGTGCAGCCACAGGTCGGCGCTGCCGGGCGCGTCGTCCGCCTCGGCCGCGAAGCCGATCCACTCGTCGGCCTCCTCCAGCTCGTCCCTGAACTGCCGGTAGAGCGCCAGCGCCGGCGCGACGTTGCCGGCCAAGCCGACCGGGAACAGGACTGAAAGCAGGGTGTAGTAGTTCGCCATGCTGGGCCTCCGGATGTGAAAAGACCCGCTCTGAGCGGGTCTGGGGTGGGCGGTCAGGATGTGGGCGCCGTCAGGCGCGGACTGCGGGACGGGGCAGCTCGGTCCACCATTCGAGGGCACCGACGTCCTTGAACCGGCTCAGGTCGAGCGCGGCTTTCTCGGCATCGGCGTAGCGGGTCGCCTCGTCGAGGCACTCGACCCATTCCCCCAGCTCCTCGGACCAGAACAGGCTTTCCCTGCCCTGCATGTCCTCGGGATGCAGCGCGGGCGCGCACAGCATCCACTGGCGATCGGTGCCCGCCACCTGCTCGAGCGCAGGGTTCGCGGCGGCGCTCATGGCACGTCCACCTGCGCCAGCGCGGATCGCACCCGCAGCCGCCATTGCGCGAACCAGTCCACCAGGTCGGCGCCGGATACCTCCTCGTCGCCATCGAACTGTGGCCAGTCGCACAGGGCTTGGCTCAGCAGCTCGGCCATCCACTCGCTCGCCGCGAGCAGCGCCGCCAGGTCCACGGGCGTGGACGCGTCCGGGCCGCTCATCGCCGCGCTTCCCTGCGCTGCGCCGGCACGGTCGAGGCGCCGTCCGTGAGCAGGCCTGGCGCTGCCAGCGTCAGCCATAGCAGCACCGCCATCAGCACCGCGCCGCCCAGGCCGCGCAGCAGCCGCTCCACCTTCTCTCTCGTGCTCATCGCCCTTGCTCCCTTGCTGGCGTCCAGCTCTTCTGGACCCCCTCGCCGGGCTGCTGCGCGCCGAGCGGGGCAAGGGCGCGCCGCTTGGCGCGGGCCGCTTGCGGCCGCACCCTTGCGGCGCGCGGCGCGACAGCGGCAGGCATCCCTCCCCTGCCCCGCTCTCCTTCTTCCCTGTTACCCTGCCCGGCTTGCCTCCCCTGCCATCGTCCTCCTCCCCTTTGCCGCCCCATCCTTGGCACGCTTCGTACCGGGCTTTCCTGGTCAGAGGATCTGTACCGTGCATGCCCAGCCCCGGACGACGATGAGTTCCTTGTCCTCCGTGAACACCGTGAACTCGCCATCCAGCACCCACTCGTCGTTCTCATCGCGCTCCCCGCCCACGACCACGCCCTCGATCCCTCGCTGCGAGATGTCGTCCGCCTCCACCACGACCCAGGTGTCGGTGAGGCTGCTGCCCTCGACGGGGCGGGCGCACCGGCGGCGGGCGCCCGGTACCAGGCGCTGGAAGGCACCCCTCAAACGGGCCAGCGTCCGTTCGCGCTCGATTGCAGCCGTAAGGTCGGCTGGGTGCTCAAGGTGGGTGGCCCCTTGCAGCTCCCGCAACTTGAGGAGGAACAGCGCTGCGGCCCGCCGCGGCGGCCAGGGCTCCCAGGGCTGCAACCCGTCCAGGAGCGGCAGCGGGTCGGCCTGCAGCGGCGCGAGGGGGATGCCGAGCGTGTCCCTGATCTCCTCCCGCGGCCAGCCCATGACGTGCAGGGCCTCGGACGCCGCCGCGAGCCGGTCGGCGCGCTTGTGCAGCACCAGGTCGTCTCCGTCCCAGCAGGGCAGGCCGTAGCGTAGGGCCACCGCGGACCGAAGCCGGTCGGCGAGCGCCTGGAACTCCGCCCCGAGGTGGGGACGCAACGGCGACACGGGATCGAAGCCGCCCATGAGGGCCTCTTCCGCGTCGTGCAGCAGTTCACGCAGCGCTTCGCGGGGCGTCAACGGCTGATGCGGCTGCATCCCCTGGCGCAGCACCAGCACCAACAGGCTGTGCTGGGCGACGGACAGCGGCAGCTCCCAGCGCGAGTGCCCGCCCCAGCGGTAGGTGCGCGACAGGCCGACGGCCAGGTCCGTGTCGGTCCAGGCGTCCGGGTGCGGGTCCAGAAGGTCCAGCCACCGCCCGGAGCCGAGCAGTATGAAGGCGCGCTCGGGTCTCATCACGCTGCCGCCCTCCGGGCCACCAAGACGTCGTTCCAGTCGTTGCGGCCGTCCGGCGGCAGCAAGCGCTCCGACCGCACGCCGGCCGCCGCCGCCAGCTCGGCCAGGTGCGCGGCGTGGCGCTGCCCCGGCCCGTCGGCGTCCGTGGTCGCGGCCAGCACCACGTCGGGGCGGGTGGCCATCTCCCGTAGCAGCAGTTCCAGGCAGGCCAGCGTTTGCGGCCCCATGCCGCCGGTGGTGGACACGTAGAGCGTGTCGGCCCGCAATCCTTCAAGCGCAGCCAGGCTCAGCGCGTCGATCGGCGCCTCGCACACCGCTAGGCGATTCAGCGCGCCCGTGCCGCCGGGCAGGCGGAACAGGGTCTTGTCGGTGTCCTTGGAGAACCCGCGCCAGTCCGGGCCGCGCATCTCGATGCCGGTGAGCGCCCCCCCATGGTCGCGGTGCGCGAACCAGGCGCTGCCGCGCGGCCCCTCGCGCACGGCGTCGAACAGGTCGGCCGCTTGCAGCAAGCTGGCCGGCAGCGCGCGCGTGACGGTCAGGTAGGCCCAGCTCGCCGATCCCTGGCACAGCCGGCGGCGCCCGGCCCAGCGCTCGGCCGGCGGCACGGCAGGCTCCTCCCGTGCGCGCGCACGCTCGGCTGTGGGATAGGACGGGCTCATGCCGACCATACCGCGCAGCAGCTTGCGCACCTGGCCGAAGTTGAGGCTGGGGTCGAGCCGCTGCGCCAGGGTGAACACGTCGCCCTTGTCCTGCGACATCGGGTCCCACCAGCCCTGGCCCTCGTGGTTCACGATCAGCACCTCGCCGGCGCCGCGCCGGTACTTCAAGCACCGCCGCGTGCTGTCCGCCCGGTCCAGGCTGTAGCCGCCCCGCTCCAGCAGCAGCGCGCAGTCCACGCCCGCCCGCAGCTTCGTCAGCTCCTCGTCGTGTGCCTTCATGTCCCTGTCCCCGTGCCAGATGGCAGGGCAGAGCCGGAGCGGGACGGGATTCGTCCCCCCTCCCCTCCTCCTCTCCGCACTGATCCCCCACCGGCGACGGACGGCGCGGGGCGTGGGGCAAGGGCGTGCGCAGCACGGGAGCGCGTCAGCGCGACGCACCCTTGCGGCATGCCCCGTGGCGGCCGTAGGTGATCCATTCATCCCTCCTCCTGCATCTCCCCCCATCGTCGTCCGGCGTGGCGCGAACGGCGGGGTGGCAGCCAAGGAGGCGCCCGGGATCAGCGCCGCAGGCGCAGGCGGTCCAGCAAGCGTTGCGGGAACCAGGGACGCCTGGGACCGGAGCTTGCGGCCTGTCCCGTGTCAGGCCGCTGCGAGCTTGGTGTCTCAGGTCCTGCGCTGGTCCGAGGGTAAGCCGGGCCAGGCAGCAGGGCGGCAGGTGGAGGCACCGTGTGGGCAGGTCCGGGAAGCTGGCCTGGCAGAGACGTCAGGTGGCTTTCAGGCATCGGGCTGCTGGGCGCCTGCGTGAGGGCGCGCGAGACCGCCAAGGACTGGTTCGGCGTGCCCGGCGTGGTTGCCGGGGCCGGGCCGGAAACAACGGGAGGAGCCAGCCGTGCCGGCATGTCCCGGGCCTTGCTGATGGCCCGCCTGCCGAACTGGGCCAGGCTCGACCGGAAGGCGCGGTCGTGCTCCTCCAGTCTGGCCGGATCGTGCGCCAGGTGCTCCAGGTAGTGGACGCGCCTGCCGGTGATGGCGGCCTTCACGCGGGCCTTGACGGCGCGATACTCCGGATGGTCGTAGCCCATCACCTCGACCGCGAAGGAGCGCAGGAAGCCGCCGCCGGCGGCATGGATCGTGCCCTCGAAGTCCGGCTTGACCACCGCGTCCCCGGCCTCCTGGCCGAGGTAGTAGCCGGACCTGTCGTGCAGCGGCTTGGTGAGGGCAACCTGGCAGCCCTCCTCCGTCATCCAGTTCTGGAAGCGGACCAGGATGTCGAGGCACCTGCGCTCGTGCGAGGAGTCCAGGGGCAGCATGTCCGTCGCCGACCAGCACGGATGGGCGTAGGCCTCCAAGGGGGCGAGCGGCTGCTGGCCGTCGGGGGAGGCGATCAGCACGGCGACGACGAACGGACCGCGCCGGCGCGCACCCCGGCCAGGGCCGAACACGCTGATGGCGCCACTGACCGCGATGCGCCCGCCCCCGGCCAGGAGCAACGTGTCACCCTCGATGCCCTCGGCGACGAAGGCCAGCACGCCGTGCGGGCGCCGCCCCTTCGGCCAGCTCCGCCGTGCGGCGATGCACCGGACCAACTCGCCCATCGCGGCCGGATTGGTTTCCAGCACCTCCGACAGCCGCAGGTCATCGCCAAGAGAGATGCCCTGGGCAGCTTGGAGCAGGGCCTGGGATTGCGCGTCGAGGCCCCGCGGCCCGGCGCCGACCTGATGCACGCGGGCGTCGGACAGCAGCTTGAACAGCGCCTGCGACAAGCGGCTCCTGTAGTAGGCTTTGCTAAGACCCCGTTTGCGAAGTCATGGTGCGGGCAGCCGCTTGCGGTTTGGGTGGACGGCGCGGTGGAGCATGAGGCGGATCATGGCGAGCGTGACCATGGCCTCTGACACTTCGGGCAGGTGCTCGTAGTCCCGGGACAGGCGGCGCCAGCGGCCGAGCCAGCCGAGCGTTCGTTCGACAATCCAGCGGCTTGATGCGCCCAAGCAGGCCGCCCGCGCCGTCGGCGTCCTGGATGGAGGCGGCGTGCACGACGACGCCCAGCAACAGCCCTTGCGTGTCCACCGCGATGTGGCGCTTGCGTCTTGTGACCTTCTTGGCCGCATCGTAGCCGCGCGGGCCGCCGGCCTCCGTCGCCTTCACGCTCTGGCTGTCGATGATCGCAGCCGTGGGGCTTGCCTCACAGCCGACGCCTTCGCGCAACAGGACCACAAGGTGGTGGCGCATGCCCTCCCATACGCCCGTGCGGAGGAACGCGCGGAAGTAGCCGTACACCGTCGGCCAGGGCAGGAACGCCGGCGGCGGTGGCAGGTGCCGCCATTGGCAGCCGGCACGCAGCAGGTAGAACAAGCTGTCCAGCAGGTGCCGCATGTCCGTCGTCCGCGGGCGACCGCCGGGCTTGGCAGGCGGGATCAGCGGCTGCATCAGCCGTCACTGGTCGTCCGTCAGCCTCTGGCCCGACCCGTAATCGCCAACCAACGCACGGTCTTCAGGCGTCCACATCGTAGGCCCCACGACAGCCAAACCGTCTGGAACGCAGCCAGCACGCCCCCAGTCAGACCGTCACGCCGACGCAAGCGACCTTCGCAAACGGGGTCTAAGTCCTCGGCCCGCTGCCCGGCTGGCGTCGTCGCGTTGAGCAGCAGCATCGTCCAGGGCGTGGATGCCCTTTGGGTCGGAGGCGGCACCGGGCTGCGCTATGGGACGTCTAAATGAACGGCATTGTCCCTAGACCCTAAGGTTAAGACCTGAAGGGTCGATGTCGCTGAGACGAGCAAACCTGTGCCTTTTTGCGAGGGGTCCGTGTGTGCCTTCTTGCGAGGCTACCTGCTCCCGATCTGCCGTGGCGCTACTGGCGGCCTCGAAGGTTTCAAAACCACGCCCTGTTCCAATATCTCGATCTTAGCGGCTGGATAGACGGCGGTTGCGAGCGCTAGGGCCTGTGTGAAGCGTGGTTTGAAGTGGTAAAGCTCTTTGTATCCGGTGCCGAACTGCGCCTTAAGCGCCTTCCAGGTGATAAGCTTATCGCTAGAAAGCACATGGAGCCGATAGGCCAGCCACAAGTACGCGTCGAGCGCAGCTGGATTGTTGCTGATTGCTTTGATCGCGGCCTCTTCGATCGGGACCGGATGCTTCTTCAGCTGCTCAAAGAACCCTTCCGAGAGCTTAGCGCATTCCAGCGATAGCCTGCCCTGCCTCGTCGCTGTCTCGCTATCGATGAACAGCGCCCGGTCCACGATACTCTGGTTGACCAGTCCGACCTTGCCCGATCCATGGATGTGGAAGGTCAGGCGGCATCGGCTGATGCGCTCCGCCTGGTCTCGGACCGCCCGTGCGTTCGTCCCACCAATGCTTGCGCCGATCCTGGTGAGCCACTCTCTGAGGCTACCGCCCAGTTCGACTTCTCGCGTGTTCTTCCGTAACGCTTCCGTCTGCAAGAACAGGAGGATCAGGCGGGCCACTGAGCCATAAGGGACGCCGATGTGCTCCATTGGACCATCGTCTGCCGTTGGACGGAGGCCTGGCTCTACGACAAGGCGGACTCGCTCGCCGGCTATCTCCCAACGGGCATCATCCTCCAGGCAGCGGTGAGGAAGAGCACATTGAGCCCAGCCACTGAAGGCAAACCCGAGACTTCCATCCTCATCGGACATATACAGGCTGGCGGCTTCAACCACACCGCGGTCCACGCCAGCTTGGATAGCGCCTTGCTTGCCTTTGGCGTCGAGGATGTCGTGGACGGTTCCCATGGTCGCGACCCCGTAAGATCCTGCCCTGCCCAATTGCATCGACCTCTAGTCGCATGAACGAGGGTTGCTTGTCGCTGTGCCCTTTTGCGAGGAAGCTAATAGATTATTACTCCTTATTAGTTTGCTCGCTAGAAGCCACGGGATAACTTCGCAACCTGTTGTTTTTACTAGTTGCCTTCTCGCAAGAAGCCACATTTCTATCGCAAGATGCCACGCTTCCCCTGTGGGACGGCAGCCCTGGACCCTCGCAAGATGGCACATGCGACTCGAAGGTCATCTCCCCTGCCCTGCCAGCGAAGCCTTAAGCGCCTGCAGCGCCTTATCCAGGGTCAAGCCATCGGGCCAGTCCATCTCCTCGGAGAGCGCCCTGAAATCGTCTATAACCTCCTGTGTCGCCCGGATATTGAACTGAACATTCCGGCCAGTACGGCGACGCCGCTGCTGGACACGGGTAACGACGGGAGGTGGCTCGGCCCCTTCCCTACTACGGAATTTCGAGCCGCGCGCCAGCTCCTCAAGCTGCTCCGGCGGCGGCCTGGCAGTGTCATCAGTTCGTGGCGCGAAGCTGCCGATGTCGAGCTTTGACTTCTCGAAGATGCTGGCTCGATCTGACATTAGGCAACCGCTGCGACTGCAGCCCTCTGGCTCTTTAGCATCTTGATAACCTCGGCTGCGAAGGCCTGTGCGTTTTCAACGGCTGCTGGGACATTGCGGACGTTCTTCGGGTCAAGGCTCGATAGCGTCCCACCGAACGAGAAGATCGATCGGAATGCTTCTCGCTCGTGCAGCCTGACCGTGAATACCGGCACGTCGTTGGCGGCCAGCTCGTCCTCGATGCTCCTAAGCGTCCGGGTACGGATCGCTGCGCTGGTCTTGGTGAAGAGCACGGCGGAGGGTATCTTCATCCGAAATGCCTCTTCCTGACGCTGGACCAGCTGGACAGCGGCAACGGCTTCGACTGCGTCGAGGAGCGACGCGGATGTCGGGATGATGACCAAGTCGGCCCGGCTAATCGCGTAAACCACGGTCATCGAGGCCGTTCCCTCCAGGTCGACGATCACGAATGCGGTCTTGCGCGCGGCGTCGTCTATTACCCGGATGATCGTCTGCTCGGTTACGTCGTCGACCAAGGTCAGGTTCGTCGGCCTGCCGGGACGCGCAGCCCAGCGGGAGACCGGCCTGTTCGGGTCGGCGTCGATGATCGTGACGGAGGCGCCACTGTCGGCGATCTGAGTAGCGAGCAGAACGGCTGCGGTTGACTTGCCGCAGCCGCCCTTTGGACTTGCCATTGTTATCACAGGCATAAGCCGTCCTTCCCCGTAGCAGCATGTATCGTGCGGGCTATTAGATAGCAAGTTGGATTCAACTGCTTGCTAAGCATCCTAATAGCAGCCAGCTACGCCACAACAAACTGCTATCTGATAGGGGTCTGATAATCCACTAACGAGTGCGACAGAAGAGCAACATGCTATCCTCGTAGCACATAGCTATCTGCTAGAGGTCTGCTACGTCTCAGAAGTTGAGTAGCTTGCATGTGTAAGCTGGAACGTAGCAGCTAGGCTCGATAAGCACCCTACTATTAAGTTGCTATTACAAGCATTCTGCTATCAGATAGACCCCAGCTTACCGACTCCGATCCCGGCTACTCTCACGATCTGGGAAGGGAGAGGGCGTGGACAGATCTGGCACGTCTGCCCAATTGGTGCCCTCCGTCGCATCCCGCTAAGAGCCTTCAGGGGAGGGGACCTCAGCGGGCTTCTCTGGTATGGGCTTGAAGGGCTTCTGCTCCGCCGCCTCCTGCAGCAAAGCCGCGTCCTTCTCCTGGAGCCGATCCATCCAGCCAGGTTATTTTGCCCTGGCAGGTTGTGCTCCTTTGCGGTTCTCCCGCAATTCCTGCGCTGTCGTTTCGGGTTCATGCGGTTTGCAGGACGCGGGCGCGGAGGAGGTCGAAGCCGGTGCGGCCATACATGGCCCGCTTGATGGTCTTGATGCGGTTGATCTGCCCTTCGGCAGGGCTTGTGGTCCAAGGCTGGTCGATCGCCGCCTGCACGGCGGCGAGGTCTCGGCGCATGCTGGCCGCGAAGTTGGCGAGCAGGGTGCCCGCCGCGTCGTCGAGCACGCCAACCAGGCTCTCCTGGCTTTTGTGGCGCAACAGCAGGTTCAGCCGCTTCGCCACCTCGATGCCTTCCGCGAGCCCGGCCACCTGCGCCAGGAAGTTGGAGGTGAACGCCCGCCCTGGCTCGGGTAGCGTGTCGGTGTCGGCCATGAGCATGCGTGCGACCTCGCGACCCGATGGGGGTTGCCCGTGCGCCAGGGGCGTGTTGGCCAAACCCGCAGCAGGTTGCGGTTCGGCCTTCCGTCGCCGGCCTGCCCGTTGCCGTACGGTGCCTGAAGGCCGAACAGCACGGAGTTAGCCGCGCCGCTACAAGGGCAGCGGAAACAGCCCTGCCGCCCTGGCGGTCACCGGGTCCATGACGCCGAACTTCGGGCACGGGGCAGGGTGGCCCGTCCTGGTTACGGCCTGCCAGCAGCCGTGCTGCCGGAGCAGCGGCCACCTGCCTGCCGGCTCTGCGGCAGATCGGCGTGCCAGCGTCGGAGCGAGCGGGGCAGGGCAGGGCAGGGCAGGGGGGATGCGGCTGGCGCCGGGGTCGGGCGGCGGGCGGGTCGGCCGGTCCCGGCCATCTCTCGCCATGCTCGTCCAGGCCCGCCCCAAGCGCGATAAGCGCGGTTATCGCGCGTAGCGCAATTTGTTGGGGAGCTTTCGGGTGGCAGCCTGAAGAAACGTATGTTGCGGCTGCGGCTCACGCTGCCAGGGAAGCGTCGGCCCGCGACAAGGGCGCCGATGCAGCCGAAGGTGCGAGCCAGTCTGTCTCACGCACGACCAGGCCTTTGAGCAAGTCGAGCAGGTCATCGCCGGCGCTGGACTGCCCGGAGAAGGCCGTTGCAAGGGTGGCCTTGGCAAGCGGGCTACTCGCCGCGTCGGCGCCGGCAAACGCCATCGACCAATCCGGGAAGTCGCGCTTGGTGATCGGCCCGCTCTGCAGCACGACAACTTCGCTGTGGCGCGCGTCACACTGGATGCGCTCGAACGCAGCCTCAACCGCGTCCTGGGGCCCTTCGAGCACCTGGGCAAAGCAGCCCTCGCTGAACAGCAGCCCGCCCGTCACCCCGTCGCGGGCGTTGTTCACGCGCGATACGGTCAGGATCCCGCGGACATCGGCAGCGACCGCCTCAATGGCACCTGGGATGATGTTCCGGCTGCAGTAGAGCACGCGGTGGAGCTGGGTCATGATCGGCGAAGTCCTTTTAGGTAGCTGCGTTGGCGGAAGTCGAGTGGCGGCCGGCGAAGTCGGCGATCAGGTGAGCGACCTCCCCTACCGGAACTGGCTGGCTGAATAGGTAGCCCTGCACCGAAGTGCAGCCTTCGGTGCGGATGCGGGCGAGCTGGTCGGCGGTCTCGACCCCCTCCGCAATCGTGGACATGCCCAGGCTGACGCCCAGCGCGGTGATGGCGCGAATGATCGCGTTCTGGCCGGCGATGTCGCCGTGATCCCTCACGAAGGACCGATCGATCTTGATCTTGTTGAAGGGGAAACTGTGCAGCTGGCTGAGCGAGGAGTAGCCGGTGCCGAAATCGTCCATCGCCACCCGCACCCCCATGGCGCGCAGGTTGTGCAACGCCGTGAGCACCGCCTGCTCGTTGCGCAGCAGCACGCTCTCGGTGATCTCGACCTCCAGCCGGCCTCCCGGCAGGGCAGCCGCCGCAAGTGCTTGGGCGACGACCGCGACCAACCTGGTCGTGTCCCCGAACTGGTGCGGCGACACGTTGACCGCGACAGACACGTTGCTCGGCCACCGTGCTGCCTCTTTGCAGGCTTCTCGCAGCACCCATTCGCCGAGTGGGACGATCAGGCCGATCTCTTCCGCGAGTGGGATGAAGTCGGCCGGCGAGACCAAGCCACGCTCGGGATGTCGCCAGCGCAGGAGCGCCTCGAACCCAACAATTGCATTCAGGTCGAGGTCGATCTGCGGCTGGTAGTGCAGCTCGAACTCGCGCAACGCAAGCGCCTTGCGAAGGTCGATCTCAAGCGACCGGCGCGCGTGCGCGCGGGCATCCATCGCCGGTTCGAAGAACCTGTGCGTGCTCCGCCCCGCTTGCTTGGCTGCGTAAAGGGCCAAGTCGGCGCTCCGAAGCAACTGGTCGTGCTCGCGCCCGCCGGACGGCGAAACGGCTACACCCACGCTTGCACCGATGTTCACAAGGTGCCCTTCAATCAAGTAGGGGCGGCCAAGCACGTCGACGATCCGAGTTGCCAGCTGGGTCAGACCCACCGTGCCCGGTGCCGGTGAGACCAACAAGGCGAACTCATCGCCGCCGAAACGGGCGACCATATCCTGCTGGCGCAGCACAGAGCGCAGCCGCTTGGACACCAGGCGCAGAAGTCCATCACCGATGGGGTGGCCTAGGGTGTCGTTCACTGCCTTGAACCGGTCGAGGTCGACCAGCAGGACGGCATGGTCGATCCTGTCCTGTCCGTTCTCGCTCTGCTCGCCAGGCGCTGTGGCGACGTCGGCCAGTGCCGCAGCGGCTCGCCTGTTGAACAGCTCCCGGTTGGGCAGGCCGGTCAACGGATCGCGCATCGCGAGTTCAATGGCGCTCGCCTCGGCCACACGGCGTCCGGTGATCTCCTCGAACGACGCCATCCATTGGCCATCGTCCAGAGGTCTGACCTGGAAGCCGAAGAAACGGAAGTCCTCCCCTGCTGAGACGGCCAAGGTACTCCTGTGCTCGCTGGACTTGCTGATGGCATTGAGGCAAGCCTCATGGACTGACTGCACTACAGCGGTGCTCAGCGCTGCGCTACCTTCGAGCACGCTCAGGAGCGACACCGCGCGCTTGACGACCAGCGGATGGATTTCCAGCGTGGCCGCAAGCCTGGCGTTGGTAAACAGGACGTTGAGCTTCCTGTTGAAGGTGAGCAGGCCACATGGCATGCCCTCGAGAAGGGCATGCAGATGCGCTGTCTCCGGGCTTCGGCCTGAAGCATGGCAGTCCAACTCGATCAAGACGGCGGGCAAAGAGGGAGAATGCACGTCAAGCCTCCAGAGCTGGTGAGCGCCGGACCGTCACCGGAGCGCCGTCAGCAGAGTGCCAGATGCTTGAAGAAGGGTGGGTCAGAAAGCTTTTGGTTTGGTCAGCCGAAGCCTCCTGTTCGTGCAGTGCTATCCTTGATCGGTATAGGCTGGCGCTCCGGCAAAAGCGCCTGCTTGCAGGCGACGCGCGTCCACCTCGGCAACAGGCAGGGCGTCACGTTGCAGGTCCAGTGATTGCCGATCATTGGCGGACGAGACGCGCATGTAGCCGATGAGTATGTGCGGAAAACTCTCGATCCCGGGTTGCCGCACAGCACATGAATCCGCCAGGGTTTATCGCACAATCCAAGTGGGTTTTGAAGGGCAGGGTGCGATCGGGGCTTGGGAGCTGTCGGCATCAAGTGTTTCCCGACACCCCCTGCATGATCCGCATCTTCTCTCCTTGCTGTTCCGGCCGACGAAAACACACCGAGAATGTTGTTGCGTCGTCTGGCATAGAATCTGCAAGCTCGATGTGACCCACCACGCCGGTGGCGCGACTCAGGAGGTCCGACCATGCTGAAGGCGCTTGCCCATTCCCTGTTCCGATCCGCAGCCGTTGTCACCGTTCTCGCTGCCGCCGTCGCCATGCCGGCGCACGCCGACCTGCTCGACACCATCAAGCAGCGCGGACAGGTCACTGTTGCCACCGAGGCCCGCTTCGCCCCGTTCGAGTTCGTCGAGAACGGCAAGATCGTCGGCTTCGGCGCCGACTTGCTGGCCGAGATCATGGCCAAGCTGCCGGGAGTGCGCGTGGAACAGCTTGACCTGCCGTGGCAGGGCATCTTGCCGGGCCTGGCCGCGGGCAAGTTCGACTTCGTCGTAACCTCTGTCACCGTGACCAAGGAACGGGCGGAGCGTTACGCTTTCACGGTGCCCTTCGCAGAAGCAACTGTTGCCCTCGTCGTACGCAAGGGCGGACCGTTGGCGAAGCCCGGGGACATCGCCGGCAAAGTTGTCGGCTCCCAGGCCGGCTCGGGCCAGTTGCAGGCCCTGCGCGACTACGATGCGCGGCTGAAGCGTGAGGGCGGACGAGGCGTCGGTGAGATCAAGGAGTATGTGGACTTCGACCAAGCCTACGCGGACCTCGGGGCTGGCCGCATTCAGGCCGTCGCCCAGTCCCTGCCCAACTTGGCACCTTTGGTGAAGCAGCGCGGCGACGTGTTTGCCATCCTGCAGCCCACGATCGGACCCGTCACCTACTTCGCCTGGGCTGGACGAAAAGACGCCGACAGCGCCAGCCTGGTGCGCTTCTTCAGCGATGGCCTGGCGGAGCTGAACCGGTCCGGCCGGATGGCGGAACTGCAGCGCAAGTGGTTCGGCTTCACCACGGACGTGCCCGCGGACAAGCTGCCGGAGCCGACGATGTAGCAAGGCAAGGGCAGGCGTAAGGACGCGTAAGCTGCTGGACCTTGCCGGATTGCTACCGCACCTGGGCCGGCTCGTGCAGGGGGCCGGCATCACGGCTGCGCTATCGCTGGCGGCCATCCTCTCCGGTGCGCCGCTTGGGATGGGGGTCTGCGCGCTGCGGCGGCGGGGAGGCGTCCCGGGCCGGCTTGCCCGAGGCTACATCAGCCTGTTCCGCGGCACGCCGCTGCTGGTCCAGTTGCTCGTGTTGTTCTACGTGCCCGGCGTGCTGCGGATCGGCATGACCCCGCTCTCGGCGGCGTTGCTTGGCCTGGCGCTCAACACGGCAGCCTTCCAGGCGGAGATCTACCGGGCCGGGTTCGAGGCGCTGCCGCGCGGCCAAGCGGAGGCGGCCCGGGCACTGGGGCTGCGTCCCTGGCAGCAAGCCCGGCTGGTGCTGCTGCCGCAGGTGATCCGCCTCGTGCTGCCCAACCTGACCAGCGAAGCCGTGGACATCCTCAAGAACTCGGCGCTGGTGTCCGTCATCGCCGTCACCGACCTGCTGCGCGTCGGCCAGCAGGTGACCGCCGTCACCTACCGGCCGCTTGAAGCCTACCTGGCCGTCGCCGCCCTTTACTGGGTCCTGACGTCGGCGCTTGGCCTGGCCGGTCACGCCGCCGAGCGGCGCCTCGCGGTTGCGCCGCGGTGACATTCGACCCGGCCCTCCTGACCGCCTACGCGCCTCGGCTACTGGCAGGGCTTGGGTGGACGGCGGCGCTGTGCCTGGCGGCCTTGGCGATTGCGGTGCCATGGGGCTTCGCACTTGCCTTGCTGCGCCAGGCGCATTGGAGCCTCGGCCGCGTTGTTGCGGCTTACGTGTCGGCCCTGCGGGGTACGCCGCTGCTGATCCAGCTCTTCCTGGCATACTATGGCGGGCCGCAGATCGGAATGGTGCTGAGCGCAGCGCAGGTCGGGCTGATCGGCCTGGCGCTGTATGGGGGCGCCTACTATGCCGAAATCTTCCGTGCCGGCCTCGATGGTGTGCCGTGCGGCCAGGTCGAAGCTGCGCGCTCGCTGGGCTTGTCCTGGGCGCAGACCCTGCGGCTGGTGCAAGTCCCACAGCTCCTAGCCCTAACGCTGCCGCCAGCAACTGGTCAGGCCATCGTGCTGCTGAAGGAAAGCGCGGTGCTGTCCGTCATCACTGTTCCGGAGCTGACGTTCGAGACCACCCGCATGGTCACGGAAACGCTTGCCGTCGTCGAACCCTACTTTGCTCTCGCCCTGCTTTACTGGCTCGCGGCCGCGGCAACCGCCGCTTTAGGCCAGCGAGCCGAGGCCGCCGTCACACTGCACCTGCACCTTCAACCCGGCCGCTAGCGGCCCCAACCTGGAGTTCCCCATGTCTGACCCTTCTTTGCTCACGATTCCCGCTCGCCGCGGCGCTGCCGGCCGCATGCGCAAGGGCCAACTCCTGCGCGTAGTCAACACGCATGGCGATCAGGTGATAGACACCTGGGCGTTCAACACGGACGACCTGACCGAATTCATGTCCATGGAGCATAGTCGCCCCGGCATCCTGAAGGTGATCCCCAAGGTGGGCGACGCCATGCTGACCAACCGCCGCCGTCCATGCCTGACCTTTGTCGAAGACACCGCCGGCGGCGTGCACGACACGCTAATGGCCGCCTGCGACCGTTACCGTTACGAGGGTCTGGGCTGCACGGAATATCACGACAACTGCACCGACAACCTGCACGCCGCCATGAAGGCTATTGGGCTGCAGGCGCTGGAAACGCCCAGCCCGCTCAACCTGTTCATGAACATTCCCGTGCACGACGACGACGCTCTGTCTTTCGACCCTCCCGTGTCGACACCGGGCAGCTACGTGCTACTGCGAGCCGAGATGGACCTGGTCGTCGCTTTTTCCGCTTGTCCGCAAGACATCCTGCCGATCAACGGCGTCGGCCACCTGCCGACCGAGGCACATTACCGTATCGAAGGCTGAAGCCGGACCGGCTTGCCGCGGACTCCCGGGATGACCGAGGCAGCAAGCGCGGGCATGGCGAATACCGGTCTGGCATCTGCCGACCTGCACCTGCTGCGGGTGTTCGCGACCGTGGTGGACTGCGGCAGCTTTTCAGCGGCGCAGCTTGCGCTCGGCATGGCGCAAAGCACGCTCAGTTCGCAGATGGCGGCACTGGAAGCCCAACTTGGTGAGCGGCTGTGCCACCGCGGCCGCGGCGGCTTCCGGCTGACCCCGGCTGGGCAGGTGGCCTACGAGGCGACGGGGCGGCTGTTCGCCAGCCTGGCGCAGTTCCAGCGCGACATGGCCGGGCTGCGGACGCGGCTGATGGGCGAGCTGCGCATCGGCATCGTGGACCAGGTTGCGACCAACCCGGCCAACCGCTTCGCCGAGGCCGTGTGGCGGTTCAAGGCGCGGGACGGCCGGGTGGTGCTGCATGTAACAGTGCAAGCGCCGCCGGTGTTGGAGCGCGATGTGGCTGCCGGGCGCCTCGACCTGGCCATCGCGCCCTTCTTCCAGCATGCGGCCGACCTGGACTACGAGCCCCTGTTCGAGGAGCCGCAGGGCCTGTACTGCGGCGCGGGCCATCCCCTGTTCGGGCAGGCGCCGGACGTACCGCTGCCGGCGCTGGACGGCGTGGAACTGGCTCAGCGCCGCTACATGGCAGGGGTCAGCACCGTCACTCGGCTGCCCACGCTGGAGCCGGCGGCGCAGGCCGACAACCTGGAAGCCATAGCTATGCTGGTGCTTTCGGGCCGGTTCGTGGGCTACCTGCCCGAACACGCCGCGGCGGCGTGGGTCGCCCAGGGTCGGATGCGAGCCGTGTGCCCAGCCGATTTAGGCTACGTTTCCCGTTTCGAAGTCGCCTCGCTCCGTCGGCGTCCGCAGCCGGCATCGCTTACGGCGTTCCTAGACGACCTGCGGGCAGCGCACGGGATCACGCAGGCGCTTAGGGCAGGTGCCATGCCTTAACATTCCGGCCGATTCTGTCTCCCCCGGAACTTCCTCCCGGAACATCGGCACCTGGCCTCCAGCAACCCCAACCCTTTCTCGGGGGGCCACATCCGCCAGGTTGGGTTTCGCGTCACAGTTCTAGGAAAAGGGGTCTGGTGGCAACCGAGCCAGAAGTCCGGCTCAGCGTCGGGAGCGTCACGCGCCTATGACAGCCGACGAGAGCGCACTGATCATCGGACAGCCAGTCATCTCGCCCGCATCGCACCCGCGAACCGCCTGTGCCAATGCACGTTCCATCGCCCGCAGGTCTGCAATCCTGGTCCGCACGTCGGCAAGGTGGGTTACCGCAATCTCGCGCACCTCGGCACAGGCGTCCTGGCCTCCCGTGGCCAGTGCCAAGAGCGCGCGTACTTCGTCCAGCGTGAACCCGAGTTCGCGGGCACGCCGGACGAAGGCCAGCCGCCTCACGTCCTGCGCCTCGTAGCGGCGGTAGGTGCCGCGCCGGCATGGCTTCGGCAGCAGACCGATGCGCTCGTAGTAGCGCACCGTCTCAATGTTGCAGCCCGTCCGCCGCGACAACTCGCCAATGGCAATACCGTCGTGTCCCATGGCCTGGCCCTCCGAAAGCGCTTGAGTCTGTAGCTGCTACAGACTGTAAGGGTTGGCCTTGCCCTTCCGTCAAGGAGACCGCTCATGCCCTCCGACCTTCCCGCCGGGTCCGCTGAAACCGCACCCGCAGCCCGTGGCAGCGGGGCCGTGCTGCTCACCGCCAGCGGCCTCGCCGCGGCGTTCGCGGTGGCCTCATGCTGCGGCCTGCCCTTCATCCTCGCCACCTTCGGCCTTGGGACGGCTTGGCTGTACGGCGTCGCTGTCCTCGCGGCGCCGCACCGGGTGGCCCTGCTCGCGGCTGCTGCCATCTGCCTTGCGGGCGGGGCCGTTCTGCTGTGGCGCCAGCGCCGGACGGCTACCCTCTGTATCCCTGGCAGCGTTTGCACCAAGCCTGCGGTTCGTGGCGTGACCACGGCCGGCCTGCTAGCCGGGTTCGTGCTGCTTTACCTGCGCTACGCCTATGCTTGAGGGCGCGGTGATCCTGGAATCGACCCTGACCTGCCCGCACTGCGGCACGGCCAAAACGGAAGCCATGCCGACCGATGCCTGCCTGTTCTTCTACGACTGCACCGGCTGTGGGGTGCTGCTCCGGCCGAATACGGGCGACTGCTGCGTGTTCTGCTCGTTCGGAACCGTGCCATGTCCTCCCATTCAGGCTGACGGCGGGAAGGCATCCTGTTGCCGTTGACGCAGGCACGAAAACCATCATCCGAAACGCGCCACGCCATGCGCGTTGTGCATGGCTTGAGGCGCCTCGCACAAACGAGCGTTTGAGCGGGCCTGCGACGCCCGACCTACAATCCGAGCCTATTACTCGCCTACCAGCTTGGCCGCCGTGGCAAGCGGTAGGAACAAGGTTAGTGGCCGGCCGGATAGGCCTAGAAAGCCGTGGTGGCGATAGAAGGCGCCAGCTTGGTCGTCCTTCGCATCAACCAGCATTGCAACTGCGGCCGCCTCCGCCCGCAATGCCCGGCGCAGGGCGTCCACAAGCAGCGCGGCCCCAAGCTTCTGGCCGCGTGCATCCCGGTCCACGGCCAGGCGGCCAATCCGGTAAGCAGGCAAGGACGGATAGCGTGGCAGCCGGCGTACGACCGCGTCGGGCAGGTCAGCAGGCACCACGCTCGCGGCGGCGAGAGTGTAGTATCCTGCAACCCGCCCAGCCCTGTTGACGGCTGCGAAGCAGCTCGCCACACGGCGGCGGACGTCCTGACCGACTTGAGTGCGCAAGTAGCCGTCCAGCGCGGGCACGCCGCTGTCGAAGCCCGAACGGTCGTGGCCCTCGGCCAGGCGCTCGATCCGAAACGGGCTGTGGCCGCCATCCGGCTCATCGCCGGCCGCCCTGGTCACGGCTCGGAGCTGCTGACCAGCCTGCGGTTGTGCTGGAAGGCGCGCCGGAGTGCCGGCGCCGGCTCAGGTGGGGCCATGACAGCCTCGGCGAAGCGCCGCGAGTCCTCGACTGATAGGCGCACAACCTCGGCGTCCTCGATCGTGCGCCTGGCTGCCGCATAGGCGACGGAGACGACGAAGTCGGTAAGGGTGCGCCCCTCGATCTCGGCAGCGCGCTTGAGAACGGCCATGATGTCGGCGGGCAAGCGTGCTTCTAGGCGAGCTGTGGGAGAGGGATGCGTGTCCATGCTGTGATGATACGGCAGAATGCCGTATGCGTCCAGCTATCTTGCATTCAGCCGTTTGCGGGGGGAGGAAGGCCGGCACCAGGCCGCGTCAGGCGCACCAAGTCATCCAGCTTTCCGGAACTGTCTCTTGAAACCACGTCCCGAATAGGTGAGGGTCCGCATGAGTTTTGGGAGAGCATGGGTGCCACAAAGGACGGGGCAGGGGGCTGGGCAAGGCCCGGCGGCACGGAAGGGGGCACCGCCTCGCAGGCGGGAGAATGGGCAGCCAGCTGCTGCCTACACTTGGCACGTCGCTGCCGGCGGCGTCCTGATCGTCGTGGACCTGGACCTGGATGGCTGGCGCTCCTTCACCAACGACGCCTGGGGCATCGTGTTGAAGCTGGCCGAACTGCGCCCGGACCTTGCCTACGGCAGCGTCCCCTGCATCGTCTATCGGGACAGCATGGGCCAGTGGGACGCCACGCGGATCGGCCCGGCGGGCACCTTCGGCGGCTTCGTGCCCATCGGCGCCGGAAGCGAAGCCGAGGCCGTCGCCTGGGTGCTGGCCCGGCATGGCTGAGCGGGCAGGGGCGGGCAGCAACGCCGCGGTCCGGGTGGGCGACCCGGTTGGCTACTCCCGCGTGTCCACCCGCGACCAGAACGCGGCCTTGCAGCTTGACGCCCTGAACGCGGCCGGGTGCGTGCGCGTGTTCGAGGAGACGGCGTTGGGTGCGCAGCGCGACCGGCCGCAGCTCGCGGCGGCCTTGGACTACATGCGCGCGGGCGACACGCTCGTGGTCTGGAAGCTGGACAGGCTGGCGCGGTCCACCAAGCAGCTCATCGAGACCGTGGAGGGCCTGGCCCGGCGGGGGATCGGCTTCCGCTGCCTGACACAGGACATAGACACGACGACGGCCGGCGGGCGGCTGGTGTTCACGATCTTCTCGGCCATAGCGGAGTTCGAGCGCGAGATCATCCAGGAGCGCACCCGCGCGGGCCTGGATGCCGCACGCGCCAGGGGGCGCCGCGGCGGGCGTCCGCCGGCGCTGAAGCCGCGCGACCTCAAGGAGGCCCGCGCGCTGCTGCGCGACCCGGAGATCACCGTCGAGGAGGTCGCGGCCCGGCTCAAGGTGTCGCCGTCCACGCTGTACCGCCACCTGCCGGGCGGGCGCAGTGCGGTTGTCGAGACGACGGGCGACCCTGCTTGAGGCACTGGCTAGACTATGAAGGAGGCGGAGCTTGAAGGTGCGGCATCAGCATGGGTGAGGGCATGACACGGGACCGCTGGCTCAGCCTCGGCCTGCGGGAGGACGCGCTGCCGACCTTCGAGGCAGGTGGCTTGCAGACCGTCGAGGCCGCCGGCAACGGGATCGTCGGCGTCCCCAGGCACGGCGCCGGCCACCACCTGCTCGGCACGGCGTCGTGCCGGGAGGAAGCGGTCGTAATCGCCACCATCCTGCGCCTGTTCAACCCCAACTGACGCGCGAACCCGGCATGTTCCACCTACCCAGGCCGGAGACATACAGCGAACCGTGGATAACACCGGGGATGGATCGGTGGATGCGGCCAAGCTGCTGGCCGTTGTTCCCCACCCGTTCACCGCTGGCGTTGGCTGCATGACAACCGGCGCTCTGCGGCTCTCACGCGGCAGGGGTGTCCGCTCCCCCGTCCAGCAATCAAGACGTCCGCCTTGCCGTAAGGTGGACTGAACCCCTTGGGTGAGACAGCAAATCACGGACAGCTCGGCTGCGTGACAGCCCTGGGCTGCTGCGCAGCAGCCCAGGGCTGGTTGGATTCGAACTCCACGGGCGACAGATAGGCAAGAGCCGAGTGGAGCCTTTGGCGGTTGTAGGCACTCTCGATGAACTCCCCGATGGCGTCCCTGGCATGGGCGAGATCACGATAGGCGCTGGCATCGACTTCCTCGTGCTTGAGCGTCTTCATGAAGCTCTCGGCCATGGCGTTGTCATAGGGGCAGCCGGCCCGGCTCATGCTGGGCTGGATCCCGTTAGCCTCCAGGCGGGCGATGTAGTCACCGCAAGCGTATTGAATACCGCGGTTCGAATGGTGAACCAGGCCGCCGGCGATCACCTCCCGGCTGCCCAATGCCATCTCGAGCGCGTCCAAGGCCAGGCTTGCTCTCAGGTGATCGGCCATCGCCCAGCCGACGACCTTGCGGCTGAACGCGTCCAGCACGATTGCGGAGCAATCCCCCGGAGGGATGCCCAGCAAAGCTGGGCTGGGCCAGGTAGATGAAGGCCTCGGCAAGTCGCACATAGGTCAGGTCTGCCACCCACAGCTGGTTCGTAGCCATGGGCATGAGGTGGCGCGCCAGGTTCGGCCACACCCGCCAACTGTGGCGCGCATCTGTCGTCGGCGGCCTGAACAGTGGCTTCGCCAGGCACAGCAGGTTGTCCTCGCGCATGATCCGAACCACGCGCTTGTGGTTGACGCACCAGCCCTCGCGCCGCAGCAACGCGCCGATCCGGCGGTAGCCGTAGTGGCGGTTGGCCAGCGCCAGGCGCTGGATGGCATCGCGCAACGCCGTTTCTTCGCGCAGCGGATCGCTGCGGGTCCAAGCGCGGTAGTAGGCCGCCCGGCTGACGCCGGCCAACATGCACATCCGTTCCACCGAGAGCCGCGTTCCAGGTGCTTCGCCTTGCGAACGCGTCATTGCCTGGATGTGGGCAAAAACGCTGTCACGCCAGGCGCGTCGCTCGGCCGGCGTGAACCCTCTATGTGCTGCAAGGCGCCCCTGAAAAAATCCAGGTCCAGCTGCTGCTGGCCAACCTTGCGCTCCAGCTCGGCAATCTGAGCCCGCGCCCGGACCAAGCCATCCGTCCTGGCCCGTGACGCGCGCAGGCTTTCCGCTGCAAGGACCTCCGGCGTGCGCGGGCGCCCGCGCTTGCTCGTCAGCGCCTCCGCGCCGTTCGCGCGGAACCGGTCGCGCCAGTGATAGATGATCGTTCGGTTGAGGTTCAGCTCAATGGCCAGGGCGCTTGCGCGCTCGCCAGCCTCCAGCCGTTCAACGGCCTTCAGCATGAACTCCCGGCTGTGACGTCCGGACTCGCTCAGGGACATCGGTACGTTCTCCTCGTTAGGAGCTGTCCGAATTTACCTGTCTCACTTCAGGGGTTCAGTCCAAAGGCGCCCGGAGTTGACGGACAAAGGGCGCGTGTCCGCCAGGGTTGGTTTGTTGGTGTGGACGGCCCCTGACGGCATCGATGTGCCAGAGTGAGGTCGTTGCTGATCTCAGACAGAGGAGGCCGTCCGTGGAACAGGTTAGCCGCATTGGCATGGACACGTCGAAGCACGTTTTCCAGTTTCATGGCGTGGACGCCTCCGAGGAGGCGGTCTTGCGTCGGAAGCTGCGTCGCAAGGAGATGGTGGCGTTCTTCGAGAAGCTTGCGCCGACCGTGGTCGCGATCGAGGCGTGCGGCGCGTCGCACCATTGGGCTCGGCTTCTGCGGTCGTTCGGCCACGAGGTGAAGTTGATCGCGCCTCAGTTGGTCAAGCCATACGTCAAGCGGGGCAAGAACGACGCGGCTGACGCAGAAGCGCTTTGCGAGGCGATGAGCCGGCCGACGATGCGGTTCGTGCCGGTGAAGACGGCCGAGCAGCAGGCGGCGCTGATGCTCATGGGCTTGCGCGAACAGCTGGTCGCCAGCCGCACGCAGTTGTCGAACGCCATCCGCGGCTATGCGATGGAGTTCGGGCTGACCGCCGCCCAGGGGAAGGCTCACCTGGAACCGCTGCTCGAGCGCATCCAGGCCGATGACAGCCTGCCGGTCTTGGCGCGAGAGCTGTTCGCGATCCAGGCCGAGGGCTATCGGCGGCTGCAGGCGCAAATCGACGAGGTGGATGCCAAGCTGGCGGCTTGGCAAAAGTCCGACGAATGCAGCCAACGGCTCATTAAGATCCCTGGCGTCGGCCCGATCGGCGCGGCGCTTCTGAAGATGAAGACCCCAGCGCCTGAACTGTTCAAATCCGGGCGTCAGTATGCCGCTTGGATCGGACTGACGCCAAAGGACCATTCGACCGCTGGCAAGGTCAGGCTCGGCGTCATCACCCGGGCCGGCGACGAGACCTTGCGCAGCGTATTGGTGGTCGGCGCCACCGCCGCGATCCAACAGGCTCAACGACATGGAAAGGCCTCGCCTTGGCTGGCCGCGCTTCTCAAGCGCAAGCCGCCGAAGCTCGTCGCCGTGGCGCTGGCCAACAAGATGGCCCGCATCGCCTGGAAGCTGATGGTCACGGGCCAAAGCTACGCCGCGAGATCTGCGCCCGCCGCCCTGGCGGCCGCAGCTTAGAGATCAGCCAAGCACGGCCGCCATTGAACGACAACCGTGCCGAGCTGATGCCAGAACTTGCAAGCAAACGGCAGATGATGTGATCGATCGGTCCCCGGCAAGAGACACTCCGTTGTCCGTCATGGCCATCGTAGGTCGTTCGTTTGTTAGGAACTCTTGTCGCGGAAACCATCTTGGCCAGCGTTCATGTGCGAGCGCGAAAACAGGCCGGACATATGAACGCAAGCGATCTGATCAAACCACCGCCAAACCTTGCGAGGAGGGGGCCGTCCACATATGACGGACACCCCTGGCCCTGGCTGCCGGTCAACGTGCTACAGCGTCAGAGGGCCAATCTGCACAGCTTCTCGGTCACTGGGCCTGTTTGTGGTGGTGAGCGGAACAGCCCCTATCGAGCGAGAGACTCCGCTGATATATGGTCAGAATGCTCAAGCTTTCCTGCCTTTGCGGCCAGATACGCGCCGAACTCAGCAAGCGGCCGGACTTCATCCACGAGTGCAATTGCACGCTATGTAGCAAGACAGGCGCTCGCTGGGGTTATTTCCACCCATCAGAGGTAAGTGTCGATGGTGATACGAAAGGATATTGCAGGGAAGACAAGGAGGACCCGGCAGCGGAAATCCAATTCTGCAAAAACTGCGGTTCAACGACGCACTTCAATCTGACCGCCAGTGCCGTGTCGAAGTTCGGGAACACGATGATGGGCGTCAATATGTTGCTTGCAGACGAGCGCGATCTCGCCGGGATAGAGCTGCGTTTTCCCGACGGACAAGCCTGGGCCGGGGCTGGTGAGTTTGCCTATGTCCGGAGGGCTCGCATCATCGGTCAAGCGGCCATTCCAGAATGACGGCGGCGGTACTCGCCACTAGGCTCTGAACGACCGTAACTGGTCGTCTCCGGACATCTTGGGTACGTTGGATACAGCGTCTAACGAAGAGAAGTAGCGGCCCGCTGTCCGTCAAGGTTCGGACACTGGTGGCGAATTTGTTTGTTACGTGGCGAGAGCAGCGAAGCGCGACAGGCGGGTGGGTGCGATGGGCCGGCCCCCAAACCAAGCTGCGATGCGGTCGAGGTTGATGGCCGCGGCGGTGGCGACATGCTGCAGGCCCGTTTTGGCCAGGCCGCGGTAGCGCGTCCGGCGCAGGCCGAACGCCCGCACCGCTTGCGACAGCGTGCTTTCGATCCCTTGGCGCTGCGCGTAGAGCCGCCTGCCCTCCGCCGTGCGCCCCCGTGCCCTGGCAGCGGCAAGGGCGTTGTGTTCATCACGCGGCAGGATCGCGAGCACCCGGCCTTGGTTGGGCGTTTGGGTCCGCGTGCAGCGGCTGCGGGACGCGCAGTTCCGGCAGTCGGCAGCCCTGAACTGGGCGCGGATCCGGGCGCGCTGGCCCGGGCGCTTCACGTCCTTATACCAGCCGGCGCTTTCCCTGCCTTCCGGGCAGCGCGCCTTCTGCCGGTCCCAATCCACGGTGAAGTCGGCAGCGGTGAATGCCCCCTCGGTGTGGCTTTGCCAGCTCAGGTCCGGCCGGCCAGGGCCGACCAGGGCGATGCCGTGCTGGGTGTGGGCGGAGATGAGATGGTCCGCGCTGACGTAGGCGGAGTCCACAAGGTGCTCGGACGGTGCCAGGTTTTTGGCAGCAAGGGCCGCATGGATCGGCGCCGTGCGGAGCGCGTCATGGACGTTGGCCGGCACGGTGTCGGCATGGACCACCAGGCGCGGCGCCCCTGGGTCGCAGGTTTCGGTGAAGTGGACCATGTAGCCAGTCCAAGTCGTGCTGGCCTTGGTGCGGTAACGGGCCTCGGTGTCGTAAGGCGATTCCAGACGGTCTCCGGGTCCGCGGCCCCGCACCGGCCGCAGCCGGGCGCCCCCATCCGGTCCGCCACCGTCCTGTCCGCCCTTAATCCGCTCAAAGTGCCGCGCCCACACGCGGCGCAGCGTCTCGATGGCTGGCAGCGTCGTAGCGTCCGGAGGCGCGTCCGTCCTGGCCAGCGCGTCGAGGAGCCGGAAGCCGTCCGCGCCAACCGTCGCCACGTAGGCGTCGCGCTTGGGGCCGACCTCGGGTATCCGCCGCTCCTCGACCCGCTGGTCATACCGCTCGTGCCAATCAGGTGGCGCAAGCACGCGCAGCCAGTCCGGCGCGACAACAGCGATGTCGTTCAGCGCCGCGCGCAGCGTTTCCGCCGCAAGCTCCAGGCGGTTGAGGCTGCGGACGGCGGCGAGCACGTGCGTGCTGTCGGTGCGCTGGCGCCCGCGCGCCTTGAGCAGTCCGTCCTCGCGCGCCGCGTCCAGCACCCGGGCCAGCAGCCGGTCCACGGCCGCGTCGCCCAGCAGCCTGCCGCGGAACTCGCACAGCACGCTACGGTCAAAGCCTGGGTCGTCGAGGTCGAGGGCCAGCAGGTACTTCCAGTCGATCCGGCCACGGACGGCTTCCGCCGCCTGCCGGTCGCTCAGACCCTCGCGGAACTGCATCAGCGTCACCAGCGCCAGCCGCCACGGCGCGTAGGCCGGCTGGCCGCGCTTGGGGTAGAGGTCGGCGAAGTCGGCATCCGTGAACAGCGTGCCGAGCCGGTCACGCAGGATCAGGCAGGCGTTGCCACGGCGGAACGCGGCACGGGCGACACGGGCGGTGTCGTCGGGCACGGGCGGGATCGGCTGCTGCGGGCGAAGCGACACGGGCACTCTCCGGATGGAAAGCTGCCCCAACGCCGCCAGCCCCGCCAGGCTCCCGAATTCGCCACCAGTGTC
>JAABUM010001618.1_pt1 | contig 32930 bp, 59 predicted proteins | sample 5559161 | NCBI WGS metagenome assembly JAABUM01 (sample SAMN10711868, study PRJNA513369) | rock metagenome | isolation source: Antarctica rocks | place: Antarctica: Victoria Land, Siegfried Peak nord
GCGCCGTAGAACTGCACGATGTTGCGGTCGTAGTTGAGGCCCTTCAGGATGCCCACCTCCTGCAGGGCAGGCAGCCAGGCGGAGTGGCCCTTTCGTCGCCTCCAACAGGACAATTGCTCTGCGGGACGTGCCAAAACCAACACACTGGTATCCTCGTCCTGCTGCAGCAGCTTCATGGGATACGCACATGGCCTGAAAGCAGGCGTGGGGAACCGTGCTTGGCTGCACTGCACTCAACAGACAGGATGCACTGCGGCCGCGGATCGCGCCTCAGTGAACTTGTCCATGTCGTTCTCGCTGCGCACGGTGATCTGCTTTGCGGCCACGTCCTGCACACCGCCGCGCAGCGCCTTGTACACCTGCTCGTATCAAAACGGAACAGGATTCAGTGGTATGCTCATGAGATTTGCTTGCGTGTTGAGACTGCTCTGATCAAAGTCTGACAGGTGCACCGCTTACTGCAGGTCAAAGAGACTTCCCCCGTCTCACACATCCCGCAACGATTGTGCAGACTCCCTGCAGCACCGGCAGGTCGGGTTTGATGCTGTCCAGAGCAAGCCCTGGCCGAGCATTCCATGGACGAGCAGTCCCTGTATGGAACGAGGCAGCAAGGCGTCTGGAGGGAATGCTACTGACGCGCCTTGCCGTACGCGCCCTCGCCGACCAGCCAGTCGCTCCCGTCGCCTTTCTTGCAGATGGTGATGTCCTGCGGCCGCAGCGCCCACCCCTGCAGCTTCCTGTCGAACGCCTCCAGCTCTGCGCGCATGGAGGAGCCAGCCTGTTGCTTGAAATATTATAAGGCCCCCCCTACGGCAGGCACGCGGCAGCATGATCCACCGCGGCCAGTGAGGCAGGTCCTGAGTGAGAGCGATGCATTAAGATGCAGGTGGCAGCACAGGTCCTTCAGCACAGGGGGTTCTGGAATACTCGCAGGAACGAATGCGCATCATCTGAGTGGCGACAAGCAGAGCGCGGGACGGCAGACCTGGAGGAAGCTCGTCTTCACTGACAGCTTTGTAGGCGCACCACCAACCTCGCCAGATGATGAGCACTGCACAACAGTGAAAGTACTTAGGGAAGCTCTATGTGGTCTCGGCAGCGTCCGGAAAGGCGTTGGCGGCTGCCCACTGCACACATGCGCCACCCAGATGCTTCCCATCGCCGATCTGCTTGATGCTTTGGCGCAGCGCTGTGCAGGCCGCAGCAATGCTTGCTGCTGTGAGACGTGCACCCGGCACTATCCAAGGCAAAGGCGTCAACTGTCTATACTCACATAGGCAGAGTATTAAGCAGCCGGCCAGGCTGCTTGCGGTGGTCAGCTTGTGATTGGCGCGGGCTGAGCTGTTCGGCGGCAGCGAGGTGACGTCTGTGATGTGGCGGTGCGCGAAACCATCCCGCTGCAGTTGCGCCCACTGCAACAGGTGGCAGATTACGACCAAAAGACTGTTGCTTCTGTTGTGAAAGCGATGCGCATCATTGAAGTATTTCCAAACCTGCACCTGAGAAGCTGCACCAGAACAATCGTCGGCATGCGTCAAGCCTTGGCACAGGCATACTTGCTCCGAGCGTTGCCATTCTTTATGCATTCTGCAAAAATTGATGTGGCGATCTCCTTTGCAGGAATCGCGTGGCATATCTTACCTTCTGGGTGCACAATGATTTGCATGTGTGTTTGGAATGGAGAGCGCAGAACAAGAGCGCGCCTCGCGAAAAGCGTACAGCTCCGGTGCGGATCGCACAGCGGCAACGGTCACACTCCCACGAACGCCAGTGGCGGCGGCCACCACCGGCAACGCCGCTGCCAGCGCATCCTCAAGGTCCTGTGCGATGGTAGGTAATGGTTGATCACATGCTGGGAAGAGAGGCTGTTGACCGCAACTCACTGCAAAGGTAAAGTGGACACAGGAGCAGCTCGTTTTTTACCGAGACAGAACAGGGGTCATGGAAGCCAAGACTAGAGCTTTGCACAAGAAGTATCTTCGAAGAACGCCGGACCACAAATGCCCGACATGCCTGTGCGGAGTAGGATCCCTGCTCATGTCCGGTGCTGATGTGGAAGCGCATGGCGGCGCTCGTACTGCTTCCCGCATCCAGCGCCACGTCCAGAGGCCGCGTTGACAGCAGCCATGGGGAGGCGGCGCGCACTGCCGCCTGCGGCCCAGGCGGGCGATCACGGCTTAGCTGCATTCGGTGTGCCTTCTAGCAAGCTGCTGGGCCTGGATCTGATCATACTCCGTGGTTCAGCTTCGCAGCGACAGCTGACTCTGTCAATGCGGCAGAACAAGCTCTACCTGCAGTGCTGTCTGCGCCAGCACACTGTTGGCAAGGGATCCATAGCCAGCTCCTGCCACCTGCAGAGCGCGTTGACGGCCTCGAACCATCGCAGCCTTCAACGCAACAAGTGTTACCTGTGGAACATCCTCAAACTGGAAAGGTGCACCGCCAGGTGCGCTCATAATCAAAAGCTGAAGCGAACCCAGATGTAGAAACACATTGTGGTGCTGCGAAGACAAACGGTGCCAGGCAGTGGAATCAACCTCCACGTCCACGATGAAGTCGCTCTGGCTCCTGTTAATGTGCGACGGCGGCAGGCGCATGTACAGGCTCAGGGCATTCGGCAGCAGGTGGCGGTACTCGGGGAGAAAGCCCACCTGCACAACGACAGCAGCAGTCTCTGGGGAGCTGATCAGCATGATTTTGTAGCCAGGACAGGCATGCGATCAAGTCCGCATTTGCAAATGTGGCTCGTCCAGCCAGTGTTTATGCTCGCATCACATAGCAGGCATTGCCAGAAACTGCTCGGCACAGGCGCCTTATACAGTCTGGGCAGCACGTCGCACGTTGAAGCCCTGGGCGTCCATTGCGCGCGGCAGGAATGACGACAGCATCTCGCCCCACTTTGGCTGGAGCATTGGGCAACACATCAACTGCTTCAGTTGCTATACAGCCTCTCGGATCGTCACACCCAGGCCCCAGAAGCCGTGAGGATGCATGACAGTGGCGGCAGTCGCCAGCAGGTTTATTCGTTTCCAGGGAAGCAGCTTGCAGGTTTCAGACACAATGCGAAGTCACGGCAGCTTGCGGCTGTTGACACAACCTCATTGCAGCATCGGCAGCTCTTCACAAACCTGCGCATTGGGGATGGACTCCGAGCGGGCTGTCACGTATGTCGTGGCTACCACATCGACTGCTGCAAAGTGCTCCGGCACCCCTGAGTCCGAGGCACTGCTGCTGGCATTGCCGAGTGTTGCCGCATCTGTACAACAGAGGAAGGTGAATCACTGCCTGCTGTAATGTCTTGTGATTGTACACGAATGAAATATCATCCATCCATCCACCATCCATCATCCATGATAATCATCCAGAATCATCCACCGAGGTGCCCTTCGCTCACCTGATGACGAAGCTACCTCGTGGCCGTCACGAGTCATGCGGCAGACCCCCGCAGCCGCCACTTTGGCGTCCCAGCGCCCAGGAAGCTCGCGGACGCGCACAGGCATTGCAGCTGCTGGGTAAACCTCCACCTGGGCAATGTGCAAACAAAAATCCGATCAAAGACATAGAGACTTCAAAAGCTCGATGGAAGAGTTCTGTGCGGCCCGCCTTTGCTGCTAGGCTGGCAAAGACGCCAGCTGTTGCGTGCGCGGGATCTACCGCAGCATGCAGCAACAGGCGTGCTGCTCGTAGACCTTGCTAGACCTCACGCTGAGCACTCGCCAGCTGCAAGCACTTTCCTGATTAGAGTATGCCCTCACCTGTTGTAAGTAATCACACCTGAGCAGAGAGAATTGATTGTGCTTCCAAACAAGGCACTTCAAACTAAACGCGCCTCAGTGTGCAGCTTCAGCAGGCTGTAGTAGGTGATGAAGGCGTGGCGCAGCGCCGACACCAGGCATGGCGACACGCCACCGGCCATCTGGCTGCCGACCACCCTGTAGCGGCTGCACGACGTGGGCGCCATCTGGTGCGGGCCCAGCTCCCCCGGGTGCAGGACCGCTGCGAGGGGCACCGTCCACGCGCCTGTGCACGATTGAATGCGTTTCAGAATCATGTGGTTCATCGATCGTGTGTGCGCCGTACGGTGCGGTGGGCACCGGGCGATGCTGTCGGTCTGCGACAGCAATGCAGCAGGTGCCATGTGTTGACCTGCAGAAACTGGAATCTCAATGCATCCTGCCTTCCATCCAGCGCTGCTGCTCCACCATCACAAACTGCGCTGTGCTACAGGGTCAGCTGATCAGCAGCCTCGCCAGTGTGTGTGCAATAATGCTGGCCCTGCAGCGGGGGACTGTGCTGTATCGAGGAGCATACCTAGGCCACGATGGTGCGGTATGTTGCCGCTGAGGTGTGCGGCAGCTCCTGCCGCCTCCGCCGCTGGATTCTTCAGAGGACTTGATGCAGCTTGTGCCAGCTCGCTCACGGCGTCCAGCTGTAGATGTGCCTTCAAGACCGTGTCGCTGCCTGCCTGATCGTGATGCTGCTCTGGGGGCGCTGGCATCGCTGCGCTGCAGAGGGAGAGCAGGGCCGCGGCGATGCTGACTGCTTGCGGCACTGACACTGGCGCTGGGCGCTGTCGACTTTCGAGGCTCATCATCATGGGGATCAATTGCGAGCAAGTTTGAACCTTGCTGACTTGCACAGATCAGTAGCTTGGCTGTACCGGGACGGAGGCTGGACCTCGGAGCGGATTACAGCAGCGGTTTTGATGTTTCGCTGTGGAGTCCATCAGGTGTATGCCCGCTGCTGCTGTTTTGCTTGGAATGTTGTTTCGCAATTTGGCGTGATTTGGCGAGTAGGAGGAGCTGAAGGCGAAGTCAGGCTACACTACAGCGGATTTCATGGCTATTTCATAGAGACAAAAGGCAGAGAAATATCTTTCCCGGCAAGCAGAATGCGGCCGGTGGCGAGATTGATCGGGAAGCCACAACTCATGGGAAATTTCCCGCCAGTTTTTCCGCCACCCTCGGATCCTCAGCAATGCGAACGAATCGGCAGCCCACAAGGCAACTTTGCCACTTTGCACGCCAGACCTTTCCAAGCCATCAACGCAACGGAACAACCAGCATATGCAGATGCTTCGTGTAATGCCGAGCAGGCCGCAGGTGCCCTACGTATACGTATAATCATACGTATACTCATGAGTAGTTGTTCCATGTGGAAGCTGACGCATGCTTCGCCTGTGCCGATCCGTGGCGTGGCTGTGATGTGCACAAGGATTGATCGTCGTCTTGACTTGTGACTGCCTCTGTGTCGCCACCTTCAAGGGCAAGTTGCGTGCTGGCAGGGTGGCCCCACAGATGCACGCCAGGCCGTCATCCGGGCGGCGATGACACAGCCGTCCAAGCCGGTGTCGGCCAAGACCTGACGCACTCGTCAGGCAGATCCAGTCATATTCGAGCCCTTCCAAGTCAGATTTGAGTCCATTTAGGAAATAGCAGGGCACCCTGCCATTCTGCGGTATTTCAACTGAAGTCAGTGTCGTGCCTTGGTGCACAAGTTCTCCTGGGCTAGACAGGTAGTCGCAGCATTTGCAGTTCTTCATGCTGATGACTGCAGCATTACATTAATTCGCGTGCAGCTCCACTGCAAAATACATATTGTGTTGCTGGAACTTATTTATCTGTTGCCGCCGCCGCAGGCTCGCCTACCAGCAGTGAGGGGGATGCGCTGTACATGACGGAGCTTTTTCTGTGGCTGGAGGAGCTCGAGCACATCTTTGAGCACACTTGTGGCTCTGTGTGCTAGCTTGATGGTTAGGACGGCTGCTGGATCCTGAAGACATGACATAATACAGGATCAGATATTTGCTGAGACATTGGCCGCCGCTTGAGACATGTCTGATGCTCACTTTACAAACATATTTAAGGCTGTCTTAGTGATGTCTCTTTCGTGAAGGTTCGTCTGATCTTATTACAAAACTGGCGATAAGACTTACAAGGATCCAGTTGGGATTCGACAAGATCAGACATGATCTCCGCTGGGGATTGCAACAGCCCCTGAGTGCCCATCAAACCCATGAGGTTGACTGCGTGGAACTACTGATAACTGACCAGGATGCGGCGGCACATGGAATAGGTCCGCCTCAAACTCCTACTGTCTTGTGTTCCTGACACCCTCAAAATGCCGCCCCTGACGCCAGCTGGAAAGGGTTGGGCGGTGGGCTTGGACTTTCCTTTTTCTCGCCCGATACGGAGGCCGGCTCCCAGCCAGCTCCGCCGCCGTCAGAGCTGCCGCCGGTTTCGGCCGGTTCCTGAAAGGGGTTGGGCGGAGGGGTAGCTGCCGTCCGCTCAGGTGGGGATGCTGCAGGCTGCAATGTATTGCTGCGGGCGCTGCTGCTGCTGCCGCCGCGGGCCAGCGAGCAGGCTGCACCGCAGCCGGCCCACCCGCGTCTGCTGCTTTGGGTGCGGCCCGCCGACTTGACAAGTCCGAACGCCGTGGCCGCTTCAGCCGCCTGCGGCGCGGCGTCGGGCACCGGCGCTGCCTATGCAGCCCCTGCGGCCGGCTGGCAGTCGCCCGGCTGGCAGCCACGCGGCGGCCATGACGGCTGCTTCCGCAGCTCCGCCGAGGCGCCGCCACTGCTGCCGCCGCTGCTGGTCATGCACTGCCCTGCAGCCGACAATGGGGAGGCCGCTTGGTTGGGCTGGCCGCCGAAGACCGAGCTCATCCTGCGAAGGCCTGCAGTCAGGGCGGACTGCCTCCGCTGCAGAAACGTGCGCAGGGCTCCGCTGCTGCTGCTGCTGCTGCTGCTGCTGCCGCTTGAGAAGCGTTCCTCCTTTGCCTCTTCCGTGGCCCCAAGGTCACCAAGAGCGGGAATGCGGAGTTTGGCGCAGGCTGCAGCCTCCGCCAGGACCGCCGCGGACCCCCGGCGGAGCTCTGAAACGCTGACAGGCTTTGGCAGCCTGAACCTGTTGGTCGGCACAGTGCCAAAGCGTTACTGAGTGGAGGTGGGATTGTACCAGCAGATTGCAGGTTCCGGCGACGCTGTGCACGGAAGCTTACGGTGCATGGTGCAGGCGCCAGCAGAACTATTGTAGTGCATCTTGAGGTCTCACGGGCTACTCACCCTGTCGGCCATGAAGCCGCTCGCTGCAGGCTCGGCACAGCTTCCTCGCAGGCGGCAGGGTAGGCCGCGCTGTGTCGCTGCGCCAGCACATCACGCCGCAGCTGAGGCCCGAACTGCAGTCAACAGCGAGGGTCCAGGTCCTAGGCAACATTCGTGCGATTGCGGCACTCACTTGGCGACAAGAAAATCAAAGGGTCAGCCCTGCAGTGCTTATTGCTGACAGAGCAAGGGTGTCGACTAATAAGGTGCCAGTGTGCCTAATGCTCAGATCACACATCCTGGAATGAACTCCATGCACAGCAATGTGCAGCTGAGCGCTTCCTCTTGACCAGAATGGATTGCACACAGCTGCATGCATCGGGCAGGCCTTGATGCACTAGAGCTGAGGTGAGGTCACAAGCCATATTTTGGAAGATGCGAGGCTCGCCTGCACATGACGGCCCTGGCCAGCAAAACCCTGCTGCGCGCGCCGCATCATGGACGGCCGCCGCCCATCGGCGCGAGGCTGCTGCTCCAGGATGCCCTCGCTGCTGGAGCGGCGGAACATGCCCAGCGTGGGACTGCTTGCGTCGGTGCTCCTGTCGGCACGCCGCGGCGCGGCTCCTGCTAACCCGTGGCATGACATGTTTTCCGAAGCTGACAATGCACCGTACACTTAATATGGTAACCAGAACTGTGACCGAATGCATCAGCAGCACCTTCAGTGCGCTGAACTGTTCCTACTTAAGAGGAATGAGCAGCGAGCAGGCTGCATACTATGATACCTGCCGCCACACAATCAGCAGAACAGCGACCATGCCACTACGCTGCCTGGTGCAGCTCAGAGCTGCAGGTAGGCATAATATTTCTTCTCTCTGTCCTCACGCAGGCATGGTGTAGGCCGGCAGCAGCTGCCAGCACTCACCGGGCGGCTGCTGCGGCATGGCCGGATGGAAGATGCGGGAAGGGCTGGAGCCGCCAGAAAATCCGCCAAACTCGCGGGCAATGGCCTCGATCATCTTGCGGCGCGGCATCCCCAGGGCTGAGCCGCCGAGGCCTTCCGGCAGCGCCCGCAGCGCAGCCGCCGCTGCGATGTCCGCCGCGCAGGAAGCCTTGAGCCGGTCGAACACCTCCTGTGCGGCAACCTTTTGAGTAAGATCTGAGTATGGGAATTTGACGCGTGCCGACAGGGACCACAGCAATCCACCGCTTCAGCTGCTGGCGGTCAGTAAAGCCATGAATCATCCAGCAGATTGCCTCGTCTGGGTCCTGAATTAGCGTTGCTGCACATGATGGGAGCTTGCGATTTCTGCCACGCGCATTTGACGAGAAGTGTGGCTGAGGCGAGTCTCGCCGACGGCCGGCCGCAGATCTCTGTTCCACTGGCATCCAGTATCTGCACCTTGGTGTTAGGGCGGTCCTCGGCAATGCACGCCGTGCAGTCGAAGATGAGCTTCAGCACATCGGCGGGGCAGTCGCGGGGAACCTGCGGCTCGCACAGCGTCACCCGCCGCACCGGCATCGTCTGCGTCACGATCTGCGCGCGACAGGCGGAAGTGTTGCAGTCATCCAGACCCGCAAGGCTAGTCGATAATCGACATGGAGCCGCTCCGCCAGAGGCCGCCTTTCCTTTATGACTTGCTACGCCCCAGATCAACCTCTGTCCACCCCAATCTGGAAAGGACGCAAGGCTAGTAAATGAGGAACATATGATCTGGTGCACGTCAGATGAAGCCTGTTCGCATGTGCTGCTTCGTGGCCCCTTGGCGACAGAGGCATCGCTTTAGATCACGTTCATAAAGATCTCGCTGTGCGCACCTCATGTAGCAGCACTCCCAGGCTGAAGATATCTGCAGGCAAAATGCTTACCAGCTCTGTTTCAGTCATGCAGAATGGACAAAAGCGGCTGCGGTAGAAGCTGCCAAGCAGAAGGTCTCCTTGCAGGTGTGCTTGTCGCGAGCAAGCTGCCAGCTCGTGATAAACGACAAAACGATGCAGCAATCAGAAGAAGCAGCCTCACCAGCCTTGAGAGTGAGCTCTTCTTGCAGCAAAACCTCCGGGGCAGCGTAACTGAACGTCCCTGCGGTGATGAGGTGGGAGCGTTCTTTGGCCTTCTGTGAGGACTGAACTCGCCATCGAAAGCTGGGTGCTATCCACAAGGAACACGCATGTCCATGGCACCAGCATCAGCAAGCGTGCTTGGCAATTGTTGTTCTTATTTGGTTGCAACGCAATGGTTGTGCTGCACAGCAGGTAAAGACAGAATGGGAGACACACCTGCTAGGGCATTGGCATTCCGGGCGCGGTCTTCCAGCACCCCAGACAGCCCCACATCGCAGATCTGCATCGCAACGTGGACACGATATCTGATGTTTGATCTTTTTCTTTCAGATCATGTGCAGTCTGGGAGCGATGCTTTGCTGGCAGATCTGCAATCCGCTTGCTGGCTGCATTCAGCTTGCGTTCCGTGTTTCACAATGAGCAGCCAGGCAGATAGTGCGATGAGTGCGTCATTTGTGGCAAAACAGGCCGAGCACTGCGCCATGCATCGTGACATGAAACCTCATGTGCGACATGATGCATCGCAGACTACACTCGTGTGTTCGCGCGTATATGTTCCAGCAGCTGGCAGTTTGTAGCATGTAGGTGTGCCGGCGTCGAGCATACCTTGGCAATGTCGTGGCTGCCGTTCAGAAGGACGTTCTTGGACTTGAGGTCGCTGTGCAGCACCTGCAGCGGGTGTACACAGCACGGACTGATCTTGACAGTGTTGTGTCGTTGTTGTCACATTCTGCCTTGCAACGAGCTGAAGCTCGACACCGCCAACAGCCGGTGCCGGACAACCCCTGTAGCAGCCTGAATTTTGGTGAACAAAGCTCCACACAAAGGCAAACAGCTGATTCATGCGCAGATCGCGACGTCAGCAGAGAGTGCAGGTTGCGGTGCCAAAGGGAAGGGTGAGAGGTAATGGACAGGGAGTCGCACATCGTGGGAGTGCAGAAAGTGAAGGCCGCGCACGATGTCTAGCGCGATGCGGTGCCCCTTTTGGTACCAGCTCAACTGGGGGTCAGTAGCCAGCGCCGCGCACAGATCGCCACCTGCGACAGAGAGCTTCCGTGTAGATACTTGGACTCGCAGGATGATTCGTGCATGTAGTTCCCTCTCTGAAGCCGATGCTGCTGACAAAACGTTACAGGAAAAAGCAGACCGTGGAGGCATTCAGTTTCAGTTGCGCCGCTGACGCAGCAGCATGGCTGCAGAAAACAGCAGCTGCTCAAGACTGATCATGGTAGGAGCGTCGTGGCACCTTCCATGTACTCGCAGACGAGCATGGGGTCGCCTCCCGGCTGCAGGCAAACGCCGTAGAACTGCACGATGTTGCAGTCGTAGTTGAGCCCCTTCAGGATGCCCACCTCCTGCAGGGCAGGCAGCCAGGCTGTGGCGCGCTTGCCTCTTCTGGAGAGGCCAGATGGCCAGTTTCTCTGCGCCATTGGCCCTCCGAATGCTCAGTTATTCTCGTCCTGTCGCAGTTGTTTTGGAGGAAATGCGCATGGCCTGCGTGACAGCAAACATGAAGTTCTTGACTGACCGCACTGCACTCAGAAAGACACACGGCCGTTGCAAAGAGGATCGTGCCTCGGTTAACTTGTCCATGTTGCTGTCTTCGCGCACGTGAATCTGCTTGACGGCCACGTCCTGCACGCCGCCGCGCATTGCCTTGTACACCTGTCGAGGGACATGGTGAAAGAGGGTTTGTATAGGGTTTCTAGGGCATTTTTCGGGTTAGGATTATACAAATTCCTTTTTTTCAGAGGAGTATTCTGAATGAATCGGCGCACTCGGCGCATCACGATGCCCCACGCCGCCACACAGCGCCTTGCTTGTGCAACTGCTCACGCCAAAGTAGACCCTGGAGTCGAGTGCTGTATGTGTGTGTCGAGAGTATGAACCGAATGCTGTCGGTGTCCCTGTGTTGTAGCAACATTGGACAGCTGCCCTGATGATGTGCGTCCAAACTTGTACAGACTCCGTGCAATACACCCCCTTGCCCCCGAGTGACTTCAAACATCCAACTAGGCTGGATTGGACAGCCAGTTTGGGCGGGCAGGGTTTAGTGTTATGTGGCATACGTCACACCCACCGAAAGCTCATGAGCGGAGCTACAATATGAGACCATCAGCCCATCTGTAGAGGGAGAACCCATGTGGTTGTTGCCCTCCCAAAGCCAGGACCCCACCATCACCAATATTTCTGGCGGTCAGAACTTCAAAGACACACAGAGGCCGGAGCTGATTGTTTCTGCATGAGCTGTTTGCACCAGCAGTCTTGTCGTAGAATTACGCGTCGATTGGTCCCCCCTATGTCCCAATCAACGCTCGGCATCAAAAGATGCAAAAAAGTCACTGGCAGGATCTGCAATTTGCAGTTCCTGAAATGACTGGCTTAAAAATACGCTGGCAAAAGGCTTCTAGATGGACTTCTGACGCACCTTGCCATAAGCGCCCTCTCCGAGCAGCCAGTCGGCCCCGTCGCCTGCCTTGCAGATGGTGATGTCCTGAGGTCGTAGCGCCCACCCCTGCAGCTTCCTGTCGAACGCCTCCAGCTCTGTGTGCATGAGGAGGCTGCCTGGCTGTGATACTTCAAAGCCTTTCAAGCCGGGCACAAGGCAGCAGGGTCCTTTCAAATGTGTGGTAAATTTGATCAGAGGATACATGTGTGGCTGTCCTGTGATGCTTTCCAAACTCTGCGAAACCCAGCCAACATTCGATCACAGAATGAAAGCACGTCATTTGGCGGGCTCTGTCTGCAGAGGCCCGATGCTATGACTGATAGCGGACCTGGTGTCAGCTCGTGCTTATCGGCAGCCTTGACGGAGCCCCACCAGCTCCGCGAGATAAGCACTGCACAGCGGCACGATAGCGTTGTCATTGTTGGCGATTGTGCAGGCTAGGAGCTCGTACAGCACTGACACTCCGCATTAACTTCCCAGTGCTGTGCTGCTTGCGCTGCGGCAGGATTGCAGCATTGGCTTGCTGCGTTTCATACAGATAGTTTCCAGTGGCATCATGCAGCAGCTGCGCACACTCACGGAGACACAGCAGCAAAGCGAAGCCGGCCAGGCTGCCCGCGACGGCCAGCTTCCGCCTGGCCTGGGCTGAGCCGTTTGGAGAACGCGAGATGACGTGCGTCAGGCGACGCTGCGGAAGACCCTCCCGCCGCTGCTGGTCCCACTGCGGCGGACAGCAGATAATGTCACTTTGATGTTGCAGCTGCGTGTGTGCCATGCCGGTGATAGAAGGTTTGTGGGCTGAGAAAGTCAAGAAAGGATATAAAACGCGCGGCACAAACCCGAGGCGTGTATGTGTCTGTGATACAGAGCAACGGGGCAGGATATGCTGGTCGCCAAGGGGCGAAGTGGCAGATGCCTCTACTGCATGCCAGTTGAAATGGCCGTGAGGTGGAAATTGAAAGCATCGGAGATTGAAATCAGGAACATGCCTTGCGAAAGGGGTAAAGCTCAGGCGCAGATCGCACAGAGGCAACGGTCACACTTCCGTGCACGCCTCTTGCAGCGGCCGCTCCCGGCAGCGCTGCTGCCAGCGCAGCCGCTAGGTCCTGCGGGTGTAGGTAAAATTCCGTTACATGCTGGGAACGGAAAGGGTGCTTGGCACCACAGCTGACCAGCTGGCTGCACAGGTGATTGCAGACTTCAGGCACGGCTCTGTTTCCGCAAGACAAGCAGTCAAAACAGTCATTGGGGGCAAAGCATGGATCTTTGCCAAAAGCTCTCATCTCCGTTGACATATGTATCTGCAGACACCTGCACCAGAATACGCACTTTGCTCATGCACACCTGAGCAGAATAAGACTTTTGCTCATGCCCGGTGCTGATGTGGAAGGTCATCGCTGCGCTCGTACTGCTTCCCGCATCCATCGCCACGTCCGCAGGCCGCACTGACAGCAGCCCTGGTGTAGTCGCGCAGACAGCCGCCTGCGGTTCAGCGGGCGATCACGGCTTGCAAGGTGATCGGGCTGCGAATATTAAGATTGCCGACAAGAGCCTGCGCTGGTGGTCGCTCATTGCAAAAAGTATCACGGCATGCCTGGTGGCTTGGCTATCCGAAACAACTCGCCCTACCTGCAGCGCCGTCTGCGCCCGCACGCTGGTCGCAAGGAACTCTGAGCCGGCTCCAGCCACCTGCGCAACGGATTGGCAGCCTAATGCCATGGCTGGCAGCTTCTGCGTGAACCAGTGTTGCCTGCAAAACACAGGTCGAAACACCCGTGGATAGATAAGGCTCGAATAGAGCGATACAAACGGGCAGCACATTGTGGTGCGGAGACAGCAACGTTGTCCGAATAGGTGATGCCCACCTCCAACTCAGCAATGAAGTCGCTCTGGCTCCTGTTGATGTGCGACGGCGGGAGGCGCATGTACAGGCTCAGGGCGTTCGGCAGCAGCTGCTGGTACTCGGGGAGGAACTCCACCTGCGGGGGGCATCCACTGGGGAGTCAGATAATCATTCGGTGGGAACCAGTCTGCGGTGAGCTTGCATCTCATACCAGAGTTGTACTGTCAACTTCTTCAGAGCTTTCTGCATCGCACAGCAGCCAGATACTACACGGCATACATGCACGGTGTTATCTGGGCAGCACATCGCACGTTGAAGCCCTGGGCGTCCATTGCGCGCGGCAGGAATAACGACAGCATCTCTTCCCATTTTGTCTGGACCACCAAACCGCATAAATGAGACGAGGGACCCGTACGGTACAGCCTCCCGGTTTTGATGCATAGATGCAAGTGCAGTGAGTTCACCTGTCCCAGAAGGAAAAACAAAAACCGCCGAGAGCAACACGCAGCAGGAGATGCGAACAAAACAGATTTCCTTGTCAGCAGGTTTCCGATGCACCTGTGCATTGGGGACCGAGTAGGGTGTCGCATATTTTGTGACCACCACCTCGACCGCTGCAAAGTCGTCCAGCCCTGTGTCGGTGGTATTGCTGCTGGCGTCGCTCAGTGATGTCGCATCTGCTCAACAGCACAGATTCTCACCACCCCACGCACATTGCTATTGGACTCACAGGCATGAAGTGCTGAAGTGGCACCATTTGCCGCCCACATGCATTTGCGACTTTGGCAGATCCTGGCCTGAAAGTTCCTGTTGCATCCGTTAGGGCTTTGACATCACCACTGTGGTGCATTTACTAGCTCACCTGATGACGGAGGGGCATCATGGCTGTCTTGAGTAATGCCCCACACCGGCCCAACCGGCACAGCCGTCACAGCAACGTCCATGTATCCTGGCTGCTTGCGGATGCGCACAGGCACTACCGCCGCCGGACGAACCTCCACCTGGGCACAAGTAAAACATTGTTTTGCAAGCTGGTGGCGACTGCACTGGTTTGCGTGGCCCCAGCGACATGACTGGGAGAACGACGAGGCGCGCCCTGTTGCATGTATGAAATCAACTGCAACATGCAGCAAGTCAAGCTGAAAAAACACCAGCAGCAGGAACTGTCCGAATGGTTGGCTCTCACTGAGACACCTACTGAGAGTGGTCACACATCGACAGAGAGTTGCTGCTGATCACTTCCAGAAACGCGTGTCCCAGGAAAGCGCGCCTCGGTGTGCAGCTGCAGCAGGCAGTGGTAGTAGGTGCTGAAGGTGTGGCGCAGCGCCGACACCAGGCTCGGCAACACGCCGGCGGCCATCTGGCAGCCAACCACCCTGTAGCGGCTGCGGGTGGTGGGTGCCATCTCGTTTGGGCCCAGCTCCCCGGGCTGCAGGACCGCTGCGAGGGGCGCCTCTGACGCGTCTGCACACGAGTTATTTGGGGGATTCAGCACTAGCAGACTTGCCGACAATGTCACGCTCGCCAATGCTGTGCAGGACCCTGTTCAACGCAGCAGGTGCCACATGATGACCTTGGACTGCGAACCGCATCAAAACCTACAGATGTGGAGAGTCCATAAAGTACCCTGCCGCATGTCCTGCGCTGGTGTGACTGCGCTGCGATGATTACGCAGCATACCTGAGTCGTGGTGCGGCGGGTTGCCGCTGCGGTGCGCGGCATCTTCTGCCGCCTCTGCTGCTGGTGCGGCCAAGGGGTCTGATGCAGATTGCGCCAGCTTGCTCACGGCGTCCAGCTGGGCCTTCAAGAGTGCACCGCTGTCCACCTGAGCATGCTGCTGTGGGTTTACGGGCATGGCTGCGCTGAGGAGGAAAAGCAGGGACGCGACGATGTCGACTGCTCGCAGCACCGACACTGGCGCTGGGCACTGACGACTTTCGAGGCTCATGATCATGGGGACCAACTGCGAGCAAGCTCTAACCTTGCTGACGCGCAGCGATCAGTAGCTTGGCTGTACCGGGACGGAATTTGGACCTCGGAGCGGGATACAGCAGCGGTTTTGATGCAGTTCCACGTGTGAAGTCCATCAGTTGGATGCCCGCTGCTTGCTGGTTTGCATGGAGGGGTTCCGTAATCTGTTTGGCGACTCGAAGGACCTGAAAGGCGAAAATCAGGCTACGCAACGGCGGAGTCTAAGGCTATCATAGCATAGAGAAAAAGTCAGAGAAGTCTGAGTTCCTCATCCCTCTACGGCATGCTAGCAGAATGCTGCCGGTGATCAGATGAATCGGGAAGCCACATATCATGGCCTTCCCGCCAAGTTTTCCGCCAAATTTCCGCCAAACATCGGACCCTTGATTCGAATCAGCAGCCCACAATGCACTTTGCCACTTTGCACCCAATCACATTTCCGGCATCGTTCTTGAGTCTTGGCAGCGCTAGCGAGCATCACAACAGCCAGCACCATGCAGTTGCCGCGTGTAATGCCGAGCAGCAGGCCGCTGCTGCCCTGCGTGTGAGTAGTTGGCCACGTGCAAGCTGTATTTGGTCGCCTGTGTTAAAGCTTGACGTGGCTGCGACGTGCAGAGTGTATGCTTTGATTGTTGTAGGCTGCAACTGACTTGCAGTGCCGCCTGCCAAGGCGTGTCCAGACCTTAAGTGTACCCCTGTCAAGATTTACCCATTTCGTGCTGGACAGGGTGGGCTTCCAGATGCACGCCCGCAAGGCGGTCATCAGTGCGGCAATGACACACCCGTCCAAGCCGGTGTCGGCCAAGGACCTGACGCATTCGTCGGGCACAGAGCAGGTCATGTTCGAGCCCTTCCAGGAGGTAGGTCACCAACCTTTTCTGCACCTCTGTCTCTGCCTCTGATGTTGCTCGGTTGCTGGAGCCGGAGCTGTCCTCGAAGGGACATGTTCCCTCCGAGGGGCCCGAACGAAGCAGATGCGCGACCTGCAGAATTCATGCAGAGTCCAGATGCAAAACCCTGAGCGGTGCTGTTGGCAGCGGCAGGTCAAGCCTGAGCTGGTGCATGTGGCGGCAGCGCCGCCGAGCGAGTCCTATGCGCGGCTGGAGTATCACGAGGAGTGCGAGGTCAGCGTCAACGAGCAGATCAACATAGAGCTCAACATCAGGTGCAGAGCTCACTGACCACTACTCCGTTTGCGCCATGCTGGTCGGTTCTCTGTACATGACAGCTTGCTGAGAGATCACCGTTCTTTCGCGCCACCCAATCAGTTATGTGTACATGGCGCTGCACGCATACGCGGCCCGCGACCGCATCCGGGACCGCGACAACGTGGGCCTGCCGGGCCTCGCGGCCTGGTTCAAGCTCCAGAGCGACGGGGAGCGTGAGCACGCGCTGCGCCTGACGCACTACCAGGTGACCTTCCATGGTTGCCGGTTCTGTTCATGACCTCGGAGGCTGTGCAGCATCAAGCTGCTGTTTTGCGACAAATAGGCACGCCGCGCCCCCGACGCATTCCCACATGATTGTGAAACTCGCCATGGAGCTTTCAGTGTTCCTTTGGTTTCCGGACGAGCGGCTTGAGCACCAATGCAGTATATTCAGCGCCGCGGTGCTGCTGCCCCCTCCAGATGAGCCTCCTGCGCCACATAATGTGAAGTTGCATGAACTTGAGGATGCCATGGCAAGCTGGGGTTGGTGTGCGACCTTGCAGCGGAACCGACATCGGATCATCTAGCAGAAGTTCACACCGAATACTCGCAGCTCACATGGACTGAGGCGTCTGTCTCCTGCGTGCAGAACAAGCGCGGCGGGCGGGTCAAGCTGCTTGCCCTGGCGCCACCAGAGACAGAGTGCGCTGTTGCTGCCTTCCGACGCCAGCCAAAGGGCTGTGTTTCATCAGTAGCACGCTGTCGCTGCATGTGCCTGCCAGAGCCCCTGCATCCGACCTGCTCTGCAGTGGACCTTTCACAGTTCTTGCGCCCTGATGCTGCTGGAAAGCAACAGCGACAAGCTGTCATGACAGTGGTCTATGACCGGGCATTCACCAGAGCAGCTGGTGCATCCAATGACTGTGGCTACAGCAGCGATCCGCCACATGGGGCCTCAGTTCCACGTTGTTGGGTCACTGTGCGTCTGCCGCAGGTTCCACCAGAGGAGGGGGGCGGATGCGCTGGCACATGAGAGAGCTTGCGCTGCCATGGTTGCGCCCTGACTGGCAGGCAGCAAGGCACTGTTTGGTTTGTCGCAGGTTTGGGCACGAGCAGGGCGGTGCGCTGTACTTGCGCAGCTGGCGCCCTCGCTAAATTACACCCTAAACCCTCATGATACCCTGAAAAGATAGTCCGGCATTGCCGTCCTCACAGGTTCTGGCAGGAGGAGAAGGGGGAAGCGCCGCACACGGCGAAGCTGGCGCTGTGGCTGCATCAAACCCTAACTGAACCCTGGGTTGATTGAAACCTGTTCATTCAACAGGTTCTGGCACGAGCAGAAGGGGGACGCGCTGTACATGGTGGAGCTGGCGCTGTTGCTGCATTAAACCTTTTCCAACCCCTGGAGTTGACTAGCACTTGTTCATTCCACAGGTTCTGGCACGAGCAGAAGGGGGACGCGCTGTACATGGTGGAGGTGGCGCTGTCGCTGGAGAAGCTCAACTTCCAGAAGCTGCGCCTGCTGCACGACGTTGCCGTCAAGCACGACGACGCAGAAATGGCGGACTTCATCGGTGCCCCCCCTTATTTTGATTTACGGTGTCCCAGCGTCACTGGTACCAGATTCCATGCCACCAGCCCTTGTAGTGCTGGTGATTAGGTTCTGGTGCCCCAGGGAGCTATTGCCTTGTCAACTCGAGATAAGCCTGTACGCTTTGCTGGAGAGGCGCCTTTACCCCGGAGGCGCGCGTCATAGAATCTCTCCTCTGCTGGAGGGTTATCAGTCGGAGCATGGCGCCGTGACCTGATACAGCGGTTCCGTATACCCAGCGCAGCCTCCCACCGTCTATTACCAGTATACTACGTACGTACGGCCTCTGCAAAGTCCTGGGCGCCGCTTATTAGATTGTTTCGAGTTCTATACGGAGTGCAATGTCAGGGCAGCTGCCTCCCCAGCCTGCTCGCTGTGCCGGAGGCGAGCTGCCAGAAAACGTCACTGCACACGCCCAGCATCTGAATGTGGAACTGTCCGTTGGGACCTGAACCCTGCATGCCCTGGTATGTAAGCCCTGCTTATGCGCTGCAGAGTCGCAGCTGCTGGAGGAGCAGACGCGGGATGTGAAGGAGGCGGCGGTGCAGGTGTCGCAGCTGCGCCGCGCGAGCGCGGGCCTCGGCGAGTTCGAGGTGCGTGTGCAAATGCTGTCCTCGCAAGGAGGCGAGACTGCGGCGGCGCGATTGCGGCACAGTTTGTGCCGCAGTCATGCCTCCTCCAGGTGACTCTTGGCTTGTTCTACGGTGAGCAGGCAATTCACTCGTGGTCCAATAATTGCTGATGTTTCCGCTCTTCTCCTCGCAGTTCGACAAGTACATCCGCAACGCAGGTTAGTCCGGCGATGGAGCACGGAAGTTGCAAGGACATGCGGGCCGGAAGTCTGTGTACAATATGCGAGCGCTCGGCAGGAGCTGCATTTCTGCAATATGTCCGAGTCCGGAGTGTTCGAAGTTTCAACAATCGTGCTTTGCATCGCGTGAAGAACGAAGCTTCTTAGGGATGCAACTTGCATCGAGACGTGTGACGTCTGCAGCGCTGAAGAAACAGCAGGCCAAACCGGCCGCTGCCGTCTGGGAGTAGTACTCATGCAGCTTTTGGTCTTACAATGAGATGCACGAAGGTCGTTCAATGAAATAGGGCAGCAAGGCAGTGCAGATTCGCAGATGCCACTGGCGGCAGTCAGCTACGAGGTGCCGCCTTCTCCTAAATGCAGAGTGTTCCACCACCGCTTCCGCCTGTATTTCCACCTCGCTCTGGACTTGACTAGCTGCAGAACAAGCTTCAAGTGGAGGCACTGATTAGTTCTACACTGCTCGTTCAAACATGGCAACTGTCAGTTTTTTGCGCAGGATGGCGCAGCGGCCAAACCAAAACAGCATCGAGATCCATGCATGTCGTCGGATCCTTTAACATTGCTATCTGGTCGGCGAGTCCTGCACAACGTTGGTACAGCGGCTGGAGTCAACTCTGCACACAGGGTGGTGATCACTTCTTGAGCACCAAGCGGCCGCCTCATTTGCTAGCATGCGTCTGGAAAAAAAATCTGTTGCGACTACTTGTCCCTGGTACACGACGCCTCCAACGTCTGCTGGTGGAAATCTAAAAAATTTCTATGTAAAAATGGAAGTGGGGAGCATAATTCCGGCGCCGCAGCGGCGGCAGCGCCGCCTCCGCATCAGTCGGGACGTCCACGAACTCGTCGTAGGGTGATGACTTCTGCGCCGCCAGCGCCGCCACCTGATCCGCGGCGGCCTCCGCCGCTGCCGACGCCCCGCCGTTGAGCTGCCCTGCCGCCGGCGCCGCCGCTGGGGACAGCTGCTCGGCATTGACAGCGTCCCAGGCCGCCGCCGTCTCGGTTCCCATGCCCAGCTCGGCGGTGAGCTGCATGGTGCCGGCGCCGAAGTTGGCGGCGGTCAGCTCGATGTCGGCCGCGTTGCTCGGCTGCGGCATGTCGAAGGGCTGCGCCTCGGGGTCCTGCTGCTGCTGCCCCTGCCTCCGGCTGCGGCAGCGGGTGAGGCCGCAGGCAGCGCCGGCGAAGCCCATGGCGGAACTGGCGGCTGCTGCGGTGGTGGGGCTGGGAGGCGGCGAGGCAGCGCCGGCGCTGGTGCGGCGCCGCAGCAGCGACGGCTCGGCTGCGCGGCAGGCGTTGTGGATGCTGTTCGCCAGCAGCTGCACGCAAGAATGCCATTGAGATTTGCAAATCTTGGATCGGACGAGTCGCAACATAGAGCTCGCAGACAAATGTATGTGCAGTTCAGGCGCCTCTCAGGCATCACGTGGCAGACACAGCCACAGCCTATTTTCCCCTTTCGGCAGGCCCGTTTCAACCGATGCACCCGTGATCTTTCTAAGTTGAATTTGAGAGCCGCACCGGCAAGCCATACACAAGGACGCCGATCTTGGCGCGGCGGCCGGCGGGCGAGCGCATACTCAGCTGCACCATGCTCTCGACTCGTGTAAACTTTTCTACACACGTGCACACAGCTCTTACCGGCGAGCCGCACACGAAGACGCCGATCTTGGCGCGGCGGCCGGGGGCGCGATGCCGCACCGCCAGGTCGCGCATGATCGTACCAAAATCCGGACGGCCGTACTCGGTGACGAAGCGCGAGCGCAGCCCGGTAACCACGTCCGTCTGCTCTGCCTGCCACAGGGCCTCCTGCCCCAGCTGCGCTGGAAGCAGCGGAAGAGCAGGGTCTCAAATAAATGTCAAGCCAGACTCAGTGAGAGCATGTTGACTTGCGAGGCATGATGTCTGACAGCTGCAGCATGGCATGCATGATGCGAGGGATACCCTGGATCAAGCTTGTTCGACAGCAGTGAGCACAGAACAGCACGACTGGCACCTGAGGCAGCAATAGAGTAAGCAGCCTGCTCCATTTCCATGTGCGATTTGCCGCCGCACTGCAGACACCGCCACAAGCTGCCGCTGCTGCATGAGAGCGTACCGCTCGAGCACGTAGTGCGGCTCGCTGTGCAGGGCCTGCGCGCCGGTGCTGGGGCAGGTCGGGTGAGCGTGCGCTTCGAACCCCGCAGTACGTAAGGTCGCTTTCAGAAGGAAAGTAGCGCTCACCCCGGTGAGCACGTAGCGCGTGTCGCTGTGCAGGGCCTGCGCGCCAGTGCTGGGGCAGGCCGAGTGGATGTGCGCCGACACGAGATCACGTTTTGAAAGAGTATTCCTTGTTCAGCGGGGGTAGCTGATGTGATAGCGCACCCGTGCGAGCACGTAGCGCGGGTCGCTGTGCAGCGCGCCGGTGCTGGGGCAGGTTAGGTGGATGTGCGCTTCGATGAGTCCCAGGGCGTCGTCGCGGCAGATGGCCTCCAGCGTGGAGCGCAGGTAGGTGGGCACCCGGCAGTCGCGCACCACCCAGTCTGCGCATCGAAACACTGTGTCAATCAGATCGAGCTGGAGATCAGGCACGACACACCAAGCTGCGTCGCAGACTTTGCTGGGGGTGTGTCGCCTCGTGCTTGGCGACTGGTCGGAAATGAAGTGGATGGTTCTGCTTGAACAGTCCTAGCAGGGAAGTGCGCACGAAGTGGGCAAGGGCAAACGTCGGCCATTCCAGGCAGGCCTCGCAGAAAGGAGGATCAAGCGTGCAGGAGCCGAGCTGACGACTCACAGAAGTACACTTTCCGCGTTGCGAGGCCAGTGCCGTCCCCGCCGCCGTGGCGGTGCAGCCTGTCCGAGTCCAGCTGCGGCACAAAAGCGCGCTGGTTACTGACATGCGGCACGACCAGCGACCTGAGATCCCTGGAGAATCCAGGCTCTGAAGATGCACGCACGATGCAGATGCAGAGGGCATTCACACGCCGCCCGCTGGACCGGCCGACAGTGCGGTGCCAAGCACGCAGCGGCGTCGGGCGCGATGCGGTGCACATCCACGTCAGCTGCATGAGAATCTCATCACGCCTGCTTCAATTTTTCTAGATGTAATCCGACACGGTGCAAAGCAAAATCGCCAAATTCAATAGTGTTGCCACGGCTAGCAAGGGCTCGTAAGCTTAAGTAGACTTTGTAGCGCAGCTAAAAATTGTATATTGAATAAATTAATATTAGCACTGCCAGCCAAACGCGGTCAACAGCGCACGTAGTTGCAGTTGACGCAGCGCATCGCCTCGATGCGGTTCACCAGGTCCGCCAGAACCGACGCCCAGGGGGTGACACCGATGCCGCCCCCCACCAGCACCACCGTTTCATAGTCCTGCACAAGAGAAGTAATCGGTTTGTTTGCAGATTGCGAGCGCTACCGACAGTGTGCATGTGCGGTGGGCACACGCGCTGCTTTGCGCCCACCAGCACCACAGCTTCGTAGTCCCGCGCGCCGAGGGATTCCATGTTGGGATCTGAGATTCCGAACGCCATCGACCGTGTCAGGAAGATGCCCAGGGCGTGACGCCAAGCTGCCCACCAGCACCACCGTTGTGCACAGCGGGATTCATGATTTTGCTTTCATATTCCGAGCGCTACAGACAGCATACAGGTACGGCGGGCAGGCGGGCTGCCGCCACCTACTAGGTGGCACCAGCAATACCGTCTCGTACTCATAGATAGGTTCTAGTTTCTGCAGGCAGCCTAGAAGCCTGCAATAACACGCTCGGCCGGTGCCTGCCGTAGAAGTTTTGAGAAACCTGTGGAGATCTCCGCCGTGTGGACCTCAGATGACCATCACTTGCATTCGCATGTCAGCGAACGCTGCACTCTCAGCGTCACATGCACATGCTTGCAGTGCGACTGCAGTTTCTTGACCACCGCGAGTCCTTTCGTGGCGTCCACACCTGCCAGTTGGCTGCCGGCGTGCTGTAGGGCCCGTCCAGCAGCACATTCGGGAAGCCGGGCAGCGGCCTGCACACCTGCATCGCGTCGTCAAGACAAGTCAAATCACATGAACATGCTGACCACAAACCGTTGCTTTGCTACTCTGGTTGCTGTTTTGGACAGCTCGATGCATCACAGCGACATCACTGCTGGAATTGCATAGGCCTTTCGCTCTGCCAGCGGTGACAGTCGCGGTGCTGCGGAGATGCTAAACCTCTGCGTCTCAACGCGCCAAGCAACAGCCAAACAGCCAGTTAAATCACCTAACCGCATCATATGACAGCGACAGCGGCATGGCACCGGCCCTGAAACGCGTGCAGACAGGCTACCTGGTGCACTGGTGGGCCGGGCGAGCGTCGCAGCAGCTTGTCGAAGGCGCGCCGCCGAGCGGACCTCGGCGGCAGCGCCGGCACCAGGTGCTCGCCCTGGAAACAGGGTTCATAAACATTCATCTGCCGACATCGAAAGTCGCAAGATGGTCGCCGGGCGGACCTTCACGGCAGCGCCGGCGCCAGGTGCTGGCCGGTGGTATTTTGGGGAGATAACCCAAAAGCCATCACACTCGCGCACACATTTGAGACCTTTGCCTCCTCATAAGCCAAACCCATCATATTCCGAAAGTAGAATGAGTAAGTAATGCCTGCTTGGGCACCACTGGCAGCCCTAATGCGCACCTGGGGACATGGCATGACGCCGCTCATGGATGTCGGCAGCACTTTGAAGCGGCTGCTGGCGAAGCCCGCTGCTGCTGCCGCCGCCTTCTGGTGCGCCTGGCAAGCAGGGGAGCGGCAGCCACATCAGAATCCTGGAGAACAGGCGACGAGTCTTGCCTAGCACGCTGCAACACACCTGCTCCCGCAAGAAAAAAGCAAACCTTCGTGCAGCAAATCATATGAATGGTCCGTCAGGATCCTGGAGGATCAAACCCTTGCAGATTCGCGAATTCACGCCATTTATCGCAGCATGGACTCACCTCGATGCGCGTCTGCATGGCAGCCCACAGCGCGCCGGTCCAGTCGCCCGCCACCCGGATGTTGACGGCCAGGTACGGATCGCCTGCACAGGAGGTCACACACAGTGCTGGCGGTATAGGATGTAGCTTGACCAAAACCACCGCTGCTTTGGTGATTCAGCTGCAGACAAGCCGAGAACACACCCGCAGCAGACCGTCATTGTTTGCGACGTCAAATGTCACGCACCAGGCGCCGAGATGAGGCTGAAAGGGTGCCATTCGGCGCGCGCCACAGCCGGCATCTTCAGGAACATGTACTGCCCCGGGCTGCAGCGACACGTGGAGTCGGCGGCATTATCGAGCTGTCGGCAATCTTGCCAGCACCCGTGCCGACTGCTTGGGCGGACAGCAAGCACAGGACTCTTGACAGACTTGCGTTTGTGCTGCTGTCGTGCAAAACATGCCCTGCAGCTGGCACACCATGTGATGCAGGTCACGAAGCCGCAGAAGCTTTGCAAATCACGCAGCAGGCGTCGCAGCGCGTAGTACCTGTAGTGGAATGATGTTGGCTTGGCAAGCCGCAGGCAGACGACCTGTCGGCGGCAGGTGCAAGGTCATCACAACTCGGCAACTTCACAACTCCACTACTTCACAGCACCATGTTAGAGCTCAAACAACAACACTCCAGCCCAACCACGACACCGCCACATGCTCATCTTTGGGGTCGTGACACAGGCTTGCCGCGCAGGTCTTACCACCAAGAGGCGTACCTTCTCGGTGCCCTCCTCCAGGTCGACTTGCAGGATCTTGGTGGAGCGCAGGTACGGCCACAGCGCCTGGCTCAGGTACTCGCCGGCATACACCAGCAGCGGCACCGCCACCCATATCTGCAGGTTGAAAGCCGGATTTTTACATGTTGTCTTGAACGACAAATCTGTCGTAATGGCTCAGCGCCTGGCTCAGATACTCGCCTGCATATACCAGCAGTGGCACCGCCACCCATATTTGCAGGTGTCACAGATTGATCTTGGTATCTATGCGGTATGCCCAGAAGGCATTTCTGACGCCGACGTGGCGTGTGGCTCAGATCCTCGCCGGCGCACACCAGCAGCAGCGCTGTGTTTTTCCGCACCCAGGTCGTGCCGCGGCTGTGGGCGTGCATGTGGCCTGGTAGCCCCGGCTTGAGGTGCAGCACCGCGGCGACGTACACCACACATGGGAGACTGGAATGCACATGTCGGTTCTGGCAAAAGTCAGCTTGTTGTCGGTCTGACGCACCCAGGTTGTGCCGCGGCTGTGTGCGTGCTGGTAGCCTGGCAGCCCCGGCTTGGGGTGCAGCACCGCGGCCACGTACACCAGCGCGAACATGGCGATGTGCGTCCACAGGAACAGCTCGAAGGCGCGCGACTTGGCGGCCAGCCAGCGGAAGGGCCCCCGCATCGGCCGGTCCTGCCACTCGATGAACTTTTGCAGCTCCTTACTGCGGCCCTGCTTCCGCAGGCGGGCCTCCTTGGCCTTCCGCCGGCGCAGGATGCTGGCCTGCCGCATGACAAGGTAAAGTGTGAATACAAATGCAAACAAAAACCATGCCAGGCGATGAAAATGTGCAGCGCCTCTGTGCGGCCCTGCCCCTTCAGGCGGGCATCCTTGGCCTTCAGCCGGCGCAGAATGCAGCCCTGCCACAGGAACACAAGGCGCTTCTGGATGTCCCGCCTGCATCCTCAGGCGACTTTGCAGTGCCGGCACTTGCAGAGTGAAGGCTCTGCCATGGTTTCGAGACTGTAGATGCGAGGCTTTGTGGCGGCAGGACGCGTGATACTGTGCAAGCTTGAGCTTCTGATACACGCTGCAATGAATTGTGACGCAAATGAGCGCACATGAATCATGCCAGGCAGCTTGATGGCGAAGGGGATGCCGATGAGCAGTCCCGCCAGCATCACGTAGCCTGCGCAGAGTGCATCATGCACTGTTAAGCCCTGAGATCCAGATCCAAGCGCAGCATGTACGGCGCCTGGAGACCCACTGTGCAACAAAATGAAACCGCTGTGATTGCCGGTAGGCAGCCCAGCAACCAGGTGCTCATGTTTGGCAAGGAGGCATCACCAGGCGCCATGCATCCACACTGCCCTGGAAGGCATGCAGACGCAGCTTGCAGGACCGCGCCTGTGATGGCGACCTGGCTGGTCCACAGGGAGCGGGCGGTGGGCTGCGGCATGCCGAGCTCCGCCCACTTCGCGGCGTTGCTGCTGGACGCCTGCGCCAGGGGGCCACACGCTTCCGCTTGTTTACAGCCAATAATGGGCTTTCAAGCCGGGATCGGGAAGAACATCAGTCATCTGTGAAGAACATCAGTCATGTGTGATGGCAGTGGACTCTCTGCTCAAATGCAGGGACACAGGACAAGCACTCGGCGCATGCACGCAGCTGCACAAGCGTTGTAGAGTCCCGGCTGGCCATACGCCTGATGCAGGTGAGCACTCGGGTGGGTCAGCCTGCTGAGAGCTGCCACACCTGGTGGATGTAGTTGTTGATGTGGCAGCCGGTGTGCAGGAACGACGCCACCACCAGCAGCATTCCCAGCATGCGGTGCAGCGAGATGCTGGCGTCAAAGGGCACCAGGTGGCGCAGCGGCGTGTCCCTGCGTCGCATCGGAACGTCTCTGATTCACAGAAAACGAGTTCAGCTAATGTCGACTGGTGCTGCGAGGTGCTGGCGTCAAAGGGCACCAAGTAGCGTAGCAGCGAATCCCTGCGTCGCAGTAGGAAGCAGGTCATTGATCTGAGAACAGAAAGTCGGCTGCACATGTGCTGGTGCAGCAAGATGCTGGCGTCATAGGGCAGCAGGTAGCAGCGGCGTGCCCCTGCGCAGCACCAAACAAAGTCCCGTCATTCCATACTCATATCAGGAAACGATTCAGCTGGGTCTGTGGCATACCACGGCGGCACATCAAAGTTGTAGCAAAGGCAGTTCAGGCGGCGGTGCAAGATGGAGTCTTGCAGTCTGAGAGGTCACATTTTAGATCCGAGCTGCGATATGACGTGTGGTATCTCTGGCGGCCATGAGAATCGCGAAATAGGGGGTCAGGATGGGGATGGTTGGAATTGCTACCTGAGCACCGTGATGGTCCGTCGGCAGACGGGGAAAAGCAGCACCAGCAGGATGACCTGCACCAGCGTTGGGCAATCGATCAAACACAGCTGAGTACCGCAGCACCAAGTACAAGCCTGCAACGGCCGCCCTGCAACGGGACTACGTCATGTTGCGCTTTTCTGGAGGCCTGCCCGTGGTAGGCCGCAGACCGACAGCCAGGGACTCTCACATTGGTGTGTTGACCTGGAAACGACATCCGTCATGCATCCGGTTGACGAATGTGTGAAGCATTTGTCACCTGGATGACCTGCCCGCAGGCCTTGGCGATCGTCAGCGTGGCGCCACAGATGGGCGCCAGCAGCAAGTTGTCATTCTGTATGTACCCCAGCACAAACGCCAGCGCTGCGCAGCGAACAGCCATATGTCAGCAGGCCGTCAGCGTTGTCGTTGCGCCGCGATGGGCGCGTGCGCCAGGGAGTCGTTCTGCATGTACTTACCCACAAACTCCAGCGTGCGCAGCGCACGAGGCGTCAGCGGATCCAGATGAGCGCTGGATTTGCGATCGACGATATATTCAGTAGTGCATGCGAGAGGCTCTGGCTACATAGCACATGTGCACATTGCACTGCTGCATATATGCAGCAGTGCAATGTGGCCTTTCCCTTAGGGAAGGTTGTTGTTGTGCCTGCCCAGCGGTCCCTGATATGGCTGATCTCAACATTGGGAGCGCACCCAGCATGGCCGCAATGAACATGTAGAAGAATTTGTACTGCACGTGCCAGGCCTTGACGACAGGGCGCTTACACGCCTGGTACAGGCCTGCCGTACAGCGGCACAGGCACGCCCGCTTCGTCCTGCACAAACCAGGGGCATGGTGCAGATCATACGTTTTCCAGCTGCGGCAAGGCCACAGGTCAGGCTCACATCTGGTCGGCCACCTGCATGTGACAAGTGCCAGTGCATCAGCAGGGCAAGTCGTGATGAAGTCGTGATCCAGCCGGCTGGGTTCAGCAGCACATCATCCCCGCGGTATGACGTGGCGGCTGGTCACCTGTTAGGCCGGGCGGGCGGCGTTGAGATGAGACCGTGTGCTAGCGCCGCCAGTGTGCGGGCGGTGACGGCGCCTTTCCTGCTTCCGACAGCGGCCTTGACGGCCTGCAGTCGCAAGTTTTCATGGTGTGGATCCACAAATCCAGGCGGCATAACCTGTGCCTTTTCCTTGAATGGTAGTGGCGCTGCGGCGCCGGCACATCAACAACCAGCCAGCACAGCGGTTGTCAATGACTGCAGCCTGAAATCACTTAAGGAGTCGAGGCAATCGGGCAGGCCACAAACCTGGTCGTGCAGGGCGCGAGCGGCGCGGCGCACGGCGTCGTCGCTGAATGCGGCGCTGGTGACAGTAGAGTGCCGCTGGTCCGCGCTGCTGCCGGGGCTGCCCAGCCAGCGGTAGCTCCACTGCATGCAGAAGAAGCCGACGTTTGGATTTCAAATATGATATTGAGCACGGCTACGATGTTCATCACGGCTACGAAAAATGTATGGAGTACAGTAATCCATGAGACGTGATGGCAACGGCAGTGCCATATGGCCATGCATGTGGCGAATCTGGGCATCAAAAGGCCTGGAAGTTCCAGTCAAACACCCAACAGCAGCATTCTGCAGGAGCTGCTACACGGTTGTCATGCCACCAGCCAATTGAAAGGGAAACCGCACCTGCAGCGCCTCGAACAGCGTCTCCTCCGTCACCTGCATTTGCGGCACCGCCGGCGCCGAGGCGCCCCGCGGCGGCGGCGGCCGCGCTTGTGCGTGCAGGCCCACGATGGCCTCCAGGCGGCCGCCGAGGCCCCACTGTTGTGACAGCAGCAGCGCGTCGCCCGCCTGCTGCCTGGTGATGATGCCTGCGGCGGCGGCGGCAGAGGTTCGGAGGCTGGAATGAACTTAAGGGCGCTCATCGCTGATCGCTGCAGACTCGTTAGCTCATGCTGCATCAATTTCGATGCGCTGGCCACACATCACGTCAGCGACTGGCCCGCGCTTCCAACAGGGAAACTGTAAACGGGCATGAAACCTGCTTATTCTGATCAACACCAGCAGAAAGTGGATTTGAGCTTGGGGCACTCTCGCACCTTCCACCTCGCTGGCAGACCATAGCCATTCCGCGAGACCCACCTCCCAGCCCGCTGCTTGCATATCATTCACGTACTGCTGCCTGCGGGTCTCGTCTTCCGGCTGCCGTTTGAAGGTGCCGGACATCATGGCGCTCGTTAGGCGCCGAAGAGGCGCCGACGCCCGAGACTTCAGCGGGGCTGGGGGCTGCGGCAACGACAAGGCCTCGCTTTTCAGCTGCTCGGGCTCAGCCGCAGACCAGGCGTCTGAGAGCGACGCCATGGCCACTTGGAGGCTGCGCAAGCGGCTTTGCAAGAGGTGGATGTGCGGGATGGACTCCACCTCAATCCTCCGGGAGGATTGAGCGCGTTGGTGCAGACTGAAAGGAGCTGCTGATTTAAGAGTCGGCGGTGACTGGCAGCCGGCTCTTGGGTGCAGTTGCAGCAACGGCGTTGTTTGCGCGACATCGAGCCTGTACGCGTGAGCGCTTTCCAGCTCCGGCGATCTTGAAGGGTTGTACACGCGTCCTGCCGAGGGTCCAAATGCCTGGCACTTGGCAGCTCGAGGATGCAGCAGGCCACGTGGAGGGTTCAGGCTGCTCTTCGAACACGTTGCGGCAATGAGTCGAGAGGGATGGCCCAATGCATATGATACTGGTATCCATCTCGTTTGCAGCAGGCGGCATGATGTCACAGCACGGCAGAGCAAAACCAATTCTGACCGCACAGCAAGAGCGGCTCCCCGGCTGCGCCTTGCGCAGCCTAGGAGCTGGCATCAGCAAACTGATTGTGAATACAGGACGCGCGCCAGGCCGCTGACGCTCGACCAAAGACCATGCTACGTGACGACGCTGAAAAGAACCCTCAATTGTCTGCTTACCCACCACTGTCACTGCAATAGAGACCGCAGCCCGCCCCGCATTGACGGCGAGCAGGAAGGGCAGCGACAAACAAGTTTCTGAGTGTGTGGCACCTTCTGTCAGACAGCGCAAGCAGTGGCGCTGCACCGCTCGCTGCTTGCTCCGTCCTCCTTCTGCCGGGGACCTCACGCCTGCAGGCCGCTTGTTATTCCTAGCTTGCATCCCCCAGACTTCGATCCAAGCGCACTGTAACTATGCCCTTCACAATGCACAAATGCGTGAATCAACAACCGTCGATACTTCTCCCGCTATCCCGTGTTCGAAGTCTTCGTATAGCGCTGTCCCGCGAGCAGCCGGCAGCAGGGGTGCGGCAGCCGCAGCGGCGGCTTCACGTCTGCCACTTGGGCGCAGGCAGCGCCCGCCGCCATTGATCCCGCGCCGCCGCGCCGGCGGCAAGGCCTCACAGGCACATGAAGAAGTCGACGAGGGAGATGATGAAGATGGCAGACAGCGACGCCGTGATGATGCCCACGATGACGCGCGTGCCGCGGTCGTCGACGTTGAACGTCTCCTGTGGCGCCGCATCAACAAGATCAGCAAACAGTGCAGTTCAGCTCCACAATTGTGCGGTGAGGCTGTGATTTGACAGGGCATGTGGTCTAGGTGCGGAGAGAATGTGGAAGGCAGGCTCGCAGCGCGGCGTGGCCGAATGGCAGCTTACATTGCGCAGACGCTCTGAGGGAGTGCTCCTCTGTAGATTGCTCTGCTGATGGTTTCTATTCTGCAAGTGGCGCTTGCAGGATTTCTGCAGAAAAGTGATCCTTCCCCCAAAAGCAAAGCGGAACCTCCACGTTGCCGATATGGCTCCCTTGCCAGAGGGCGGCAGGGGAAGAACAAGAAAACAAACCGTACCTCGTCGGTGTGGTGTTGCAGCTGTTGCTCGCGCTGCAGGTACAGCAGCAGCGCGTAGCCCGCGATGGCCGCCGCCATGACCAGCATGATCATGGACACCACATCCGTCGACCGCGCCAGGCCCTGCAAGGCAAACCAGATGCGGCGGTGAGTAAGTGTGCAGCGTAAACCAGTTTGGAAACCCGCATAGATATGTTTACGTACAGCTTCGCAGACACCTGCACACACGGTTTGTTGAATCACCTTGGTGCTGGGGCCTCTACGCCGACCATGGCCGCTGCAATCGCGCCGACGGTGTAAATGTAGATTGGTGAACCGGTCGAGTCAACTTTTTTTGTCGGCCCACCTTGGTGCTGGCGGCGTCTTTGGTGCCGGTCACGCCCACCATTGCCGCCGCGACCGCGCCGACGGTGATCGCCATGTGGATCCACGCCAGGTATGTGCGCTCCAGCGCAAACACGTTTTTTGCCGGCGGCCCCTTTTGCCGCGCGTCCTCGCCGAGCAGCGGCAGGTCCAGGGCGTCCAGTTTGTGTTCCCGCTCGCAGTTCAGGAACCACCAGGCCAGCAGGCCGCTCGGCTCCTCTACCGGCTGCCCGCCAGTGAAGCCTGCAATCCATGCATCATGTTGTTGGACAGAAGGACACATAATTGTTCTGTTCCCGCTCAGGTTCAGTAACCACCAGGCCGGCAGGCCGCTCGGCATGTCCATCGGCCGCCCGCCGGTGAAGCCTGCGGAGAGGCACAGCGCAGGGTGGCATGTTCTGGCGGCAAAAGGGGCATCGAGGGCCTGCAGTCAGAGTGGGTTGCGAGCTGCGGCCACCTGTGGCCAGAGTTCTGTGCAGCACACGCGCTTCCTGATGATCCGACCTGCCATGCGGCTGCACAGGGTGTCCACCAGGGCCTACTGCTGGTTCCCGCTGCTGAACAAGAGTGTAGGCCGCCTGCTGTGCAGCCTGCACGATGCAGCCGCGCGTGCCCTTGCGCCACCTCTGCTGTCACTGCTACGTGTGCCCCGCGCCAACATAGCAACCATGCAGCGGCGCACCGGAGATGTCTGTGCGGTCGTGCAGCAGCTGCAGGGTGGGCGCGTTGCCCAGCAGCGGGTGGCTGAGCTCCTCCAGCTTTGGCGCCGCCCGCGGCAGCCCCGCCTGCTGCGCCCTCGTGCTGGGCGGCACCGTCCTGCACAGGCGGGCGGCCAGCGGCTGATGAGCGGCCAGCAGGGACGGAGCACTCGACGAACGGCGGCGTGCAGAGATGGATGCAGGCAAGCACGTGGACGAATCGGCCAAGGAGCCCCTGCAGGGGATGCCGGCAGCATGCATGCATTGGGGTTTAGGGTTTGGGGTTTCCCTTGCGCGCTTTTGAGACAGCAGCAGATTTTGTGCGACACCAGGCAGGTCGGGGAAGCAGGAAGACGCACCCCTCGATGGAGCGGGCGGGGCTGGGGCCGGAGGCGGCCATCGACGCGCGCACCGACTCGTCGTCCACCCAATAGGGCACCGCCTTTGCAAGGAAAAGAAATTTTGTCAAGCCACAATGATTGGAATGAAACAGCAAATCCTTGGTACGTTCCACAGCATTGCCCATCGGCATGCAAAGCCACAGTCCGCAAGACAGTCCGCAAGGAAAGGCTCCTTGTGTGGCACAGCCCGCCACCCCGCGGCGGCTGCAGCGGCAGTGGGAATGCTGCAGCACATATTTGGGGAGGACGGGAAAGAAAATGGCGGCGGGCAAGGCACCTGGAGCGCATCCGGCAGCAGGGTGGCGACGCCGTGCAGCATCTTGCTGAAGGCGTGCAGCTCCGTCAGGTAGCCGCTGCTGTACAGGTCCTGCGGGGTGCAGGGGCTTGCAGGGTTTAGTGTCAAAGTTTGGGTTTTACTTCGGCCTCTCCTGAAGGCGTGCAGCTCCGTCAGGTAGCCAGGGTTTGGTGTTTGACACTACGATTATTCGAGGGCTGTCAGGTAGCGGCTGCAATCCAGGCATGGCAGGGGAGTCAGCATGCTGCGGAAATTTGGGGCACAGATCTGGCTCATGCCAACCAGGACAGGCACACAGCTGAACTTGCTAGATACCCCACATTCGACAGATTGCAGCAGCCAGGCAGCTGCAGGCAGAACGTGCTGTCT
>JAABUM010001620.1_pt1 | contig 32897 bp, 37 predicted proteins | sample 5559161 | NCBI WGS metagenome assembly JAABUM01 (sample SAMN10711868, study PRJNA513369) | rock metagenome | isolation source: Antarctica rocks | place: Antarctica: Victoria Land, Siegfried Peak nord
GGGCAGTGTCGTGGGCGGCGGCGTGGGCGGCGGCGACGCGGTGCTGCACGGCGTGCAGCTCGGCCACGGTCCGCGTCAACCGGGCCACCTGCGCCAGCAGCACCGCCGTGGAGGCGGTGCCACCGGAGACCGCGGTGAGGACGGTCGCGGCGACCTGGGCGAAGCTGGTGCCCAGGGGGCTGCGGGCGCCGCGGGGCTGCCCGTGTGCGACTTGACCCGCCCGGGCAAGGTGCGCCGACGCCGCCACCAGGCGCCGCTGATCCGCTGGGGGTGCGTGTTCGGCGAAGGCCGCGAGCAGCCCCGCCGTGTCCCGGGCAGCGCGCGCCACCGCCGCACCGTCACCGCCCACCTCGCGTGCGGTGACCCCCGCACCGCGCAGCGTGGTCGTAGCGGCCGCGAACATCTTGCCGAGGTCCTCGGGGCCGGGACCGGTGCTGGTGGGCGCCGCGGTGTGGTCATGGCCGTGCCCGACCACCACCGGTCCCGGGGCGGGTGCGGGTGTGGGTGCGGGTGCTGGGGTGCTCGCCCGGCGCCACGCGGTGACCGGGTCCCCGTCGCGGGTCCACCCGGCCCGCAACGCGGGCAGCGTCAGGTCGTGGGCCAGTTTCCCGCCACCGAACCACACCGCTTTGCTCCCGTCCTGCTGCGTCGGCGCGTCGGCGAGGGCGACCCGGTATCCCACGACCCGGTCCCCGCCGCGGGCCCAGCGCGGGGCCACCTCCACCCCCAACTCACCCAACCGGTTCAACCACTGCGCTTCGGTGCTCGCCGCCGACGCCGCCGCCCGCACCGCCCGCTCCAACCGGCGCCGGGGAACCTCCACCGGCGCTATTGGCTCGACCACCACACCACCCTCACCGCCCCGGTCCGGCTCCTGCTGCTGCTCAACGTCGCTGTGCCTGCTCGGTGCGACCGGCTGCTGGTCCCGCTGCTCCTGCTGTTCTCCCGCTTGCAGGGTGGCGGCCAGTTCCGGGCGGGACAGCTCCCGCACCCCGGCGCCGGGCTCCCGGGTCCGCACCTCCAACCCGAACCGGGCCTGCATCTGTTTCGCGACCTCCCGCAACGCCAGCTTGTCCTTGTTCAGGTAGATACCCCGCCCGTCCTCGCGGACCAAGGTGGCCACGAAATGGATGTGGTCCCGATCCCCCGAAGCGGCCCCGTGGTGCACCGCGAACCAGCGGGCACCCGCCCGGTCCTCGGTGGCGGTGAACCCCAACTTCGCTGCGACCGTCTCCGCGACCGTCTCCCACTCGGTGTCGGTGAGGTTGCGGTCCTCGCCGTGGTTGGAGATCGACACGTGGTACACGTGCTCAGCAGGTTTCGCTGCCTCCGGCATCGACTTCAGATGCGAGTCGACCTCCGCGGTCAGCAACGCCCGCTGCACCTCATCGGGGTGGGTGATCCCCACCCAGGCCTCATCCCACGCCCCCACGATCCGTTGGTTGGTGTGCTCCTCGGCCCGGCCCGGGCCGAACAGGTACTCCACCAGTCCCCGGGTCCGGGTGCCGCGCTGCATCTTGGTGATCACCAGTCGACGTGTTTCAGGTTCACACCCGGCAGGTATTGCGCCAACACCGACAGGAACCCGTCCAGGCGGGCCACCGCGGCCCGGAACTCCCGCACCGACAGGTCGGTGTTCTCCTTCAACGCCCCCGTCCCCAACGCGAAGCGGGCCACGTCGTTGATGTTGCGCCCGGCGTTGCTCATCCCGCGGCGCACCGCGTACAACTCGATCACCACCGCCCGCAGCCGCCCCGGATCAATCACCGCCTGGTCCTCCGCGGTCAACGCATTCACCGCCAACAACGCCGCCACACTCAACCGGGCGTTCGCCGCCCGCGCGCTGATATAAGCGAACTCCTCATCCGTCATCCGCACACACACCGAATGGGGGCGCCCACCGGTCACCCGTGCACGACGCAACCCGCGTCCCACCGTCATTCGCCTCACACCCTTCCTCGCCCAGCGCAGCGTCCCCGCACCCTCGGGTCACCCCCGGCACCCCCCAGTGTGCCACCGGGCCGCCCCCAGCGGAAGACCCGACCTGCTTGCAGATATCTGTTCTAACATCTTGCTCCGTATCCCAGGCGCTCACCCTGACCACGGACCACCCGCCACCTATCGGGAATCGGCCCATGATCCCAAGCAACGACCTAGACTGGACACTGCACCCCATACCCCGGCGAAGGGTTGGCACCACCACAACCAGGAACAGCCACGACGAACACCACCACAACCAGGAACGGCCATGATGAACACCGACACACCACCACCAGCCGCCCCACACACCCTCACCTACGACGTGGTCGCCGACGCCGTGACCGCCGAACTCGACGATCTGTACCAAGTCGGCGTCAGCCGTGCACAGGCAGTGGACAGCTTGCACAGCGTCGCGAATGAACTCCTCCAACCCCTCATCACTCTCACCCCCGGACCTGCCCAACGCCGCGCACTCGCCTACTCCGACGCCCTCCGCGCCGCCGCCACCGTGCTCGCCGATCACGACAACGACCCCGGCACGTGGACGCCCGACGAACTCCAGCACGGTGACACAGCGGCCACGAACCACGCCGCCGAATCCCCGACCCTTGCTGCCACCCCGACACCGCCCACCGACGCACCACCACTGCCGCCCACCGACGCACCACCGCCGCCGCAGTACCCACCGGGCCTCGACGTGTCGAAATACGTGCGGGCACCCCTGCCACCGCAACACCCCGGCCGCACCTGAGCACCGCACCCGACACCAATAACCCCACAAAACCCACAACACGGAAGACACCCCATGACCACGAACACCGGTGAGCACCCCGCCGACCGTACGTATGACTTCCTCGTCACTCTGCACCAGATCCGCTGCACCCGCGCACAGGCAATAGACAGCGTGCACAGCGTCGCGAACGAACGCGTCAAACACTTCAGCAGCACCCCCCCCACCCCCACACATGCCCAACGCTGGGTACTCGACTGCGTCGACACACTCCGTGCCGCCGCCACCGTGCTCGCCGATCACGACCATGGCCCCAGCAGGTGGACACCCAACGAAGTCCAGCATCACCACGCCACCACGGACTCCGCCGAATCCCCGACCGTTGCTGCCGCCCCCCCGACACCACCCACCGACGCACCCCCACCGACGCCACCGGCGTGCCCACCCAGCCTCGACGAGTCCGAACACATGCGGGCACGCCTCGCTGAATACGAGCGGGCACGCCTCGCTGAATACCCGCTGCCCGCATCCCAGCGCCGCACCTGACACCCAACATCCCCCTCAGCACCGACAACAAGGAGGACACCCCATGACCACGAACACCGGTAAGCGAGCCGCCGCCGCCGCCGCGAAAACACTCCTCGCCGACCGCATCGCCCTCGTGGAAACCCTCGGCGCTGCCCTGGACACCCACCGCCGCGCCGAACAAGCCGTCACCACCGCCCGCGCCGCCGCCGCCGCCGCAGCCCAACACGCCCGCGACGCCTACGACACCGCGAAGACCGGCGGATGGACCGCCACCGAACTCACCAAAGCCGGACTCCGCGCACCGAACCCCACCCGACCCCGCAAGAACAAGAACACCACGCCGCCGCAGACGACCACCGACTCCGACGTACCCACCGACACCGGCAACGACGGGGCCGGTACCGCCTAACCTGTGCCGACAAGGCTCGTAGCTACCGGCCCCGCTCCTCCTCACGCCCCCGCTGAGGCGTCCACCCCGGCGACCCATCACCGTTGGCAGCCTCGCCGCCCCGACGGTCCGCGAGTTGCTCCTCCACACTGCGCGGATGCGACAACCCCGCCAGGCGCACCGCGTCCCGCGCCGCCGACAACTCAGGCGACAAGTCGGGCGACACCATTACCGGCGCCGCCGACACGTCGGGCGACACCTCCTGTGCACCAGACCCGGCACCCGGCGCCGGCACACCTGCGGTGACCAACTCCCGTGGCTGCACACCGTGCCCGCTGCCCGCCCCCATTTCCGCGAGCAATGCCGGGGTGGGGTTCAACGCCAAACTCCACCCCGGTGCACGCCCCTGGGTCGCCAGGCGTTGCCGTGTCTCCTCGGCCCTGACGTGTGCTTGTGGGCTGTCCGCATCAGCGTGCAGCTGCGCGGTGAGCGCAGCCAATTCGTGTTCCTTGCCGACCAGGTCGGTCTCGTGCTCGAACGGGGTATCCGCGACGGCCAGCAACTCCTCGGTGCGGGTGCGGGCGCGGTCCTGGCGGTGTTGCAGCTCCCCGCAATAGGCCGGGATCTCGTTCACCATGTTCTCGATGCGCCGCACCAAACCAACCCCGTTGGCGTCGCGGCCGGTGAAGTCCTTCGCCGCCACCGCCCGGGTGCGGCACGGAATGCTCAAACTGAGCACCACCTCATCGGAGGTCAACAGTCGGGCCGCGCGGACTTCCACCCCGCGCAGCGACGCCACCGGGAACTCTTTCTGCGCACCCCCGCGCTTGCCGTCGCTGTACGCCTGGCGCACGGTGTCCACCACCGCGGAGGACGCCGCCCCCCGCTCGCTGTACGCCCGCCCCCCGACGCTCATCGCGAAGGGCGCGTCCGCGCTCGCCGCGATCCGCGGCAACGCCGCATCGAGCTGGGCGAGTTGGTCGGTGGTGGCGGTGATCTCCCGCGCGCAGGCGCGGCGTTCGGTGGCGTTGCGGGCTTTCGCGTCCCCGTGCGCCCGCTTCAACGCGCTCAACCGTTTCACGTCGTCATCGAGTTGCACCTGCTGCAGATACCGGGGGTCACCGGTGGCGACGGCTTTGGTCGCGGCGGCGGAGTTGCCCAGCTCGTCGCTGCCCAGGTCTTCGGCGGTGCGGGCGTCCAGGTCACCGGTCTTGATCTGGCCAATGAACCGGGCTTTTTTCTCCACCGTCTGCCACATTATGGTGTCCCACGTTTGCTCAGTGACGTAGTTCAGGATCTCCACCCGCGGGTTCTGGTTGCCTTGGCGCAGGATGCGGCCCTCCCGCTGCTCCAGGTCCGCCGGGCGCCACGGCACGTCCACGTGGTGCAGGGCCACGGCCCGGTCCTGGATGTTGGTGCCGGTGCCCATCTTCTCCGTGGACCCCACCAACACCGACACCCGACCGGCCCGGCAGTCCTGGAACAACTGCGCCTTCTCCCCCGGCTTCGGGTAGTCGTGGATGAACCGGATGGCCTGCTCCGCCATCCCCCGTTCCACCAGTTCGGCGCGCAACCCCTCGTACAGGGAGAACTTCCCGCCGGTCTGATGCGGGGTGGAGCGGTCGCAGAACACGATCTGCAAGCCCCCCGCCACCGGGGACACCGCCCCGGCCTGGTCCCGGTAGGTGGTGGTCGCGGTGTCGGTGTGGATGCGCATGATCTCGGCGGCGACCATGCCGATGCGGCCCCCATCCAGGGGTTCCTGAAGGTTCGCCATCCGCTCGTCCAGCGACACGTTGCGTCCGTCGTTGGCGACTTTCAGGGAGTTGTCGATGTCCGGTCGGCCCGGGTCGAAGTGTTCGCTGCGGTAGGCCAGGTCGCTGATGAAGTCCCGCACCTCCTGGGAGGCGGGTTTGCTGATCACCTGCCGTGCCCCGCCCACCAGCTCGGGTAGGGCGACGGTGATGTCGTCGCGGGTGACGACATCGGTGTACACCGAGCTCATCGTCACCAACTCCGGGACGTTCACGAACCGCCCCACCCGGGTCACCGGCGCCAGCCGGGACCCCGAGGCGTTCATCTCCACCCCGGAGGTGGTGCCGGTGAACACCGCCCCCCACCCGTCCACGTCCGCCACCCCGGCATCAGCCAGCAGGTCCGGGCGCAGGTAGGACTGCATCACCCACATCTCGCCCAACGAGTTCGCCACCGGGGTACCGGTCGAGAACGTCGCCACCCGCTCCTGCCCCGGACGCAGCTCATACCCCGCCGCCGCCGCCGCGTCGCGGCGGCTCTCCCGCAGCACGTCCAGCTTCATCACCAGGTCCTCCGCCTGCTGCGAACCGGGGGTGCACGCCAACTCCCGCACCGCAGAAACCCTCTCCCGGTTCTTGAAGTAGTGCGCCTCGTCCAAAAAAAGATAGTCAGCGCCCACCATCTCCCAGGTGAGTCCGGTGTCCTTCCCGGCCTGCTCGGTCAACACCGCGAGCCGACTGTCCTGCGCCTTGATGGCCGCCTCGATCTGTTTGGTGTTGGTGACACCGGCCTGCTTCTTCGCCTCCAGCAGCTGGTTCCTGGCGGTTTCCAGGTGCGCCTGTTGGCGCTGCGGGGACACCTTGATCGCGGTGAACACCGATTTCGGGACGATCACCATGTCCCAGTCCCCGGTCGCGGTCTGCGCCGCGAACCGCCGCCGCCCCTCGGCGTTGGTGGCCCCCGCCCCGACGAGCACGTTCGCCGCCGGGTACCACTGCTTGGCTTCCCGCCCGACCTGCTCGATGATGTGGTTGGGGACCACGATCCACGGCTGCGAAGCCAGCCCGAGGCGTTTGAGTTCCATCGCCCCCATGAACATCGACCCGGTTTTCCCCGCCCCGACCACGTGATCCAGCAACACCGTCGGTTCGGCGATGATCCGGGCCACCGCGTCCCGCTGATAGGCGTGCGGGGTGAAATGATCACCCAACCCCGGCAGGTTCAGGTGCGCCCCGTCGTAACGGGCCGGGCGCAGCGAGTTGAACTTCTCGTTGTAGGTGCCGACCAGCCGGGCCGTGCGGTCCGGGTCGCTCCACACCCATTCGGTGAACTTCTCGCTCAGCTTCCGGGCCTGGGCCTGGGCGGCGAACGTGGCGGGCATGTCCACCGCATCGCCCCCGGTGCGCTCGATCTCCGCCTTGGACCGCCGGACCTGGATGGGTTTGGAGTTGCACACCGACTCCAACAGCGACACCGCATCCACGGCACCGGTGCCATACACATCGGTCATCAACGGTGACCCGCACTGCCACTTCGGGACGTCGATCGTCCACGTGCCCAGGGTGTAGTCCACCGATACGTCCCGGGCAGCCAGCACCTCGGTGACGAACGCTTCATAATCGCTCGTCGGTATCCACGGCACCCCGGGGCGCAGCCCGATCTCACCGGCCTCGATGGTGCGGGGCAGCACCGCCCGCAGCGCTTCCACGTTCCCCGCATAGACCGGGTCCGCCTGGGCGGCGGTCTCGGCGGCGGCGAGTGTGCGCCGCACGTTGCCCGACAGGTAGGTGGCGGCGGGAATCAACCGGGTCGCATCGGTGGGGTCCGGGTACACCGCACCGACCAGGGCGGCGCGGGTGTCGTCCTCACCGGCACCGAGCAGGGCGGCGATGCGGGTCACGTCCACCACCCGCGACTCATCCAGGCTGATCGCCAACGCTTCCTCCACGGTGGCAGCACTGGTGCGCTGCGGGCGCCGGCTGAGCACGTCGGTGGCAAAGATCGGTGCCTTGGCCGCGGTTTGGGTGTCCTCGTCGAAGAACTCCAGGGCGGCGACGGTGGCGAAGCCGGGATCGTTGCGGATTCCCCCGTCCAGGTGCGCGAACCGTTTCGACGGGGTCGCGGCCTGCCAGGCCCGCTCCTCCCACCCTGCCCGGGTTTCCTCCGGCACCGGCCCGGGGTAGGGCTGCCCGTCGAGGCCTTCCTTCTTCCGCCACTGCTCCTCGAACGTGCCCATCCGCTGGTCGTGCTTGTCCTGCGTGATGGGTTTGGGGTTGGTCCAGGTGAACCGGTTGACCGGTCCGTGCACCGCCACGTAGTGGTCATAGACCCGGTTCAGCTCCCCGCGCAGCTGGTCCCGCTCCCCTACCACCAGCCCGTCGCGTTGGCCGCGGATCAACGTGGTAGCCAGATCCCGCAGCTCCAGCAGTGTCCGGGTTTCGGCGACCTTGCCCGCCCGCCCCGGGTGGGCCACCCACTCCTGGCCGTCCCAGCGGCGCAGGGAGGCGGTGTCCGCGTCGTAGGCCAGGGTGTCCAACGGGCGCCCGGCCTGCACACTCACCGGGATGATCAGGCCCGGGTGGAACACGGCCCCGTCGATGGTCGTGGCCGAGGCCGCGGTGGCACTCAAGCCCAAACCCTGGGCCTTCGCCTCGGTGGTGATCACCGCCAGCCGCTCGGTCACCTGCCCGGCCAACACGGCACCGGTGTCGCCACGGACCTCCAGGGTGGCGGCGTTGTACATGCCATGACCCAGATGCACCCCGCCCAACACGTTCTCCGGGTGCGCAGCGAAGTAGGTGTTCACCGCGGTCTCCGCGTACTGCCCGTCGGTGTCCAGTGCGTCCACGGTGGTGGTATCGATCCAGTCCTGCCCGACTGCGGGTGCCTGTCCCTGCTCGCGTTTGCGCAGGATGATCAGGTCGGTGACCACCGCGGTCCCCGACACCCGGTCGAACGCCTTCGTCGGCAACCGCACCGCCCCCACCAGGTCCGCCACCTCCGCGAGGTCCCGGCGGGCTTTCGGGTTCGCGGCATCCAAAGTGAAGTGCGAGGTGATCGCGGCCACGTACCCACCGGGGGCAGTCAACGCCACCGACTTCAGCAGGAAATGGTTGTGAATGGTGTGGTTGCCCGGGTTGTGCGCCGGGTCGTGCAGCGCGAACGCCCCGAAGGGCACGTTGCCGACGGTGGCGGTGAAACTGTTCTCCGGCGCCCGTGTTTTCTCGAACCCTTCCTGCCGAATCTGCGCCGACGGGTACAGGTGGGCGCTGATCCGCGCGGTGATCGGGTCCAGCTCCACCCCCACCATGGTGGCCGAGGCCGGGGCCAACCCGAGGAAGGTGCCCACCCCGCTGCCCGGTTCCAGCACCCGGCCCCCGGTGAACCCGGCCGCCACCACGCTGTCCCACACCGCGGCGACGATCGTCGGGTCCGTGTAGTGGGCGTTCAGCGTGTTCGCCGACGCGGCCCGGTACTGCGCCTCGCTCAGCAAACCCCGCAACTCGGCGTGCTCAATCGCCCACTCCGCGCGGTGCGCCTCGAATATCTGCGGCACCGCCCCCCACCCCGACCACCGGGCGAGGACGTCCTGCTCCGCCGTGGTGGGTGCCCGGCCCTCCCCCTCCCCATCGAGGCGGTGCACCAGGGCGATGGCGTCCAGGTTGGCCCGGGCGCGGGCCTTCGCCCCCGACGGCGGGTGGATCGTGGTGCCCGGCCGGTAATCGACAGCGACCTGATGCGTCGGCGTGCTCGCCCTCTGTGGCGACCCGGTCGCGGTCACCTCGGGTGCTGGTGCTGCCTGCGATGCTGCCTGCGGTACCGCCGCGGCGGCGGCGGGCCCGGCGTCCGGTGTCCCCGGGGGGCGGGCCGGGGGCAGTGGGGTGCCCCCGGGGTCGATGCTCAGCGGGTCGGTGGGGACATCCCCCAGCTCATCGAAAAGGGTCAGCTCATCCTGGACCGGTACCGGGCGAGGAACTCCGCGTCCTCTTGCTCGCGTCGGTGCTCCTCCGCGGCCACCACCCGGGTCAGCTGCTCCATCACCGCCGCGTTCGCCCGCCGGGCGGCGAGTTTCGTTCTCGGCACCGCCTCCACCGCGGGCACCGGTTTGTCGTCCTCCACCCGGCTCTGCCACAGCAGTTCCATATAAAAATGGAAGGTCGGGCTCCGATCCGGCCACAGGGCCGCCACCGCCTCCACGATCTCCTCGGTCGGATCCGAGCGGAACACCGTTGTCCACCGGTCCGGGTTCTCCCGGGCCGCCACCGCCCACGCCTCGTTGCCCTCCGGCAGGCGGTTCCAGTTCGACTCGTCCTGCGGCCCCGTCGGGTAGGTCTCCTCGTCCTCCTCCTCGACCTGCTCGAACAGCTCCTCGCTCAACACGATTTCCTGGCACTGCGCCCGCGCCGCGTTGATCAACCCCACCTGCGTCAAATAGTCCGGCTGGTTCCCGTTGTGGGCCTCCCGCCACTGCCGGATCACCACCAGCTGCGCCTCGGCCTGCATCCGGGAGACCCGGTCCGCCATCCGCGTCGCTTCCTCGGTGAAGAACTCCTCGGTCTGCTCCCTCGACCACTCCTGGGGTACCCCGATGTACTCCGTCCACGTCCGAGCCACGATCTGCCGTATCTCCGCGCTCATCGAATGCTCCTTCCGCCAGGGCACCGAACAGGTCGGGCTGGTTCGGGTCGACCCTGGTACGTCGTGCCACGACTCTCCCCTGGACGCACCCTCGGTCCCCGAGCGGCGGGACCCACCCTGCTCGGCACAGCCACCCCGGTGCGTCACCCGCATGCCTGCCGGTCTCACTATTCCCGATCTGCTCTGGCACAGCCAGGAACCCCCCACGCTCCACCGCGATCCGGTCACGACTACGCCTCCCCTGCTGCGGCGCTGGCCTGCGCTTTGGCTCGGGCCAGGGTGCGGTACACCGTGGAGCGGCCCACCTGCAACAGCTCCGCCAGCTCCGTGCTGGTGTGCCCACCCTCGTTGTACAACTGCACCAGATGCTGCTGCAGCGCCGCACTGAGCTTGGGTTGCTTACCCTTCAACCGACCCTTCGCCCTGGCGACCTTCATGCCCTCTCTCGTCCGCAACCGCGACAGGTCGACCTCGAACTCCGCGACCATCGCCAACGCGTTGAACAACAACTTGCCCACCGGATCGGTCGGATCGTGCACCGACCCACCGATGCTCAGCTTCACTTCCTTGCGGGTCAGTTCGTCGGCGATGTCGCGGGCATCGGGCACCGACCGGGCCAGCCGATCCAGCTTCGTCACCACCAACGTCGAGCCCTCGTGACACGCCGCCAGGGCCTCCCGCAGGCCTGGGCGTTTACGGTCGGTGCCCGTCAAGCCGTGATCGACATAGATCCGGTCCGCGGCCACCCCCAACGCTGTGAGCGCGTCCCGCTGCACCCTCAGATCCTGCTTGTCAGTGCTGCACCTGGCGTAGCCGACAAGTGTGCTGCCCCTACTCATACCCGGATCGTACCGCAAGACCCCCCGCTTACGGATACACACCAACTGCCCGGTTTCGCTGTCGCCGCGCCGGGCACATACCAGGCATGACCACGTTTTGGCTGGTAGCCACCCTCCTCGCGTCCTTCGTTGCCCCCTTCCCGGCCGGAATCCTCTGCCCGCTCCTCATCAACTGGATCAACCGTCGCCACGGTCGGGGTCCCGGCGCAGGGCATCACCGACAGCCACGGCCCCCTCACGTCCGCAGACGCCACCGACACGAGCGCTGAGACGCTGCTCGCGGCAGGGCCACCCATGTCAGCTCGGCGTCCAGCCCCCAGCTGGGGCGCCTGGGTCGTCCCTTCGCACCCGTCGTCCGGCTCCCGTGCCGCAACGGGTGGGTGAGCGCGGTCCGCTAACGCAGCACCGGTTACCCCCCCGTCATCGGGAATTACTGCGGACAGGTCTTACGGAACACTCTGCGACCATGCCGACCTCGGCGAACGCTGATAGTTCGAAGTCGGCTGCACCGTCCCGGGTGACGATCGTCTATCGGAACGGGTCCCGAGAGCTGCAGATCGTTTCGGCAGTTGGCTTCGTACGGCAGATCTGAGACGGCATTCTTAGACGGATTCCGGCGTACTTCCTCGGCCGTGGAGGTCGGTCGATGGCGCAAGAGTCGCTTCACCTTCCACGATCACCACATCCCTCGTCGAGTGCAGCCGGGGCGCAGAACTCCGTCAGAATCACCGTTAACGAACCGTGGCCCGAAGATGTCTTCACCGGCCAACAACCACCACCGCAGGGGGGCGGCTTAGATAAGAGCATGGCTGACGACATCGACGCCCTCGCCGCGGCGAGCTACGAGGGGGGAAAAGATGTGATCGACGTTGCCGTAGAGCGCATCACCGTGTTGATCGAGGTGCGCGACACCGTCATCGAACATCGGCGGACCACTCCCCAGGGCTCCCCCACATTTGGGCCGACTGATCCCAGTGTCATCGGCCGGCGTCTGGTTGCCGCCCTCCTCGACGCTGGGTGGCGTCCTCCCACCGACGACGAGGTGAAGGAGGCGTCCCGCCGTTCGAAGGAAGCGACCGAGCGCTTCGACGAGTGGCGACGCACTCTGAGCCCCGAGCAGTGGGACCGAGGCGTGGACCATTACAGCTCTCACGGCGAATGGCCGCCTGACCTCCAGCCGCCGCCATGACGTCGGAGGCAGAGTGGTTGCGTGAAGTGGCGTGGTTGCTGGGCCAGTGGCACACGAGTCGCAACGAGCCGCTGGACCCGAAACTTCTCCGGGCTGGGTCGAACCGGCGGGTGTGGTGGCGGTGCCCGGCGGGGCACGAGTGGCAGACCACCATCGCCGGCCGTGCGCGCCGTGGAACGCGGTGCCCGTACTGCATGGGGCAGCGCGCCAGCGCGAGCAACAACCTTGCGGTGACCGCCCCGGAGGTGGCGGTCACCTGGCACCCCACCCGCAACGAAACATTGACACCAGCGACGGTGCTACCGAAGTCGGGTCGCGTCATCTGGTGGTTGTGCCCGGCCGGGCACGAGTGGCGGACCTCGGTCTACGCCAGGGTCTCCCTCCGGAGCGGATGCCCCTACTGCGCGGGCCAACGGGCGACCGACGAGACCAGCCTCGCCCAGCGCCACCCAGCAGTGGCCGGGGAATGGCATCCCACTCGTAACGGGAACCGCACCCCGGAAACCACCACGTTCGGCTCAAGGATCGGAGTCTTCTGGGTGTGTTCATCCTGCGGGTACGAGTGGCGAGCCACCCCGCACAGCCGCACCGTGCGCGGCACCGGCTGCCGGGAGTGCGCCTGGAGCACCACCCGCATCAGCCATGTCCCACTCACCATCACGCACCCCGAGATCGCGGCACAGTGGCATCCGACTCGCAACGAGGAAGCGACGCCGGATCAGATCACCTACGGGTCCGGGCGGCGGGTGTGGTGGCAGTGCTCGCGCGGGCACAGCTGGTGCACGACCGTGAACGCACGCACGACACCACCAGGGCGGCATGCCAGCGGGAATGAGCGGGCTCCCGCACCTACCGGGAGCGGATGCCCCGACTGCGCCGGCACGCGCGCCACAACCGAGCACAACCTCGCGGTCGCGCGACCCGACCTGGCCTGTGAGTGGCATCCCGACCGCAACGCGGACCGACGCCCAGAGCAGGTCACACCGCGATCCAGTCAGCGGGTGTGGTGGCAGTGCGGAACGTGTGGGCACACCTGGGCGGCGGCCGTGAAGAGCCGCGCTGGGGCAGCAGGCACCGGCTGTCCGTCCTGCGCCCGCACTGCGGGCGGGCAGCCGGTGAGATCCCTACAGCGAGGACGCTGACCCACACCCGGTCAACGACATGCAGATACGACCAGCGGGTGGGGCCGGTAGTGCGCCGCCGCCGCCCGTCGCTGCGTCGTGGGGGTCACCGGCAGCCCATTCACCACGGCACCTCGACGCCGATGTGGCTGATGGCGCTGTGGTACTGGCGGGCGGCCTGGTTGGCGGCGTCGAGGTGCTGAGCCACCTGGTGCAGGTGATCGGCCGCTTCGGCGCACCGCGCGGCCGGGTCGCGGGTGCCGCTGTCATCGCGCAGCACCGCCCCCCCGGCAGACAGCCCGGCGACCTGCGTGGAGCAGGTGGCGACGAGCGTGGCCAGCGCCCGGGTCAACTCGTCCAAGGTGGCCCCCAGGGTGTAGAGGTCCTCCGTGTCCGGGGACTGCATCGTTGCCGTGGTCTCCCGCACCGCCTGGCGCAGCACCTCACTCGCGGCCGCGACAGCGGCGCCCGGCTCATACGGTGGGTTGTCGCTCACATCCCTCTCCGTCCTCTGGGGTGGACCCCGGTCATGGCGCGCTCACGATGGCCGTGACGCTGACGGTGAACGTGGTGCCGGACCAGGTCTTCGGCAGCGGCGGTTCCTGCGGGGTGAGGGTGACCTGGTGGCTCAGGGAGGTCAGGACGGCACCCGCCGCGCGGGCCTTGGCCTCGATCTGCCCCAACGCATCATCCAGCGCAGCACCAACCTCGTCGTCCCAGCTCACCGCGCGGAACGTGTATGTCTGCATTTCCCTGCTCCTCTCCTGCTGTCCACTGGTGTGCTCAGTGTGTCCGGTGATCAGGACAGTGAGGTCTCTGCGCTACCCACCCGTACCGCGCTCAGGCGCTGGCTGGCGGCGCGTTGCGCGCACCCGATGCTCACCAGGTGTGCGAACAGTTCGTGCTCGGGCAGTTCCGCGGCGGCTTGGGCGAGGGAAGCGGCGGCGGCGTAGTAGCTGCGCCGGTAGGCCGCCCCGATGACGGCGCGGGCGTAGTGCCCGGCGAACTCGGCGGCCGCCCCGGACAGGGTGGCTTGGGTGAGGGCCCGGTGCAGCAGCGCCCCGCGGTGCCCGGCGGCCTTCCCGACCTGGGTGAGGTAGGCGGCGGTGCTCGCCGGGTCGTGGGGTACGCCTGCACCCACTTGGGCGGTGATGGCCTCGTACAGCTCGGCGTACATGGGCCGGGCGAAATCCGCGCCGGTGAGCACGCCAGTGACCCGGCGGGCCTCTGCTGCCGGTGCCCACAGCAGCGCCCCCAGAGCCAAGGCCTCAATGTCGGTGCGCGGATCGTCCACCAGGTCGTCCACGTCGACAGGCTCATGCGGCTGCTCACCACCGGCTCCGCTCGTACTCACTGCGAGTCGTCCTGGCTGCCCAGCGCGGGTCGCCAGGAGGTGGCCGCGAGCGCGGCGGTGTCCGCGGGACGGTCCCCACCGACCCAACGCAGAGCACCGTCACCATCGGTGGTGTGCAGGTGGGGTGAGTTGTCCATGATCCGCTCCAACAGTTGAGACGTCAGGTGGTTGTGCGTGCCCGGGCGGGGAGTCGAACCCCGCGTGAATCCCGTCCCGGGTTGCCGGTCAGAGGCTCAGCTTCACCTGCTCCGACAAGGCTGCGGCGGCGAGCTGGTATGCCTCGGCAACGCACTCACCGTGCCTGTGCGGGCCGTAGTCGTCACCCCTGTCGCAGTTCAGTGACTCCCCCACCCACTGCATGATGCTGCGCGGTGTGATGGTGACGAAGGAATCGATGGGCGGGTAGGCGATCACGAACTGCCGCCGTACCACGGTCACTTCGACGCTGGTGGCGAGGATCACACCATCTGCCATGCCTTGGGCGGTGTGCAGATGCTCCACGGTGATCGTGGGAGTTGTGCTGCTCGACGAGCTCATGATGTCCTCCTGCGGTGTGTGGTGGCCTGGAAAGGGTGGGTGTTCACCGCTTCGCGCCGTAGCGGGTCCAGGCACCGTTTCCCTGGCTGGCGATCCACCCGGTTTCCAGCAGCGAGGTGAGCGCTGCGCACGCCTCCTGGTAGGTGCACTCGGCCCTGCGGGCCAGCTCCGAAGGCGTCCACGTGCGGTGAGCGCCGCTGGCGATGATGCAGTCGATCCGGCCGCTGATCCTGTTGGCGTTCGTCGTGTCCATGCCGTTCCTCCTGGTGCGCGTAGTGGTCCTCTGGTGCGGGCCCCCGTGGCCCGCGCTCGCCGGTGTCAGGTGTCCTCGCCGTCCTCGGGTCCCGTCGTTACCTGCTCGCTCGGTGCGTGCCGGTAAGGCTTGTGCTGGCAGAAGCAGGCCCGGGCGAGTCCCGTCCTGCCCGCCTGGGTGTCCCCGCACATCTCCGGGTTGTGCGGCACCCGGCAGGGTCGGCAGATCGGCATGGTCGTCTCCTTCGTCGTTCGAACGATATTTACGTGATGCGTGTGACGTGCGATGCGGTGCGGGCAGTGCGTGCACGCGTCTGCGGGTCTCGTGGTCGGCCCTGCAGTGTGGTGGTGAGTTCGCGGGCGTACCCGGCGGGCAGCACTCGGTGCAGTTCGTGGCACAGCAGTCTGCCCAGCGGTCGGGGCAGGCGGGTGTGCACCTCTCCGACGAGCATCGCGACCAAAAACGGCAGGGCCGGGACCGACTCGAACACCCCCATTTCCTCGACACGAGTCTCGACGGTGCGTGCATTGCGTGCAGGTGCTGCAGCGGGTGCCGTTGCGCTCATGCGGTCCACCACTGACGCTCGGGGGCCTGGTCGAACCCGCGGAGCACGTCGTCGAGCAGATCGTCACCGACCTGCGCGTCCCCAGCCAGCACCGCCGCGATGGAGTCCCTGGTCGACGCTACGTTGAGCAGCTCGGCCAGCTCGGTGATGGTGTAGGTGCGGCTGTACTCGCAGACCTCGGACATATGGACGGTGATGGTGTCGGTGGGGGGCGCGTCAGGCATAGCAAGGGCCTTTCGGTAGGTGCTGCGTGGTCTACCTCTATTCTAGTGCATTGCGTGCAATGAGGGCAATAGGTGCAGGGGGGTTTCTTGGCTCTTTTCTTGGCTCTTTCCTCGCCCCCACCTGTGGGGCTGGTGGGGTGGTCTCATCGTCGGCGGGTGCCGTCTCGACCTGGGGCACCACCAGGGGGGCAAGCAACGCTTCACCGCTTGCGGCCCTGGTGGGGGCTCGGGTAGGCATCAGCCTGATCGTCGATGAGACCACCCCGCTCACCAGCCACACACCCACCGCAACCCACACCTGTCACCCCCGGTCTCATCGGAGGCGGTGGGGGTCCGGGGCTGCCGAAGGCCCCGGGTCTTACACCCTGAGCTGCACCCGGCCACGTCAGGTGACCGCAATCGGGTAACGCGGCTCGCTCCACCGGGTGCGCGCACTACCCGGCCCTAATGCTCAGCCCTCGCCGATGCGGCGGCCGCGGCGCATTTCGCGGCTGCGGGTGGGAAATGGCTCGCTGTGGTTGAACTCCTTTTCCAGGCGGGCTACTTCGCGTTCGATGGCGTTTTCCACCAGCTCGGCCAGGCTGGCGGGTCCGCCGGGGGTGGCGGCGAGGGCGGCGACCGCGTTGCGGGCGTCTTCGCGGATGCCGGAGTCGATGTAGTTGGTCCACTGCACCTTGCCCGTGACCACCTTGGGGGTGGCGGTGACCGGTGCCCGCTGGCCTCGGGCACGGCGTTCTCGCCGCTGCGCCGGAGTCTCCCCCGCTTCCGGCGCCTCGGCGGTGGTGTCGGTGCCCGCCGTGGGGGGGTCGACGGGGCTGCGTCCGGACAGGGCGCTGCGGCGGGGTTCGGGGCGGGTCATGCGGGTGTTCCTTCCGTGAGGTTCAGGGCGGTGAGGTATCCGGTGTAGATGTCGGCGAGCGCGGCGGCACCGGCGCGGCCGGTGCCGTGCCACTCGTCGAGCCCGGTGGCGGCTTCGGCGGCGTCGCCGATGACGGCGCGTTTCGGGATCGGCGGGTGCAGCACCGGCATGGCCGAGCCGATCTCGGCGGCCCATTTCCGGCCGCTGACGGTGTGCTCCTCGTGCTGGTTGACGATGACTCCCCCCACCCGCAGCTGCGGGTGGTAGTTGGCCTTGATCGCGTCGATGCTGTCCAGCAGATGCGCCAGGCCGTCGGCGGAGAACAGCTTCGACTGGGTGACGACGAGGACCTCGTCGGCGGCGACCAGGGCGTTGATGGTGAGCTGGTCCAGCGACGGTGGGCAGTCGATGAGCACCAGGTCGTACTCGTCGCGTACCGGGGCCAGCGCGGTGGCCAGGCGGCGTTCGCGCCCGATGCCGGCGGCCACGAGCTGGTCGCGGACATGACCCAGACCGGTGCCCACGGTGGGCACCACCTGTAACCCGTCCCACACCCCCGCCACGGTGACCTCGGCGACACTTACTCCCCCGCTGCCCGAGAGCACGTCGGCCACGCCCTCGCCGTCGCGCGGGAGGTCCCGTGCGGTGGCGATGGCCGTAAGGTTGCCCTGCGGGTCCAGATCCACCACCAACACCCGCAGGCCAGCGCGCACCGCGGCCCGGGCCAGGTTGAACGTGGTGGTCGTCTTCCCCACACCGCCCTTCTGGTTGCACAGCGCCAGCACCCGCGAGGCCATCACAAACCCTGCGTGGTGGAAGGCGGCAACTCGTCCTCGGGTACGTGGTGTACCGAGTGGTAGGTGATCACTTGGTTTTGCCCTTTCTCTGGTCAGCTCTTACGCTAACACGCAAACCACGCAATACGTGCGGCAGCCAGGCCCGCGCCGCGGTAGGAGAGGCCCCCGCCGCACACCGGTGATGTCCGGGTCACCGTGCTTTCTGCCCGCGGCGTTCGGTGAGGATTGCGCGGACCTGAGCGCGCCCTGGACCGGCGAGGGCGATCCGGCCGATGTTGCGGGCTTCGGTGGCGGCGGCGAGCTGTGCGGGTGCCGTGGCGTTGCGCTGGGCGGCGGCGGCGTGAGCGTCGCGTGGAGGGGGAAGACCGACAGTCTTGCCGGAGGCCCTGGGAGGTAGGCGGCGCGACACGCTGAGACAATTGCGGTACGTACAGCACTGACAGCACGTACCGCACGTAGGTTGTGGCCATGCGGATCGTGGTAGCCAACGTCAAAGGTGGGGTCGGCAAGACGACCACCGCGGTGTACTTAGCGGCGCTGGCCGCCGAGCACGGTCCTGTGGTGCTCATCGACGCCGACCCGCAAGCCTCCGCCGCGGAATGGCTCGAAGAGCGACCACTGCCGGGGGTGCAAGTGGTGGAGGCACCCTCCGAGCGGCTGATCGGCCGGGCGGTGGACCTCGCCGGGTTAACGACGGTGGTCCTGGACACCCCGCCCGGGGCCGAGCGGTTGGTGCGGGCGGCGTTGGCCGGGGCCGACGTAGTCGTTATCCCTACCCGGGCAGGCGGGGTAGAGGTGAGCCGGGTGCAGGCCACCTTAGGGATGTTGGGGGAACGCACCCGCCGCGGGCTAGTGATCTGCGCGGCCCGGGCCGGCACCCTGGACTTGCGCGACACACGGGCCGCCTGGGACGAGGTCGGGGTGCCCGTGTGGGCGACCATCCCCGAGCGGGTGGGCATCGCTGCGGGCCCGGACGCCGCGCTGCACCCCGATGGACTGACCGCCTACCGGCCGGTGTCTGAACAACTCGGCGGCCACGGCGCGGGGACTCGGGCGTGAGTACCGGCGACCGCATCCGGCGCACCAGCGCCGCCCCACCCGGCGAGGGACCTTTCCGCCGCCCATCTGGGCGGGTCAGCTACCCCCACCGCATGAGCCTCGACCTCGATGATGCCCAGTACCGCTGGCTGCGTGCCGAGGCCCGCGACGCCCGGGTCAGCGCCAGCGGGCTGATTCGCGCCGTCCTCGACGAGTTGCGCCAGGACCCCGAGGCCTGCGCCCGAGTCCGTGACCGCGCCGACGCCGACGCCGACGCCGACGACACCCTGCTTTAAGTCGTTACGGCTTGCCACGCGCGTACGTACTGTACGTGCCGCACGTAGATACCGCCGACTGTCGGCGCCACCCCCGCCGCACACAGCAAGACAAAGAGCCGCGAAGAAATGCTTCGGACAACTCGATTGTTGGTGGGACGGTCACCGTCGTTTCCTCCCGGCTGCGAGTCCTGCGCCGAGTGTAGGCAGGCCGTAGTCGTGGCGGTCGTAGCAGTGCGGTCCGCCGCCAGGTTCAGCGGAGGTTATGCGCTCGAGTCGCCGATGTTCTGGCCGGGCGAGCGTTGGATGACCGGCGGAGGGGGAAGTGCACCGACTGCGGTGAATTCGGCGAGGATGAGTTGGGGCACACCGTTGGGGCTGCGCAGCGCGGTGCCGCGGCAGTTCACCACGGTCCACGCACCGTCAGTACGGCGCAAGCGAATGTTGGGGACTTCGATCTGCGCGGCCCCGCCGCGGATCGTGTCGTAGGCCTGGAAAATGCGCACCATGTCATCGGGGTGCGGGGTGTGGCGGTCGTCGACGACGCCCGCCCACTGGATGTCGGGCACGGGGTGCGTGATCCAGCTGACCACCCGGGAGGTGTTGAGGTCGATGACCGCGACAGCAGTCCGGGTTGCCTGGCTGGTAACGGCGTTGAGGGTATCGGTGAGCGGTGAGGTCATAGGTGGTGGGCTCGTCGCCGTGACATCGTGAGCAAGTCCGCGGCAGGCTTCGTGGTGGGGCGCGGGCATGCTCCGCATCACCATGCGGACGGTGCGCAGGTGGTCGCGACGCTGGAAGTTGGCGGTGCCATCCCAATGATCGTCGGGTGTCGGTGCGAGTGCTTTGACAAGGAACGGCAGCAGGGGATCGATGTCAACGACGTCCTGCAGTGCCCGCGGCGCGATCAATCTGCGGTGCGTGAGGACCGGGTGCTCGGCGTAGCCCCCGGCCGATTGGGTGTTGAGTTCGATGCTGTGTGACCGGGCGGACCACTCGATGGCCGCCACCGCCGCGGCGCGCCCTGGAGTGTCGGTGTCCGCGGCGCCCACCCAGATCTGCACCGCATGAACCGCGCCGGAGAAGCCCATCACCGGGCGCCCGAGGACGCGGGCCCGCTGCCCCCGCCAGGGCTGGAGAACACTGTCCACGGCTTCGGCAGATTCGCGGACCGTGCGGACAGCTGACCGGACTTCGTCCGCGACCAGGCGGTTGCGGGAATGCCGGAAGTTACGGAGCGGCACCCACGATTTCGGGTGCCCGTCCACGGCGACGATGGTGGGCGCAGCTACGGGGGTCAAGGTTTCCACGATCAGTTGAAGCGGCGGCGTCCCCGCCGCACGTTGCACCACCACGCTTCCTCCCCATCTGTTCGCGCATCGTAACTGTGCGCGAACAGACAGTGTTCGGCCGCGGCCGTTGTCCCGGATCACTTTCGGCCTGCGGCCTGCGACCAGCGTCCCGCCCGATGGTCGAGAACAGCCTGCACCGCAGCCCGACCCGGACCGGTCAGCGCATCGCGTCCGGCGGCGCGCCGCCGGACCGCGTTAGCCCGGTCGGCGGGCTGCTGGGCTCGGCGTTGCGCCGCGGCGGCGGCGTCTTCGGCGTCGCGGGCGTCCTCCAGGGCACAGGGCCGGTCGGCGAGGTCGACCCGGTTCAGCAGCCAGGACAGGTAGCCAATGGGGTTGCGAGGGTGGGTGAATACCCGCGACCCGCTGAGTGCGTGGTTGTCCAGGAGCTTGTTCAGGTCCCGCGCGGTCCAGTCGTGGGCGGCTGGCAGGGCCAGCAGCGCCGCCCACGTGGTGGGGGTCTTGAACCGTGCCCAGGGTGGTGCATCGGGGTCCTGGCGCCATCTGGTGGCCAGCAACAGCCCCCGTGCATCGACCGCTGCCCCCTGCCGGGCTGGTTTGTTTTTTCTGTTCTGAGCCGGGCGCGGAGCGCCTCGATGTTCGCGTTCTTTGCCCGTAGAAACCACCCTCTCTCCAAGAGGTGGGGTAGGAACAAGACCACTACGTGGAGGGGTGCCATCTGGTGTCTGACCTGCGGCGATGCGCACTGGGTTATCCACAGGGTGGGTGCTGGTGTGGTGCAGGGCGTACACCGCGGTCCACCCGCGGGCTGTGTCGCCGCGTTCGGCGGAGTCCAGCCGCTCAAGCAAGGTGCGTTGGCGGCCTTCCTGGACTTCGGTGGCGAGCCCGACCAGGCGCAGGAAGGTTCTGGCACGGGTGATGGTCCGTTCACCGAGCCCGGTGGCCGCGGTGATGCCGCGCTCGGCGCCGGTGGTGCCGAGCAGGGGCCCGCTGTTGCGGCCGGTGCGGAAGTCCGCGGCCGCGGCGTGCGCGGTGGCCACGGCCAGGACGGCACGCAACGAGATACCACCACCGGTCGTGGCGACGAGGCGGTACCGGACCGGCAGGTAATGCCGCCGGTACACCCGCTCGACGTGGGACACCCAGCGCTCGGCCGACCACCAACACGGAACCCGCGCATACACACCCGTGGGCACCGGGCGGCGCAACAACGGCCGCGCCGGCGGCGGCCCGCAGCCATCACAACGACCCGGCGGCCGAGACTCGCGGGCAGAGCCACGTGGTGGCCATTTCGCCCGGTCAGCGACACGCCGAGCAGGTTGTTCAGCCAGATATGAACTTAAGTCAGGGTATGAGCTACCCTGAGAACTGCCCGTCATGGCAAGTTCCCTTCGGGGAAGAGCACCACGTCGCCGAGCCTCTTAACTCGACGGCCCTAGCTGAATCCGGACCCGCCCTTCCCGGGGCGGGTTTCGGCGTTCTAGGGGCTACCTGGCGCGATGTGGAGTTATTGGGTGCGGCCACTCAGCCGCTCACCTCACGCCGTCTGAGGCAACTCCTCCTGTCCGGGTGCCGGGAGCAGCGGAAGACCCCGCCGCAGGGCTTCTTGGGCGACCCACCAGTAGTGGAGCTGACCGGCAGCATGGCTACGTATGTCGGCGATGATCTTCGAATCGATGTACGCGGAGACCATTGCGCGGGGTCGTAGCCGGTTGCGGTGGGCTTGGTAGGCGACCCTCGGGAGGCCCGGCTCGTCGGCAGGCGGCACCGTCGGCAGACCTCGCCGCAAGGCCTCCTGTACCACCCACCACTGGTAGATACCTCGGTTGGCTGCTTCGATCTTGATCGCCGCAGCAAGATCAGGGTCAACGAACGGGGCGAAGCCCACTCGCCCGGCTCGTTGTGATTGAGGCTTCACAGTGTTAGTCAACACCCGGATGGGTCTTTCGTGGGTACGACACGCCGCCGAGTTTTTCTCGCCCCAAAATATATCAGATAATTACTTAGCGGCCTTTGAGGCGTGCGATGCGCGCGTCCCGAGTCCGCGACCAAACGGTGGACAGCCAGGCTGGCTCAACGTTGAGGGCAACGGCGAGCGCCCGAAGCTGGTCGTTATCGGGGGCGCGATGGCCATTCTCGATGGCGAAGGTGATGGCTGTGGTCATGCCTGTGAGCTTGGCCAACTGTTGCTGGTTGAGCCCAGCTTGGAACCTCAAGTCGGGCATGAGCACGTCAGTTTCTTTGACCGGGACAAGATTGCCTAACTGGACCCCAAGAGCGTCGGCGACTGCTGCGAGGGTGCGCGGTGAAGGCCGCGACCGGCCGGTTTCCCATGCGCCGATGGTCGCCGCGCTGACGCCAGAGAGCATGGAAAGCTCGGCGAGGGAGTAGTTCCTCTGGCTGCGGTGTCTTCGAAGAGCGGCCGGGCTGAACCCGCGACTGCCTGCCCGGCCCACAGCTGCTCCGTCCATCAGATCCACGTTGTTTTCGTGCATCTTGCCCACTCTCTGGTCATCGTTGACGGCGTTGTCGAAAGAGAATAGTTACTGAAGCTAGACGACTACACCGCTTGGCGTCTACGGTGAGTCTCGCCCGGAGGGTCGCAAGTGAGAGCAGAGACGCGGGGGTGGCTGAGTTGTTGAACAGAAAACAGTTGACGCTCTTCGCGCGAGCGTCTTACTGTTCGTGTGCCGCTCATCACTCGTGGTGGGTGCTCGGGTCCCTTGAGTCTGCGGGGATCACGACGCGGATAGTGCCAGATCACCTCCTTGGTGAGGTGTGTCTTCTGCCGCGGCCGGATGAGGTGTTCAGGTTGTCCCATGGGGTCCTTTTTCCGCTGCGCGCTGCAAGCGTCTGGCGCCGGTCGGTCGCCGCTGCGGTGACCGGTTGCCCAGCGGCGCCCGTGCCGGGTCCGCCCTCTTCTGATCTGCGCGGTGAGCGCTTGCCTGGGGAGCGGTGGCCATGCGTGCCGCCGGTCGTGGTGCAGGTGCAACCGGAACCGGAGGAAACGTTGTGACGACCGATAACAACAATCGGGTGGTCCGTCGGGGTCCGTCGTGGGCTCCGCCCGTCGCGGCGGAGACACGATCACCGGGTACTCCCGTAACGCCGGCGCCGCCGGTGAGCCCGGAGCGGGCCGCGGCAGAGCGACCCGCGTTGCGGGTGGCGGAGGCCGGTGGGCGCTCGCAGCCGCCTTCGACGGCCGCAGTGCCCCACGAGGAGGAGTCGGCGGGCGCCAGGATTGGTGCCAGCGCGTCGTTGGCCCCGCCGCGTGCACCACTGGCTGCTCAGCAGTCAGCTCGCGACGTCGAGTCGTCTGAGTCCGGCTACAGCACGGAACCGCCCAGAGCAGAGACCCCAGCGCCGCCGCCGGGTCCGCGGCATCACGGTGAGATTGGTCGTGAGGTGTTGCGGCGCCCGGCGACGCAGCGACCGCGGTCGGGGTGGCGGCGGTGGGTGCGGGTGGCGACGTTCGGGTTGCTGAATATGGGGGAGTCCCCGGCAGAGGTGCGCCGAGCCCAGCTGGTCGCGCGGGTGAACCAACCCATCCGCGGTGATTACAAGATCGCGATGCTGAGCATGAAGGGCGGTGTCGGGAAAACCACCACCACCGTGGGCTTGGGCTCGACGTTCGCGTCGTTGCGTGGCGATCACGTGGTGGCGGCGGACGCGAACCCCGATCGGGGAACGTTGGGTGCCCGGATACCGACGCAGACCACGGCGACGGTGCGGGACTTACTCGACGATGTGGCCAATATCCACCGGTACTCCGACGTTCGTGCGTTCACCTCGCAAGCCCCGTCCCGGTTGGAGGTGCTGGCCTCCGAGCGTGACCCGTACAGGGCGGAGGCGTTCTCCGAGACTGACTACCGTGGCGCCCTGTCGGTGCTGGAGGGGTTCTACAACCTGATCTTGACCGACTGCGGCACCGGGTTGACGCACTCGGCGATGCGGGGGGTGTTGGACACCGCGGACTCGTTGGTGCTGGTGTGCAGCCCGGCGCTCGACGGTGCGCAGAGCGCGGACGCAACGCTGAACTGGTTGGAGGCCCAAGGCTTCGGGCACCTCGTCGACCGCACGGTCGTGGTCATTTCCGTGGCCCGGCCGGGGGCGTCCACGGTGAACGTGGACCAGCTCGTGGCCCACTTCGGTGAGCGGGTGCGGGTGGTGCACATCATCCCGTTCGACATGCACCTGGCGGAGGGCGCCGAGGTGGACTTGCCGCGGCTCGCTCCCGCGACCCGGGAGGCGTTCGTGGAGCTGGCCGCGGTGGTGGCCGACGACTTCCCCGAGGCCGCGGGCCGCCACGCCCAGCAAGGCCGCCGATGACCACGAATGCGACCACCGTGTTCTGGATTGCGCAAGTACTGGCGGCCGGGGTGCTGTGTCTGTGCATCTACCGGACCCACAGGCTCGCCTGCTTCGGTGGGGAGGAGGCGGGCAGGGCTGAGTTGACCCGCGCCGAGCGGGCGGTGATCGCCACGTTCTACGGCATGACCGTGGCGGGCGCGGTCAACGGCGCCGGCGGCGGTGCCGGGTTGCTGCTGCTCGGCGCCCCTCACGGGCTGGCGAGTACGCCGTTGGTGGCTGTGCTGTGGTCCTTCATCAGGGCTGCTATGGAGTGCTTTTCGGTGGCCGCCTTCGCGGCCCTGAGCGCGTCCCCATGGTTGACCGGGATGGCGGCAGCGCCGCTCCCGCCGCGGCGAGGTGGCCGTCGTGGCTGAGGAGGAGAAGAGCGGTTCACCGCTGCTGATCGGAATGGCGCTGGTGGGTGCCCCGGTGTTCCTCGTCGTGTTGTTGCTGTTGGTGCTGGGTGGTGGTGCGACACCACCACCCGCACCGTGCGGGCCGGGCGGTGTGGGTGGCTCGTCGCCGGGGGTGGGGACGTTGAAGGTCGCCGGGATACCCGCGGCCTATGTGCCCCTTGTTCAGAAGGCGGGCACGGTGTGTCCGGAGTTCCCGGCCCCGGTGATCGCCGCGCAGCTGGATCAGGAGTCCGGGTTTTCCGACCCCACGTCCTCCACGGGGGCCCAAGGTCCGGCCCAATTTGAACCGGCCAGTTGGGTGACCTGGGGAAACGGTGGCAATGTGCACGACCCCGTCGCCGCTATCGACGCACAAGCCCGCTTCGACTGCGCCCTGGCCGGGCAGGTGAAGACCGCGCAGGCAGCCGGGCAGATTCACTCTTCGGCGTCGGTGACCGAAATGGCCCTTGGTGGGTACAATGCCGGATTCGGTGCGGTCCAGGCTTCGGGTGGGATTCCGCAGAACTCGCAGACCATGGCGTACGTGCCGCGGATCATGACCCTAGCACGGACGACGTTCTCCGACGCCGGGACGATCACCGCACCCGGTGCGACCCCACCGCCACCCGCGGATGGTGGCGGTACCGGGACGCAAGCCTCCGGCGGGTGCGGCGGTGTGGGCGGGCAGGTCGCGGTGCACCAGGTGGACTACCCCGTCCCCGGGGGCGGGACGCAGCCCGCGGACCTGTACGTCCCGACCGGTGCCGGGCCGGGAACTCCACCCCGTCCGGTCATTGTGATGGCGCATGGAGGGGGCTACGTCGCCGGGGACCGCTCCGAGCTGGGTGACGCGGCGAAAGCCGCCGCCACCCACGGCTACCTGGTGCTCAACATTTCCTACGACCTGAGTGCGCCGCGGTGGCCGCGGCAGGTGCAGCAGGTGGACGCGGCCGTCGACTACGTGCGGGCTCAGGGCACCGGGCAGGGCATCGACCCGGGCAGGGTGGCGTTGCTGGGGGACTCGGCCGGGGCCGGGTTGGTATTGGATGCCGGGCTACTCGGTGATCACCACGGGGTGCAAGCCGTGGTTTCGTGGAGTGGACCCGCCGATTTCACCTCGTTGTTGGCGCAGGCGACCCCCGGGGACACCTATCAGCAGGCGTCGGCCGCGGTAGATCCGAGTTTGTTCCTCGGCTGCCCGATGCTGGTGTGCCCGGATCTGTGGCGCCAAGCATCGCCGGCGTTGTCGGTGACCGCGGGTGCCCCACCGACGATGCTGGTGAACTCCGATCACGAGCTGGTCCCGGTGGCGCAGGTCGGGGAGATGACCGCGGCCCTGGACCGGGTCGGTGGGTCGTCGAAGACCCTGGTGTTCCCGGGGACGGTGCACGCCAACGGCTACACCGCCCAAGCCAACGGCCCGTCCCTGGACTTCCTCGACGCGTCACTGCACTTCACCCCCCCACCCCCACCGGCGGCGGCCGGTGGCGGTGGGGGTGGTGGTCCCGTGGCGCAGCTGGCGGTGAGCGCGGCGAAAACCCAACTCGGCGCGACCTACATCTGGGGAGGCGGAGACCAGAACGGTCCCACCGGCGGCGGCTTCGACTGCTCCGGCCTGACGCTGTACGCCTTCCACCAGGCGGGCTCGGACGCGTTCCACGGTGCCCGCACCGCCCAAACGCAGTACGCCGCCACCGCCGGAACCCGGCTACCGGGCGGGTTCGACCCCGCGTCCTACCAGGCCGGGGACCTGTTGTTCTACGGCACCGCCGACAACATTCACCACGTCGCGATGGCCATCGGCGGGGGCCAGCTGATCCAAGCGTCCACGTTCGGGGAACCGCTGAACATCAAACCGATCTATCACTCCGATTTCTTCGGCGCGACCCGACCCCTCGGCACACCGGCAGGAGCACCCCAATGACCACCACGACCGGAGCTGATGGCCCGCCGTACGTCTTCGCCTCTTTCGACGGGTTCGTCACTGTGCTGCACGAGCTGGTGTGGGCGCTGCTTGAGCTGTCGTTGGTGCTCGCGTGCGCCGCCATGGTCGTGGTGGCGTTCTCGAGCCGCCGTGATAGCTGCGGGCCGCCCCGGGCGGCGTTGGCGGTGCCGCCGCTGCTGGTGGTGTCCTTCGTGACGGGTGCCTCGCTGGCCGCCTGGGCGGCCAGCCCGGGCCTGGGCCTGCTCACCCTGGGCACCGTGGCGGGGCTCGTGGTCGCGGCGGGGTGGTACATCGCCCGGCGGGAGCGGCGCACCACGGCGGCACTTCTCACCGCGGCGTCCCGTGACGGTGCGGGAGAGCAGTCGTGAGGCGGCTCGGGAACGCGGGCCGCTGGGGTGCGGGTGCCGCCGTGGCGGTCGCCGTGTGCGCCGGGTGCGGTGGACCCGCTCCAGCCCCCGCACCGGCGACCGGGACGTCGGTGTCCTCCCCCACGGACCCGAGTGCTGCTGCACCCTTTTCTGCTGCCCCCGGTTCGGTCCCGCCGCGCTCGACGGCGGCGCCGGTGCCCTCGAATCCGCCGATCCCCGCGGGCACACCGGGACAACCCCGCGGCCAGGCGGGCGGCCCGGTGGACGGGCAGTCACCGGACGCGGTGGCGGCGGCGTTCGCGGCGACCACATTCATCTACGACACCGCCCTGGACCGCTCCCCCTTCGACGCGCAAGTGCGGTCCGCGGTGTACGCCACCCCGGGATTCGCGGTCGTGCTGAAACAGCCCCTGCAACAGGGCGGTGGCGCGCAGTGGAACACCCTGGCCGCCCACCACGGGTACACCACGGTGGCATTGGCCGTGAACCACGACGACGGCCGCCCGCCGGACCAGTTGGGCGCCGCGGCCCGGGGGTACACCATCACGGTCACCGGGCACGGCGAGAACGGGTGGACCGCCCCGCTGGACTCCCAGACCATGTATGTGTTCCTGACCCGGACCGGCACCACCACCCCGTGGCAGGTGTCCCGGGTGTCCTTCAGCGGTGGGTCATGAGCACCCCACGCACCGCGCCACGCCGCGGTGGAAACGGGTTCGTGTCCCCGGACGGACAGCGGTGGGAGGTGCCGACCTTCCCCTGCCCGGTGGTGGTGCTGGGCGCGGAGCACGCCGAGATCGACGGGAAACCGGTCCCGACCGGTGACAGTGAGCAGGACCCGCGGGCCGCGGCGACCGCGGTGCTGGTGGCCCAAGCGCGGCGCCTGCGGGGGCAGCAGGGGGCGATCCGGGCGACGGTGCGGGCCGCCGATTCCGATGTGGTGTGGCAGGCCATCGTCACCGGTGATGGTGAGTTGTTCGACGCCACCCCCGCCCCGGGCGCCGCCCGGTCGGGGTGGGGTCGGTGGCGGCTGCTGGCGGTGGGGCTCGCGGTGACCGCGCTGCTGGCCGTGGCCACCGTGGTGGTGGTGGCCTCCAACCGGACTCCCCCGCCTGCGGTGGCCGCCGCAGCACCCCCACCACCGACGGGCACCCCGACGCCCTACCCGTCGCTGCCCCCGCCCGGTTATGGCGGGCAGGCGGACTGGTCGACCCCGATCGCGGCGGGCAGTGTCCCCGTGCTCACCGCGGACGGCAGGATCGTCACCGTCACCGGAACGGCGGGGTCCCCCACAGTGGCGGTCCTCGATCCCGCCACCGGTGTCCCGGTGTGGTCGGCGGAGCTGCCCCGCGCCGCGGCGAGCACCAGCTCCGGCGGTGGCCTGCACCTGTCCCGCATCGACGGGCACCCCGTGGTGGCGGTGACCGCCAGCAGCACGGTGGACTGGTGGACCCTGGACGGGGAGCACACCGCGGGGTCGGTGTCCCTCCCGAGCGGGGCGTCGGTGTCCTTCGCCGGGGACTCCCCGTTGGTGAGCGAGCCGGGTCAGCGAGCGGCCACCATCACCACCGGGCACCTGGTGGAACGGGCGGTGCCCGCAGGGTCAGTCGCGCTCGGCGCCACCGGGGCGACGATCGTCGCCGCGAACTCGGTAGGACAGGTGTGGCGCCTGGGGGTGGGCACCGCCGACGCCCCACCACCCCCACCGGTGACCGTGCCCACCCCGGCCGGGGCCGGTGCGTTGGCCTCGATCACCGGCTACGCCGGTGTGTCCCCCGACATCGCGGTGGCGCACCCGGAGCTGCTGGTGGCCTCCTGGTACACCACCGACCCCGCAATCCAGCTCGTCGGGCTCCTCGACCCGCTCACCGACACCGCCGTGGGCACACCGCTGTGGGTGCCCACCACGTCGCTCGGCTCGGGGGGTGGGCAACCCTCCCCGCACCACCTGCTGTCCACCCTGGGTCCGGTCCTGCTCGACGCCCGCAACGGGGTGCTGCACGCCCTGCCCACCGGGTGGAGCACCACCTCGGTCACCGACACCGCCGCCTACGGCACCCGGAACTCGGATCGGTACATGGTCACCGCCGACGGGCGGGAAACACCCACCGGTTCGGGGGTGACACCGATCGGGGTGTCCGGGACGCGGGCGGTGGTGACCTCCAGTGTCGCCGGGACCGACACCGTCTACGGGTTGCCCGTGGCGTCGGGTCCGGTGCTGCCCACCCCGTCGGTGCCGGTGTCCGCCGCGGCGGGGCAACCCGCACCCAACCCGGTGCCCAGCCCAGCCCCCACACCCACCACCGCGGCACCGGCCCCACCACCAGCCGCGGCACCTGCGCCACCGGCACCGGTGCCTGGCCCACCCGCACCCGCGGTTGCAGCGGCGGTGCCCCGATGAGCGGGACGAGCCGCCCCGGTAGTGGCGCCACCCTGCCCCGACGTACCCCTGAAAGGACTTCCGTGCCGAATCCGTTGTTGCCCACCGCGCCACCCCCGCCTCCTCCTCCGGAGCAGGTGGAGCACTCACCGGTCCTCGGCGGCGACCTGACGGCCCGGTTCGGGCCGCAGGAGCCGTTGACGAACGTGGCGGCACCCACCGGTGGTGGCCTGCCCACCGAACAAGTCACCGCGGACCCGTTGCTGTGGGTCGTCGGTGTGCACGGCGGTGCCGGGGCCTCCACGGTGGCGGCCCTGGCCGGTGCGGACGTGCAAGAACTACCCCAACGCCTGCCGCTGACCCCGGACGGCACCCCACCACCACGGGTGCTGCTCGTGGCCCGCACCCACGCCACCGGGCTGCACTACGCCGGGTGGATGGCCGCCCACTGGGCGACCGGGCACACCGGGATACAGCTGCTGGGCCTGGCCGTCCTCGACGACGCCCCCCGGCTGCCCCCCGTCCTGGTCACCGAGATCAAACGGGTCGCCGGGATGGTCCCCACACTGTGGCACCTGCCCTGGGTGGAGGCCTGGCGCACCAGCCTCGACCTGGACCTGGCCACCGTGCCCCGCCGCACCCGCCGCTCCATCACCCAGATCCGGCGGGCGGCGGAAACCGCCCGCGCCCACGAACCCGGGGTCGTCGCGGCCCCGCAGCAGGACCCCCATGAGTTTCCCCGAGGCCGCACCGCGGCCTCCTAAAAGAAGAAAGGCACACCCCCCATGAACGCACTGCACACCGACCTGATCCTCGCCGGCGCCGGTTCCGGCATCAACATCAACTCCACCCAACCCCCCGGCACCCAAGGCATCCTCACCGTCGTCAACTACGTGGCCTGGGGGGCGTTCGCCGCCTGCCTCGTCGGGTTCGTCGTCGCCGCCGCCACCATGGCCTGGAAGCACCACCGCGGCGACGAAGCCGCCTCCATGAAAGGCCTCGGCTTCTCCCTGCTCGGCACCGTCCTCATCGGCGCCGCCGGCGCCATCGTCGGATCAGTCACCTAAATGAACACCACCACAGGGACCGTCCTCGCCGACGGCGATATCGGCGTGGCGCGGGAAGGGCCACCACCCACGGTCGGGTCGGTGTTCTGAATGACCCCGACCATGGGTGCCGGTCCCTTCGACGGTCCTCTTTACGCGCCGGTCCCGCCGCCGCCCGGTGCTCTGCTCACGCTCGTCCACCTCACCGGGTGGGCAACGTTCGCCGCGTGCCTCGTCGGGACCATCGTGACCGTGGCCGCGATGGTCGTGAAGCACCACCGCGGGCACGGTGTCACGGTGCAGCCGGGTGGTGGCGAACCGCCCGCGCCGCCGACATCCCTGGCTGTGTTCTTCCTCGGCTACACGATCCTCGGCGTCGTCGGCATCCTTTTCGGGTTGGTGGTCTGAATGAGTGCCGCCGATGGGGTGTGGGTGGTGGTCTGGGCGTGTTGGTGTGCCAGCACCTACCTGATGGGGCTGTGCGTGTACGAGAGGCACCGCTCCGAGTGCAACCTGTCCCGCCGCGCGGCGCAGGCGCTGAGCGTCTGTGCGCTCGGTGGCGCGGCGTGCATCACCGAGCTCGTCCTGAACCTCACGATCTGATAAAGGGGAGAAACCCATGGCTTCGAAACGTCGTCGCGACCGCCGGGAGCGGGAAACGGCTGGTGGCCCGTCACCGGCGTGGATGGGCTCAGCGGTGTTGCTGGCCCTGGTCGCCGCCGCCCTCGTCTTCGTGCTGATCCACGCCGCCACCAGCAGCCCCACACCCGCACCACCCGCGGCGGCGTCACCTCCTGCGTCCCCCGGGGTGTCCCCGCCAGTAGGGAGCACCCCGACTTCCGGTGGGGGCACCGCAGCACCGCCTGCGGGTCAGGAAGGTCGCCCCGCGGGCTGCTCCACCACCGGCACCGACCAGACCATCCCCACCTCACCCCCCGTCGGGGTGGACTGGTCACTGACGGGCGGGTTCGCTGTGCCGTCGTCCGCCGCGGACGGACCGAAGCTGCACGGACCTGGAGGCATCGGCTACTGCTACTCCCACGCCCCCCTCGGCGCGGTCTTGGCCGCCTCGAATCTCGGTCAGGGCAACGGTAGCCCGCAGGAGATTCAAGATTCGCTGCTGAAGGTGTCAGTGGTGCCGAACCAGTACTCCGCCCAGGCAGCGGCAATGCCCGCACCGTCGCGGAGCAACGCCACCGGTCTGCAACTTGCGGGATTTCGGATCATTTCCTACTCCTCCGATCAGGCGAGTATCGCTCTGGCACTGAGCGCGCCGGGTCGCACTGATCAGTATCCCCAGCTGACCGTAGCGATGCAGTGGTACGAGGGTGACTGGCGTGCGGTACCGCAGCCTGGCCCCAGCGTCGTCGTCACCGCCGCGGCGGTTCAGTCTCTTGCGGGTTTCGTGCCTTGGGCGGGGGTCGCCTGATGTGCGGCTTGGGTGATCTCGTTTGCTACGGACAGAGCGCGCTCAGCGGCGCCGCGTCGAAGGTGACGAATAGTTTTTTGGAGGAGATTCGGAAGTCGGCTGCTGATATGACGGTGTCGATTCTGAAGACGTTGGGGACGTTTTGGTTGAACATTCCCTCGCCGAATGTGGCGAACCCGGACGGCTCTGCGGGTGGGCCGGCGGGTTTCTTGCAGGGCAATTTGGGGTATCTGACGATCCTGGCCGCGGTGGTCGGGTTGATTTTGTGCGGTGCCAAGTTGGGGATCACCGCCCGCTCCGAGCCCGGTGTGGAGGCGGTGAAGATGCTGGTGCGCCTGATCGCGGTGACCGCGGCCGGGGCCGGGGTCGTGGCTATTTTGATCAAGGGGGGTGACGAGTTTTCGCCGTGGATCATTAAAACGGCGACGGGGGCACCGTTCGATCAGTCGGCGCCGAGCTTGCTGACGAATGAGGGTCTGCTGGCGCTGACCCCGCTGTTGACGATCATCGTCGCGATTTTCGCGGTGTTCGGTGCCGGGGCAATGGTGATCTTCATGATTCTGCGCGGTGCGTTGCTGATCATTTTGATTGGGGTGTGGCCGTT
>JAABUM010001621.1_pt1 | contig 32895 bp, 27 predicted proteins | sample 5559161 | NCBI WGS metagenome assembly JAABUM01 (sample SAMN10711868, study PRJNA513369) | rock metagenome | isolation source: Antarctica rocks | place: Antarctica: Victoria Land, Siegfried Peak nord
TACGAAGAACAGGCGCCACCAGACGCCATTGCTCGTCGCTCAAGTCGCTGGGATAAACCACTTTGGATGCGCGTCTCATCAACTCCAGTCTGACCCAAACCCACACTACAGAGACAGGCTCTTAGAGTGGCTACTTCTCCAGCACGCCTTCCTGTGACAGAAACAGCGATCAAAGAGACAAAAGGCACCAGTAGCAGTGGAGTCAGATCGAGGATGACTGTATAGACATTGAAGACTTGGCCAGAGCGGGAAGACGCAAGAAATGGAAGGCGCGCAAGCACAATCAAATCAAGAGATCCAAGCAATCGTGTCAGCGTGCTGAACACAAGAAACACACTGGCAAACAGCGCCACCACATCGCGTCGCGTCATCAGTTGGTCGTTCATAACTTGCGCTCCAAAACATCGAGTTCCACGCCGCGCTTCCGTAGCCAATCGCGCAGCAAAAGGCGCGCTTCGAGATGTTCGTGGTGCGCCAGCGCCCCGATTTCGATGAGGTGACCTGCGCGCACGCGAATCCAACTCGCGGCGCCTGGCGGGGAATTGGCGTCTTCTTTGAGTGCGCGGTGTTCCATCATAGGCGCTAATCTTGGCACAAATTGCGGCGTTTTGCCGCTGTTCGAGCGCGGCGCGCAGGTCAAACTTGGGCTTATGCCCATTGCCGCTTCATCCTCATCTTCCCATCATCTTTCGTTTTCGGGGTGCTCACGTTCTTTGCGAAGCGCGATTGCCCTTGGAATGGGCGTCGCGTCGCTTGGAGGCTGTGGAAAAGTGGGTCAAGAGCCGACCGCAACTGTGGTAGCAGCAGCACCCCCTGTCAAGGCCAAAACTTCGCCGCCGCTGCTCAAAAAGAAGCCCAAAGCGTCCACGCGCAACTCCGAGAAGGTGCCTTCTTCGGCCAAAGGGCGCGTGGTTCATGCGGTCAAAACGGGGCAAAAGGTATTCGCGCTGACGTTCGATGACGGGCCGCAACCGCGTTACACGCGCGAAGTGCTCGACATTTTAAAGCGCAATCACATCCACGCGACGTTTTTCCTGATTGGCAAAATGGTGAAGGAATTCCCCAAAGTCGCGCGCGAAGTCGCCGACGCAGGTCACGTCATCGGCAACCATTCGTGGAGCCATCCAAGCAAACCCAAGGATCCGGTCGCCGAATTTCGCAAGACCGACACCGAACTTGTGCGCGTGTTGGGACGGCGCCCCGATTTGTTTCGCCCGCCCTATGGTTTGCTGCACAACGGCCTCGCGCAGACCGCCGAAAAAAGCGGCGACGCCGTGATTTTGTGGAATTCGGTGGGCGCCGACTGGTCGAAGAAAGCCACTGTTGGCTCGATTGCCTCGCAAGTTCTCAATCTGGCGCGACCCGGCGGCATCGCGCTGCTGCACGATGGCGGCGGCAACCGTTCCAACACCGTCGCCGCCCTGCCACGCATCATCTCCTCGCTCCGCGGCCAAGGCTACCGCTTTGTCACCATCCCCCAACTGCTGCGCATAAGTCCCGCTGTGACTTTGCCCGAACAAGAGTTTTGGAAGAAAAACGGCCTGAAACTCAAGCCCAACGGCAAATTTGAAAAAGCGCAGACCAAACCGCCAACCACCAAACCGGCTCAGTTATAAATGGCGTTCATCGCGTTTTGTTAAGGGCAACAGAGACGCTCGCCGGTTTGACGCCTAAGACTTCGACTTCCTCGCTTTGGGCTTCGACGCGAACCGGCACGAGTTGGGTGCCCATAGCATGGGGCGACACCGCCGAAAAATCAAGCGTCGCCAACAGCGCGTTGTTTTGAACAAAAGGCGCCTCCGTCGCAACGGGCGCGAGCGGATTGGACATCGGAAGCGATGTGCCGCTCAACAGGCGCAACTCTTGACGCGAAGCGCGCACCGTGACGCGCACCGATGAAGGCAAATCGGGCGTGCTCACCCGCAAGTTGGACGGCGTATTCTGGGCGAGGCGCACTGAAAAAGTCGCCGTTTCGAGGGGGTTCGATTCGCCGCGCACATGGCTCCATAAAGCCAGCGATAAAGCCAGAGCCGTGAGTTTGAGCGGCCAGTTGTGCAGGAATCGGTTCATGGGGATGGATTTATTAACTGTTGTCTCTTGCTGTTAGCCGTTTTTTCTACAGATTTTTTTCAATCAGTGCTAATAACTAACAGCTAACCACTTTTCAAGGTCTTGGCTTTATAGCGGCGCGAAGAGTTCCCAACGTTTCGCGGGGAAGAGAAGCCGCCACTTTGCCGACTTGACGGGCGAAAGGGCGAAGCCTTGCGGCGCCGTCGTTGGATTGCACTAAGAGGGCGCGCAGTTCGTCGGACAACGGTTTGGTGCCCAAAAACGAAGTCATGGTCGAGCCGCGCGCAACCGACACGTTGCCGGTTTCTTCACTCACGACCACGATCACGGCATCTGTCGATTCGCTCAAGCCAAGAGCTGCGCGGTGCCGCGTGCCGACGGTGCGCGGCAGTTCGGCTTGACCCGACAGCGGCAGGATGCACGCGGCAGCGACGAGGGTTTCGCCGCGCACAATGGCGCCGCCGTCGTGCAAAGGATTGCCCGGATGAAAGATCGCGCCCAGCAGTTCGGCGCTGAGTTTGGCGCCGAGCGGTGTTCCGGTTGCGGCGATGTCATCGAGTCCGGTTGTGCGCTCGATGGCGAGCAAAGCGCCGATTTTCTGGTTGGACAGTTTTTCAACGGCGCGCGCGATTTCATCCGCCACGCGGGTTTGCGATTCGCGTTGCGCGGGGCTGAGACGGATGCCCAGCAGTTCCAAACGCCCGCGCCCGATTTGATCCAGGGCCGCGCGCAGTTCCGGTTGAAACAAAATCACCAGCACCAGTGCCGACGCGAACAGCGCTTGCGAGATGAGCCAATACAACGTGTCGAGTCCCAGCCACTGTGCGCCTTTCATCACGACCAGCAAAATCGCCACGCCTTTGAGCAGTTGCATGGCGCGCGTGCCTTTGGCTAAGAGCAGCAGGTAATAAATCGCCGTCGCCACGAGCGCGATGTCGGCGAGCGCCACGACATCCACCTGACGGAGCAGGTGCTTGAAGTGCGGCCACATCGAAGACGAAGCGATCTGAAGAAGCATGGGAGAAGCTGTTAGCTGTTGCGGTGGGAATAAACGCCTTTGTCATTTCGAGGAGAAACGATGAGAAATCTCTTGACTGCTTTGTCACATCATATCCGTTGTTGATGACTTGCAGGCAGGAGATTCCTCGTCGTTTCTCCTCGAAATAACGGAGCCACTTCAGAATGACAAAGCCAGAAAAGCAACTCGATCCCTTCCCTCAAGTTAACCCGATGAAACCGGCAAACGCGGGACGCGGCTCGACACGCCGCACAAAATTTCATAGGAAATTGTGTCCGCCCAGACCGCCATTTCTTCGACGGGCAGTTCTCGCCCGAACAACGTCACTTCATCGCCCAATTGAACCAAGGTGTTTCCCGTGTCCACGATGATTTGATCCATCGTCACGCGCCCGACAACCGGACACGCCTCGCCGTTGATAACCACGTGAGCGCGCTCACTTAAAGAGCGCCGAAAACCGTCAGCATAGCCGCAGGAAACCACTGCCAAACGCGTCGTTACCGGCGCGTGCCACGTCGCGCCATAGGAAACAGGAGTATTGGGCGGCACGGTTTTGAGGCTGGTCACGCGCGCTTTCCACGTCATCACGGGCTTTAAATCGAGCGTTACAGCGGGCCAGGGATTCGAGCCGTAAAGCGCGAGGCCGGGGCGAACCAAATCGAAGCGGCCTTGTGGATAGCGAATCAGCGTCGCGGAATTGGCCGCATGGCGAAGCACCTCGCGCGACGGTTGAGCTTCTTCGAGAAACGCGCGGAAGCGGTCTATTTGAAGGGCGCTCAGTTGGTCATCGTCTTCGTCGGCGCAACTCAAATGCGTGTAAACGCCGCGCAAGTCGAGGCGATCAAAAGCGCGCAGAGCATCAATGGCGTTGCGCGCGTCGGGTTCGAGCGCGCCCAAACGTCCCATTCCGGTGTCGAGTTTGAAATGAAAATCGGCGCGGCCTCGTTCGAGTTCCGCCGCCTGCTGCAAGGCCATCCCCAGCTCGCGCGTCCAAATCGTCGGTGTCAAATCGGCGCGAACAGCCGAACGCGCTTCTTCGGGCAACATCGCCGACAACAGCAGGATCGGTTTGCGCACGCCCATCTCGCGCAGGGCAAAGCCTTCGTCTACCGATGCGACGCCGAGCATCGAAACTTCGGGCATGGCATCGAGCGCAGGCGCGGCGATGGACGCGCCGTGACCATAAGCGTTGGCTTTGACAACCGCCAGCAAGCGCGCGGGCGCGGCCAGCTGCGCCAACAGCCGGACGTTGTGGCGCAGGGCCGACAAATCGATTTCGGCCCACGTCGGACGCGAAAACGGCGTCGTTGCAAGAGATGGCGCCTGCGGACGGGCGAGGAGTTCGGGCGGCGAATGGGAGCGCACCTTCCCAGTTTGACGGGCTAAAGTGCTTTCACTTCCTTGTCTTTGAAGGGGAAAGAACGAAAGGAAGCGGGGTTATACTGGCACTAAAGGCTTTGGGCCAAAGGAGACACATCATGCACTTACCCGGTGGAACAGAATTGCTTATTATCGCAGGGATTGTCCTGCTTTTGTTTGGCGGCGCGAAGTTGCCACAACTGATGAAAGGCTTGGGCGACGGAATGCGCGAATTCAAAAAAGCCACGCGTGACGAAGACGAACCCCGTCCGCAAGTCCCGACATCCACCACGATTACCAACCACAACGAGCCGCGCGTTTAACCACCGCATCGCTCTTCCAACGCCCGTTCTTCCTGAGCGGGCGTTTGTTTTGTCCGATTGCGGGCGCCCAATGTTATGCCCCACCCGATTTTTTCTGCTCCCGACTTTTTCACTTCGCGCCGCGAACACTTTCCTTTTTTCAATCACAAAATCTGCCTGACCCACGCGTCGGTCGCGCCGCTTCCGGCACGCGCCGTCGAAGCCATCTCCGGTTTCGCCGCGCGTCTGGCAAACGAAGGACAGTTCGAGTATTTTTCCGAACCGATTTACAACTCGGCTAAAGAACGTCTGGCCCGTATGCTGGGCAACGGTGCCAAACCCGAAGAAATCGCCTTCGCCAATTCAACTTCGCACGCACTCGGTTTGGTGGCAACCTCGTTTCCCTGGCAAGTCGGCGACAACTGCGTCGTGTTCGACGGCGATTTTCCGGCGAACGTGATCGTGTGGAAGAATCTGGCGCACACGCACGGCGTCGAAGTGCGAGTCGTGCCCTTCAAACAGGCGCGCGACTATTTGCCCGCCGATCTGGAAGGTTTGGTCGATGAACGAACGCGCATCGTCACGCTGTCCGCCGTCAACTTCCTCAGCGGATATACGCTCGATGTCCGGGCGTTTGGCGAGTTCATCCACGCGCGCGGCGCGCTGATGTGCGTGGACGCCATTCAGGGTTTTGGCGCGGTTGAACTGGATTTAACGCAGGCCGATTTCGTCTGCGCCGACGCGCACAAGTGGATGCTGGGGCCAAACGGCGCGGCCTTCGCGTGGTTTTCGCCCGACATTTTGCCGCGAATGCGCCCGCAGATTTTGGGCTGGCTGGCCATCGAAAAACGTGATGACTGGTTTTCCTACGACACCGAGCCGATTCACACAGCCCAGCGGTTCGAGCCAGGCGCGCGCAACTACTTGGGCATAGTTGGAATGGAAGCTTCGCTCGCTCTCCTCGAAGAAGCGGGCTTGAGCGAAGTGGCGCTGCGCGTCCACGCGCTGCGCGATCACGGCGCCAAATTACTCGTCGGCTTGGGTTGCCCGCTCCGTTGGGTTCCCGATGGCACAAACGCCGGAGGCATATTCTCCTTTCAAGCGCCTAAGGGAAAGACGAAAGAACTTTCGGATGAACTCGACAAACGGTTCGCGTTGTCCTTGCGCAGCGACAACGACAAATCGCAGTGGATTCGCGTGTCGCCGCACTTTATGAACTGCGAGTCCGACTTGGACGAACTCGCGGAGGCTGTGCGCGGGTTTGGAACCTGAAACGGAGCTTGGAAGCGGTGATGAGAAGGAGTTGTAGGGGCTTTTTTGTCTTTGCCCTCTGGCTGATGGGTTCATGTTTCAATCGTTCTATCAGCCGAACAGCCAGAGGGCGAAGACAAAAAGCTCCACAACTCCTTCTCAGATCCTTTGCAAGCGTAGGTGAACGTAAGTCCCGTCCGCCTTTCAAAACCCGCGCACAAAAGTTCCGGCGCCGCGCGACAGCGCGATTTCGGTGCGCGTTTCGAGGCGGTTGCCGACCAAGTGCAACGAGAGCAGTAACGCCAGATAAACCCACGCCGTCGTGGTGACGGCGCTGCCGAGCATATCTTTCCAGGTGCGCAGTCCGCCCTGAAAGATGACGCGCCGGGCCGAGTCGAGCGTGTAGCGCCACGCGCCAATCCAAACGCCCAACAGCAAAAACAAACACAGCGCGGAATACGTAGGAATCATTGGCGATTCGAGCGAGGTGAACATCGGATCGACTGTGCGCGACGAAACACTCGGCGCGATGGCGCGCAGCCAATCGTAGCCGACCAGATTTTGCGAGCGCAAGTAAAGCCACACGCCCGCGAAAAGCAGCGAGAGCGACAAAAACCCGGCGAAAAAGGCGCTTGTTGCGCGCGTGAGCACCCACGATTCGAGCGGCGCGAGGTTCATTTCCATCTCCAATCGCGCCGGAAGCGCAAGCGCGGCGCGATGTGCGCGACGGGTGCGAACCGCGCTCCACAATGCCAAAAACAGTGGCGGCGCGAAAAAGGTGATCAGCCCCCAAAAGAGAAACATCTCCAGATGGCCGCTTCCCCGCACGGTAGCGAGCAACTTCGGGCTGGTCATCCAGATACCTAAAAAGCGCATCAGAAAAAATAAACCCGTCGCGCTCGAAAGCACCACCAAAACCGGCACGAACACGCGCGTTGTGTGCGGCGTTTCGGGCGGGCGCGTGCCCCACAAAAACGCTGAAATCAGCCACCAAAACGAGAGCAGGTAAAAGCCAAACCCCAGCACGCCAAATCCTACTGGATGCGCGGCCATCGTCCAGAACGATTGGCGCGAGTCCAACACCGGCGCATTGTTGGGAATGGGCGACCACATCGCCGTGCTCGACAAGTCATAGGGCGCCAAGAGCCGCACGCGCGCGGCGGTTCGCTTCGCCAGCGCCACGACATCGCTTCGTTTGTGAACGAGTGAAAACGCGTTGAAGGTCGCGGCACTCGCGCTGATTTTGGCCCGTCGCGCAAACCAGTTGCGGCGCCCAGGAGACACCTGTTTGACCGCGTTGCCGCCCGCCGAAAGATTCCACGCTTGCTGCGCCCAAGTCGCGCCCGACGACCACACGGCGGCATCGGAGGGGCCGCTTTGCAACAACAAACTGACGCGCATCATCGCCATGCTGCGATTGATGGCGGAGTCGTATCGCTTGTTGGCGCAATCGTTGTCGCTTTGCGCTTCTAACGACTCGGCGAGAGAATCCAGAAAAAGGCCTCGTGGATCGTTGTCGTAGGAGCGGTTGTTCAAAAGCGCCTGACTTGTCTCGCTCCACGTAGCGATGCCCGCCTTACGCGCGGCATGGAGCCACACGAGTTGCACCTGGCGTTGTCCATCGTCAAACACAGAGCAGCGCGCGGCGCGCCGAAGCGCGGCCTCGGCGTCCTTGGATTGTGCGTGTTCCAGCTTGGCTTTGGCCATCACAAGCGGATAAAGTGCGTTGGTGGGGTCGAGTTTTTCGCCCGCGCGCGCCCAAGAAATCGCGGATAAATCAAGGGGGCTTCCGTCGTAGCCCAGCGCTGAACTGAGCGCGGCGGCGTGCAACCATTTGTCGCGCGGGAACTTGGAACTGAGCTGACCCGCAACCGTTTGTCGCGGGTTTTTAAAAGCGCCCCTGCTGAACGAATAACTGTCCAGCCGCTTTTGCTGTTTCCAAAAAGCGGCTTCCAGGGGCGTCATGTCGCGCGTCGGCTCGAAAGGCGCCATACGATCTTCTTGAAGAGGTTGACCGTAAAGGTGTTGGATGAAGCGCGAACCCAGAAAATGCAGCCGCGCTTCGTGGCGCGTTTGGGGCAGCAAGAAGATCAGCAGCCACGCGCCCCAAAACCATTTGCCGCGCCATAAAAATCGCGGAAGCGCCAGCCACAAGCGGGAGGACATATCTCCATTTTACGGAGTTGTTGAAGAGGTCGAACGCCAGTTCAATAATGCCATGTCATCGTCTCTCCCAAAAGCGTGTTGAACTGAAAATCTCAACCCAAGTGGCACCTGCAAACGGGCCTGAAACCTACGGCGCATCACTTGACTTCGCCAAAGCAAAACGACTTCGCCAAAAATGGCGAAGTCGCGGCACGTCTTCTTCTGCTGTTACGCCCTCTTCTACTCAGGCGAAGAATCGGGCATCTCGCCGACTTCTGTCAAGGCATCGCTTTTCTCCCGTTCACGCCCGCGTTCGCGCATCACGGCGCCCAGAATGCCGTTGAGAAAGCGCGCCGATTCCGCCGTCGAATACTCTTTGGCGAGTTCCACCGCTTCGTTGATGGAAACCGAAGGCGGGATTTCCGGGCGAAACTCGATCTCATACAGCGCCAAACGGAGCAAGTTGCGGTCGGCGTTGGCCATGCGCCCCAAAGTCCAGCCCGACGCCAACCTCTCGATGATCGGGTCGATTTCGCCGCGTTTGTCCCACGCGCCGCGCGCCAGTTGAACGGCGAAAACCCACACTTCGGACGAGGCATCCGAAGCCTCACGCGCGACCTCGAAGACATCGGCAGGCGAGCCGCCGCCGACATCAATTTGAAATAACAATCGAAACGCGAGTTCGCGCCCACTTCTGCGTTTTCCCATAACAAGCCTTTCCCACAGATGAACACAGATAGCTCACTGTAACACAGATGATTCTAAAAACATCTGTGAACTATCTGTGTTCATCTGTGGAGAGTTCTACTCCGTCATTCTCCGTTTTAAAAAGTCGGTCGATAATTCGCCGCGTCGGAAGTATTCGTTCGCCAGAATGCGCAAATGAAAATCGCGCGTTGTGGCGATGCCTTCGAGACGGGTTTCGCGCAGTGCTCGCTCCATTTTGGCGATGGCCTGCTCGCGCGTCGGCGCGTGGACGATGATTTTCGCCAAGAGCGAATCGTAATACGGCGGCATCTTGTAGCCCGTGAACAAGTGCGAATCGACGCGCACGCCCAAACCGCCCGGCGCATCAAAGGCCGAAACTGTTCCAGCGGAAGGCGCAAAATTTTTCGTCGGGTCTTCGGCTGTTAAGCGGCACTCGATGGAATGGCCTTCGAAGCGGATTTCTTCTTGCTTGAAGCGCAATTTTTCGCCACAAGCGATGCGCAGTTGCTCTTGAATCAAGTCGATGCCGGTGATCTCTTCGGTCACGGGATGCTCGACTTGGATGCGCGTGTTCATCTCTATAAAGAAAAACTCGCCGGTTTTTGAAACCAGGAACTCAACCGTGCCCGCATTCTGGTAGCCGACGGCTTTGGCGCCTTTCACCGCCGCTTCGCCCAGGGCGCGGCGCGTGGCTTCGGGAATGAACGCGCAGGGCGCTTCTTCGACCATTTTTTGGTGACGCGCCGTTTGAACCGAACAGTCGCGCTCGCCCAGATAGACCACGTTACCATGCGAATCGGCCAGGATTTGCACTTCGACGTGGCGCGGCTCGATGAGGTATTTCTCGATATACACCTCGTCGTTGCCAAAAGCCGCGAGGGCTTCGTTTTGCGCGAGTTGCAACTGTTTGGGCAGTTCGCTGGCTTCGTGAACGATGCGCATTCCCTTGCCGCCGCCGCCTGCCGAGGCTTTGATGATGACCGGAAAACCGATGGTGCGCGCCGCTTCGAGCGCTTCAGCTTCGCCTACAACCGGGCCGGGAGTGCCGGGTATGATGGGCACTCCGGCTTCTTGCATCGCCTGTCGAGCCGAAGCTTTGTTGCCCATGCGGTCGATGGCCGAGGGCGAAGGCCCGATGAAAACGATGTTGGCCTGCTCGCACACTTCGGCGAACGAGGAGTTCTCGCTTAAAAAACCGTAACCCGGATGAATCGCTTCGGCTCCGGTGATAACAGCGGCAGATACGACGTTGGCGATGTTGAGATACGATTCTTTGGCGGCGGGCGGCCCGATGCACACCGATTCGTCGGCCAGTTGCACAGCGCGCGAATCGAGGTCGGCGCTTGAATGAACCGCCACCGACGCGATGCCCAGTTCGCGGCAAGCGCGAATGACCCGCACGGCGATTTCGCCGCGATTAGCGATTAATACTTTGGAAAACATGATGGAGAAGGCACGCGGCAACAGGAAGGAAACACCAAAACCTATTGCCTTATGTCCACTACCGCGCTACTGTCCCTGTAGTCGGGTTGTATTGCAACGGCTTTCCGGTTGCGCCATCGACCCACATTTCGGGCGGAACTTTGCAAGCGCGCTTGGCTTCGTCCAAATTCGCGGGCGCTTTGCCATCATTGTCGCCTTTGACCATCGACAGCGCGGAGTTGATTTGCGAGATATTGGAATCGGTGGCGACACCTTCACCTTTGTCCATCGAACGCCCCAAAATGCTTTGTTTATCCGAAGTAGCGCTCTGGGCTTGCTCGTCGGCTGTGGGCGGAGCCGAACCACAACCGGCCAAGGCACACATCAAAAGAGGCAAAAAGAACAGCGGTTTCATAGTGAAGGCTCCAAGGAAACCCCTGAGCTTGTCTCAGGGGAGGAATTGGGGCGTCGTCCGCAGGACGACTTGAGCGGTGCGCTCAAGTTACACTTCGGCTCAATGTGTTGTCCCGTCTGCGAAATAAGGCACTCTCTTCGAGAGCAACGGCTTCCCTGCTTTGCTTGAGTGGTTCGCTCAAGCGGCAGGTTGCAGAAACGGGTTGAGTCTTGGGACTTGCAACCATGCTGCGGATGACAAGCGAGCCGTGAGGCTCGGTGCAAGAGAAAGGTGTATTGCATTTTGTTTGTAGCGGGCCGCTCCGTGCTTCAAAAACACGGTCTCCTCACCAGAGATGTCAACCGGCCTATTGTCGTCCGCTCCTGTTGGAAACAGCAGGAGAATTGGAATGACAAGCCCCTTAGCTCGTCTAAGGGGTAGTTGACAATGTGGACTCGCTTTCAAGCGGAGTTCGACTTCTTCAACGGGTTCAAGAGTCTGGCTCCTTCGCTTGTGCGGGTTCCAAGACGAGCAGAGTTTGACCCCACTCGACGCCCTGCCCTTCGACGACAGGCATTTCAACGACGCGGCCATCGAAAGGCGCATACACCTCATTGGGCACACGCAGCGATTCGACGGCTCCTACAAGCTGGCGCGCCTTGACTTCCTCGCCTTGGCTGAGCGGCTTTTTCGGCGAACGAAACACGCCCACGCACGGCGCGACAATGTTGGTTCGCCCGGCTAAAACAGGAATGTCAACCACCGTTGATCGCGCTTCCTCGGCTTCAACTTCGGACGCGCTGACTTGAACGGGAGCAGGCGCAACCGGTGCCGCGACGAACTCGCGCTCCAACCGCAGACGCATCAGCGGCGCAGCGCCTTTGGTTTCAAGCGCGATTTCGTCCAAATCATTGGCCTGAAGCAGCGCCGCGACTTCGCGCAAAACGTCGAGAGGAACCGGTTCGTCGGGGAAAAACACGCAAAGATTATAAAGCAACGCGCCGCGCCGCCAGCGAAGCGCGTGGCAAAGACGTCTGGAAATCGCCGCCGCGGAAGCGCACCGCAAACCAATCGCCTCCTACGGCATCCAGAGTGGTTTGCTCGTGCGTTTCGTTTGAAAGCCAGAACGTGTGGAACTGCGCTTCTACTTTAATTCCAATCCCTTGAGTTCATACCACGCGCCCTCGCTGTTGCCATCGAATCCCTGCCAGCGATAAGCGTCGCCGTGCAGGGCGCCGATGCGGATTTCGTCAATTGTGCGCACGCCGGGAAGCGCCGAACCCAGGTCGAAGGAAACCGGCGTCCAGCCGTTTTGAACGGTTCCCCGCTTGGCTTTGCCAATGGACGGCGCCATCGCGTCGGGACGTTGGTCGCCGCTCAGTTCAAGCAGGTGCCAGTCGTCGCCGGTGCGCACATAGACATCGACTTTGGCGTCGGGACTGGCTTTCCAATCGAACGACAGGCGCGTTTGCGGCGTGATTTTTTGCGGTTGCGCTTCCAAAACCGCCGCGAACTGGCCACCGGCGATTCGATTCTCGACCCGCAACCCATCTTTCGAGGGAGAAAGAGAAACGGTGGCTTCATCGTTTTCAACCACAGGCACAATCCTGCCCGCAACAGGAGAATCGGTGATCGTTCCCTGGGGCGTTGTATCGTGCAGCGTCACGGGCACAGACAGCGAACCGGCGGTTTGCGCTTCGACTTTGGCGCGGGCCAGCATCAGCGTCGAATCGAGCGTCCAAAAGCAGACACGCCCGCCACTTTTCCACGTCGCCAGAGGAGACGGATCGAAGTAAGTTGCGAGCGGTTCGTTGTTGACATTGAGCGTCACCATCACGCCGTTTTTGCCGTTCTGAGTCGCGTGGCGCGCTTCGGCTCGCACGTAAACCCAGGTGCGGTGCCACGCCATGTTGTGGTTGATCGTCTCGTGAAACGAGGCTTTGTCCGACGCGTTATCGGCGACCAATTTCCCTTGACGATAAATTTGGGTGCGCGTGTTGTCGTGGCCTGACACGACAAACGAGTAGCCGCTCGCCGGATTTGCGCCGTCGCCGCACAAACTCACGTTGAGGTCGCCCGGATGCGAATAGCCCGGCTCTTTGGGCATATCCATTTGCGGGTGCGCGTAGTATTCGACCACGATGTCGCCGCCATAAGTGCGCTTTGTCCAGAGAGATGGCTGGCGTCCGGCGCCGCCAAAAAACGACCAGTCACCGTAGCACGGCCAGCGCGAAAACACGCTCCACTTGCCGGACGGCGCATAGAAATCGGTTGGCGCATCGGCGAAAGTGAAGTCGTCGCGGTTGGCGCTCCACAAGTTCAATGCGCTTGAACGCACACGAAAACCGTTGGCCCGAAGTCCGATGGCGCTTCCCGATGGCGCGTCCAAGGGTTGCGCTAAAATCGGCCCGTGCGCGCTGGAAAGAGACAGCAAACCGTTGTTCCACGCGAGGTGAAGCGGCGCGCCGCCCTCCCCTGCCGCGTCGGGCAGATCGCTCATTTTGAGGTGCGATTTGCTCAAAACCGTCGTGCCGCGAAGCAGCGTCCAGTCGATTCCCGCGTCGTCGCCCGCGCTTTCGCCTCGCAGTATCAAGCCCGAACCGAAGTTGCTGCGACTGGCAAACAGCGCCATTTCCAACTTGCCGCGCCAGTTGGCGCGCCACGGGAAATCGAGTTTCCACGCGCCAAACAATTCGGCTGTGTTCCAAAACTGCAAACCGTCTTTGTCGGGCACGGGTGGCCATTCGCCAATGGGCGAAGCCCAGCCAACCATAAAGCCATCGTTGACGAACTTGGAAGCGATTTTGGGCGGGTCGGGCGCTGGCGGGAAAAAGATGACCGGATCGGAATAACGAGTTCCGGCACTTGGCGCCACCAAGCCGAATTTGCCCTTTCCTGCAAGCGGAAGAGAAACCTGTGCTCGCCCATTTTTGACAAGCGTGAACGCGCCGTCTTGCGCGTCGAGTTCCAGCCGCTCGGTCTGTGATGGCGAACCAAAGGGCGCACTGGCCACGACTTTCTCTTTACCGTTTGCAACCTGCACCGCCTGGATTTTGTTTTTCCACATCGCATCAGAAGCACTTCCGGCCCAGCGCACAAGCGTGTAGTTGCGCGCGTCGCGCCATCCGGCCAGAGCGCCGCCGCTTGAAGCGTTCGTCCAGGGCGCCGAGATCAGCACGTGGTAGTCGCTCCAATCGTCGCGGCCCGTGAGCAAGCGCGCGTCGGCTTTTTGCGACAAAGCACCAGAGGAACTGAGGGCGAAACCGTCCCCGCTCCACGCGCCCGCTGATTGGAAGTCGGCGCGCCAGAACGGATAGGAGCGCACGTTCATGTCGTCCCACAAAGAAGCTGTGCCGCGCGACAAAAGCGCCACACCGCCCTGCCCGAACGCTTCGACTTTGGCTCGCAAAACCGGCGCGCCATCGAGCAACGCTTCGACGTAGCCAGGACTCGTGCGAAGCCCGATTTGCAGCCACTCGCGCGGCACAAAACCGCCCTCTTCCTGCTTCAACACGGTTTCTTTGCCGTCGCGCACGAGCACCAAACTGCGAGTTCCCGCCGAGCTATCCGTTCGAGAAGACAGCCGAAAAGCCAGGTAATTCTTCGCGTCTTGAACGTAAGCCGCGACCCCGATGTCGCCGCCACTTTGTGGGCGAACTGCAACGCGCGCATCGTAGTCGTTCCAAAATTTGCGGCCTGCACTCGCCAACGCCCAATTCGGGCTGGCTTCGGCGGCATAAGCGAATGGGTTGGCGCTCATGTCGGCTGTTCGCGCGGAGATGTGAGTCGAAGCCGCCGACAAAGACCACTTGCCCGCAGGGGTCGCCCAATCGGAATCGCCCCCGCCGCCTTCGCGGGTGAAGTCGTCATCAAAACGCACGGCTTCAACGGGTTGCAAACGCGCCTTTTCGATTTTCCAATCGCCGCTACTCGACGTGCCGACTTTGCCGCTTATCCATGTCGCATCGAAAGCACGTAGCGCGACTTGCCCGTTGACGAGCAGTTGCATCTCGAACGGGCGACGCTGAAGCGTTACGCGGTTTTGCTGCTTCCACGCGACTTTGGCAGTTCCGAGGGTGCGCGTTTGACCGTCGCGCACAACTAAGAATCGGGCGCCTGCCGCGTCGCAATCGAGCGCGTAGAAATTGCGCTCGTCCTGCTGGTCGAAGGCAGCGCGAACGCTGCCGCCTGTGCCGCGAGTCAGCGAAAAGTCGAGGTCGCAGGATGGTTCAGCTTCATCATCGAGAAAAGTGGGCGGCGCGGCGGCGTGAACGGGCGAAGGAACCAGCAAACCCAACGAAAGCAGGCCCAAAACGGGCGGAAGGAAACGGCGCATAACAAAAAATTAAGGGCGTGGGGAAAGACAAACAGGACGCGCGCGGGTTACGATTGAGTTTGCGCTTTTCCAGGAAGAAGAAGCTGGGGAACGCTCCGCTCACACTTCACGTCTGGGTATCATTCCCACATAACAGTGACAAGCAGGGCTTGTCATCGACTCCCCCGCTTGAGGTTCCGCTTTGTTTGGTTAAAATGAATGGCTGTTCGCGTTTCCAGAAGTTAATCCGACGCGACACCCCAGTTTCGAGGTTTTTATGGCGCTTTCCAACAATTCGCCTGTCGCGGCACCTGCCGCGCGGCCACAGACCATCGCTCACGCTCTGCTGTTCAAGAGCAAAATTTCCAAAGAACAAGGTCAACAAGCGATGCAGCGTGCCAACAATCAGTCTTCGGCTTTGCCTGGCATTCTGCTTGAAATGGGCGTGTCCGACATCGACATCGCCGAAGCTCAGGCCCAGGTTCTTGGCGTTCCCTTTGTGGACTTGATCAAAAGTCCGCCTTCCAAAGAAGCCAAAGACCTCGTGCCCGAAGATTTGCAAAACCGTCTCAAGGCCACCGGTCTTCGTTTGGACGGCAACACCTTAACCGTTGCGCTTGAAAATCCCAAAGACCTCCATGCCGTGCAGGATTTGGAAATGCGCACCCGAATGCAAATCCAGGTCGTGATGGCGCCGCCCTCGCAAATCGCGGCGTGGAAAAGCGACACACTCGGCAAGAATTCGGGCGTGACCAGCAGCAAGCCTGCCGATGGCGCGGTTGACCTCGACACCGCCGAAACCGATGATGGCTTTTTGTTTGGCAAAGACGTCAGCGATATGCTCGACGTTTTAAAGCCAGTCGAAGCCTACGTTGACCCCAACAAGAAGAAGAAAAAAGAAGAACCCAAAGAGCGCGAAGAAACCGGCGTCACCGACGTGAGCGAAGGCGAAGGCGATGGCTCTTTGGCTGAAGAAGCGCCTATCATTCGCATCGTGAACACGGTGTTGCTTTATGCTTTGCGCGATGGCGCCTCGGACATTCACATCGAGCCGCAGCAAAAAGGCGTGCGCATCCGTTATCGCATCGACGGCGTGTTGCACGAACAGATGAAAATCCCGCAATACGTGTTGAACCCGCTGATTTCGCGCATCAAGATCATGAGCGAGATGAACATCGCCGAGCGCCGCATCCCGCAAGACGGTCGCATCAAGCTGACCATGCAAGGCAAGGAATACGACATGCGCGTCAACTCTTGCCCGTCGATGTATGGCGAAAAAGTCGTCATGCGTGTGCTGGACAAGTCTTCGGTGATGCTGGGCCTGGACAAAATCGGCTTGTATCCCGAAATGCAGGGCCAATTGCTCGACATCTGCACCCAACCCAACGGCATGCTTTACATCGCCGGGCCAACGGGTTCGGGCAAAACGACGACGTTGTATTCGCTGCTTAACATCGTGTCAACGGTTGAAAAGAATGTGTCGACGGTTGAAGACCCGGTGGAATACCAGCTGGGCGGCATCACGCAGGTGCAGGTCAACCGCAAGGCGGGACTGACGTTCGCAACTGCTCTTCGCGCGTTTTTGCGCCAAGACCCGGACATCATCATGGTCGGCGAAATCCGCGACTTGGAAACAGCGGAAATTGCGGTGCAAGCTTCGCTGACGGGCCACTTTGTGTTGTCCACGATTCACACCAACGATGCGCCTTCAGTTCCGACTCGTTTGGCGGACATGGGCGTTGAACCGTTTCTGATCTCGGCCTCGCTCACGGGAAGTCTTGCTCAAAGATTGACGCGGCGCATTTGCGCGAGCTGCAAAGAAGAATACACGCCTCAGCGCGAAATTTTGCTGCGTTTTGGCTTTGATCCACTAAAGAATCCCGACCAGAAGTTCTATCGCGGGCGCGGATGCGATGCCTGCAAACAAACAGGCTTCAAAGGGCGCATGGGCGTTTATGAATTGATGCGCGTCAACGAAGAAATCGCCGAACTTGTGGTGCGGCGTGCCACTGTTGCCGAAATCAAGGATGCGGCCCGCAGTGCAGGCATGGTCACTTTGCAAGAAGACGCATTTCGCAAATGCAAAGACGGCTTCACAACCGTTGAAGAAGTGATGCGCGTCGTGTTCACCGGCGGGCACTAAACCCAAGATTTCCACTAACCCGATGCTTTTTCGTGCGAGCGAGGAAGCATCAAAACCGGGATTTACCATGAACTTTAGGTTGTGGGACGCACTGGGACTTCGCGCGGCATGCCTCGAAGACATCGAGCGCGAGTGCGGGCCGTTCGAGGGTGAACGCCAACCGCCGCGCCAGTCCATCACAGTTGTTGATCCCGAACGCGAGCGATTGCGCAATCGCCAACTGGTCGAACACCTGCGGGCGCAAGAACCGGTTGAACGCATCGTCAACGCGCTGTTGTTTTCGGCAATTCGAGATGGCGCCCGGCGTTTGACCATCGAACCCGATGAACGCGGCGTGCGCGTTTTGCTGCTGGTCGGCGAAAGCGAACGGCCACATCTTCATCTACCATCGGCGACTCTGGCGCCGCTTGTTGCGCGCTTGCGCTCGATGGCGCCGTTTTCGATCCGTGTGGGACAAGAGCGATTCGAGATGCGGGTTCAAGTCGAAAAGCGTGATTTCGTGTTGCGCGTTTCGACGCAGGAAACGCCTTGGGGCGAGCGAGTTGAAGTCGCTTTTGCGCCGGGTTCGTAAACTGCTGTTATTAGTTACGGCACGTAAAACGTGCTGGGTTTCGCTTGATTCAAGGCGAAACCAAAACTTCCATTTCAAGAGGCGCCCAAAACGCTTTCAGTGATTGGTTTCCCCCTTTCGGGGTTCTTTCATGGCTCAAAATCCAACTCAAGTCGGGCGGCCCGTGCCGCCGATGCCTGGCGCGATGCCGCCGCGCCCGATGGCGCCGGGCGGAAGCCCAATGGCGCGACCCACCAACGGGAGCAACGGTTATGCGCGCGAAGTTCCAGCCGAACCCGTCGCGCAGGTCGTTGAAAAAATTCCGCTCGATGAAGTTCACATCGACGAACTGCTGCAATTCGTGCTCGACACCAAAGGCTCGGATTTGCATTTGGCCGTCAACAAGCCGCCTTGCGTTCGCGTTCACGGCAACGTGCGCGAACTGCCGCAATACGAGCCGTTTCGCGCGCCGACTTTGCAGCGCATCATTTACGATGTGCTCACCGACGAGCAGATCCAGCGTTTTGAAAACGACTGGGAACTCGACTTTGCCTATACGACGGCAGACGCTGCAGCGCGCTTTCGCGTCAACATCTTCCGCGACAAAGGCGCTTTGGCGGCGGCGATGCGCGTCATTCCGACCAAAATCCCCAACCCGGAAGACCTCGGTTTGCCCCCGGTTATTCTGGAACTCGCCAACCGACCGCGCGGATTGATGCTCGTTACCGGCCCAACCGGTTCCGGCAAATCGACAACTCTGGCAGCGGTTATCAACAAAATCAACTCGGAACACGACGGTCACATCATCACAATCGAAGACCCGATTGAGTTCGTGCACCCGCACCGCAAGTGCATCGTGAACCAACGCGAAGTCGGGTCGGACACGCACTCCTTTAAAAACGCTTTGCGCGCCGCACTGCGTGAAGACCCAGATGTTATTCTGGTCGGCGAAATGCGCGATAACGAAACCATCCACCTGGCGATTTCGGCGGCGGAAACCGGTCACTTGGTGTTCGGAACGCTCCACACCAATTCGGCGGCGGAATCGGTTGACCGTATGGTCGGCGTGTTTCCGGCGGAACAGCAAGAGCAGATTCGCACGCAGCTATCGAACTCAATCGTTGCTATCGTGACGCAGCAGTTGTTGCCCAAAGTCGGCGGCGGACGCATCGGCGCCATCGAGATCATGATCGCTAACTCGGCGATTCGTAACCTCATCCGCGAAGCGAAAGCCCACCAGATGAACTCGATCATCCAAACGCAAAACGGCATCGGAATGCAAAGCATGGATCAAGCACTGCGCGATTTGGTGTTGCAAGGCTCCGTCACCTATGAAGACGCGATGAGCCGCGCCCATAACGCCGCCGAATTGGAAGTTATGATTTCGGGCGGTCAGGCGCAAATGAACGGGCAACGCCGCTAAAAACGGAACCACTAACTGAACCACCGCTGTTCCCCTTTGAGAAGCGGAGGAGAACCAAGAGTTGCTGCACCGCAGAAATGTGATCAAGTAACAGCCGTGTTCTCCTCTTCTTAAGAAGGGGACAGCGGTGGTTTTCTACCAGATTAAGTTACAAAGGAGCCAAACACTCAATGGCAGTTTTCGCTTACATCACCAAAGATTCCTCAGGCAAGATCCATCGCGGGCGCATTGAGGCACCCAACGAGAAAATGCTGACCAAAAAGCTGACAGATGATGGCTTTTTGGTGCAGTCGGTTGTGGCCGAGACGGTCAAAAAGAAGAAATTCAACCCGCTCAAGATGTTGCAACGGGTCAAGCCGCAGCAGATTTCCATCTTTTGCCGCCAGTTCGCCACCATGATCAACGCGGGCGTGTCGCTCGTGCGCTGTTTGTCGGTGTTGGAGAAGCAGTCCATCAACCCAAAGATGAAGGAAACCATCCGCGACGTGCAAAACCGCGTCGAGGCGGGCGAAACCCTGTCGCGCGCAATGTCGCACCATCCGGCGATTTTTTCCAACTTGACGCTGGGTTTAGTTAAAGCGGGCGAAATCGGCGGCGTGTTGGACGAAACCCTCGACCGTCTAGCCCAGTTCATGGAGTCCGACATTCGCCTGCGCCAGAAAATCAAAGCCGCGATGACGTATCCGGTTCTGGTCGGCATCGTGGCGGTTGTCATCGTGACGTTTCTGGTGACGTTCATCGTGCCGAAGTTTTTGGACATCTTCAAGGACTTCAAGGTCGAGATGCCGCCGATGACGATGATGCTCGTCAACGTGTCGCACTTCATGACCAACCCGCAGTCGGTGGTTCCGCTGGTCGTGACCATCGTTGGCGGCACGTATGCGTTCAAAAAGTGGAAGAAAACCAAGTGGGGCAAGCGCATCTACGACAAATACAAGATGAAGATGCCAGTGTTTGGCAAGCTGTCGCACAACATCGCTGTCGAACGTTTTTGCCGCACGCTCTCCACCTTGCTCACCTCAGGCGTTCCGATTTTGCAGGCTTTGGAAACGGTTTCGGGCGCCATCGACAACGAAACGTTCACCGATGTCATCATGCACGCCCGCGCCCGCATTCGTGAAGGCGACCCGATTGGCGAGCCGCTCGAAAAATCGAAGATGTTCCCGCCGATGGTGGTTCAAATGATTTCGATTGGCGAAGAAACCGGTGCCCTTGACCAGATGTTAGGCAAAGTCGCCGACTTTTACGAAGTGGAAGTCGAAACCCAACTCGAACAGTTGGCCGCGACCATCGAGCCGCTGATGATCGTGGGACTGGGTTTGGTCGTTGGCTTTATCGTCATCGCCATGTTCATGCCGATGATCGCTTTGATCAACAACCTGTCCGGCGGCGACGACAAATAAGTCGTTTTTGCTGTGCGTAGCAAGAAAGGTCGAAGCGGTTGCTTCGGCCTTTTTTGTTCACGGTTTTGCTTCGTGCTTGAACGAATGTCTGTGGAAGCCGAAAGGTTTAGCCTTGCCGCCCTTCGGCTTCCCATCGATGTCATCGTCTGCCATCAAACTTTCCTCGCATGATTTTGTTGCTCCTCTTCGTTTTGGGTGCCATTGTCGGCTCATTTCTCAACGTGTGCATCTACCGGTTGCCGCGTCACGAGAGCGTGTCGCATCCGCCGTCGCATTGTCCCAATTGCAACACGCGCTTGCGTCCGCTCGACATGGTGCCGATTTTGTCGCAGGTTGTGCTCGGCAGCAAGTGCCGTTATTGCGGTCAAAAGTTCTCTTGGCGCTACGCAGGCATCGAAGCGTTGACGGGGTTTTTGTTCTTGCTCGCGGGCACGCAATACGTGGATCTCCATAGCGGATTTGGCGCGCCCTTTGTCGGCGATGTCGGGCAACTGGCGCGCGACCTCGTGTTTATGGCGACGCTTGTCGTGATTTTCTGGGTGGACTTTGACACGCGTTTCGTGCAACTCGAAGCAACGTTGCTGCTGGGTCTGAGCGCCGTTGCGCTCGATGTGTGGCGACTTTACAATGGGCGAGGCGACGCGGTTTGGACAGATGGTGGGCTGTTCGCGTTTCTACTTCCCTCACCGTTGCCGCAATCATTGTTGGCGGGCGTGGCAGCGGCGCTATTTTTGTGGGTTTTGCGCGCGGTTTTCTCGTGGATTTATGGGCGCGAGGCGATGGGTTTGGGCGATGTGTTCATCGTGGCCGCCATTGCGATGCACCTCGGCTGGCACGCGACCCTGGTCACGTTTTTCTTTTTAGCCGCCGTTTTGGGCGCGGTGATCGGCGTTTTGTTTCAGATCCCGCGCACGGTGCGCGCCTATCGTTGGGCCAAAGAACGGGCCAGGCGTTATGGCAAACCGACTTTGGCGCGGGCGATGGCGCGTCATTCGTTTCGCAAAAGCTTGATGCCTTTTGGCCCGATGCTCGCCATTGGAGCCGTTGCCGCTCTGCTTTATGGCGCGCAACTCAACAACGCTTACCTGGGGTTGTTCCAAGTGCCTGCGAGCGGGCCTACTTTGCCGCCAACGGCTCCTGTTGCTCCTTTAACCTCTCCAGTTGTGCCTTCTTCTCCCTAAGTTCGCGGTTTTTGACGCGGGACGCGCCCAGAATGGTTAAGGTGGCAACAAAAGAGGGCACACTGCACTTCGTCCCCACAAGACAATCTCCTGCTTTTGGATTTTCATGCGCAAGGCTTGGCCCAACTCTTCATCATCGCGTTCCGCGTTCACCCTCATCGAGATCCTTGTCGTCATCGCCATCATCGCGTTGCTCGCGGCGCTGCTTTTCCCGGCCTTTGCCCGCGCAAAAGAAAGCGGACGCCAAACGACGTGCGCGACCAACTTGCAGCAAATCTCCATCGCGGTTCAACAGTATTTTCAAGACGAGCGCCGCTATCCCGATTCGCTCGTGGACTTGTTGCCCGAAGGCGCCAAATTCGATGACGGTTCGGTGAGTAATACAGCGATAATTGCCGTGAATGTAACCGGTTACTTGAAAAACGGATCGGACGGCCTGCTTTGTCCAGACGATGACCTGGACAACACGACACCGCGCTCATCGTATGGCTCGCTCAATAAAGTAGTCACGGCTTTCCCGGCTCCGCCTTCGGGAGCACCGACCGGTGGTATGGCTCCGCTCACAGGAGCCGGCGCGGATCCCAACGCGGACATAGGCAAATACGCTTACAACTACTGGGGCTACAACCCGGACGGTCTGGCTTTTCCAGATGCCGCGACCGCTGCAACAGCTGATCTACCTGCGTCAGTGTTGGTGTATCCAACGGTCACTAAACCCGGCAATCCGATGCCAGTTACAGTTACAGGAGTGTTCAACCACCCAGCGATGGGAGCGACCTACGACACCACTCAACGGCCTTCTCGCAACGTCCTCCGCTACTCTTTGGCGAACCGTTTCGCGCCACCTTCAACTATCGTGACGCACTGTATGTTTCACCGCATTCAAACAGCGGACGATATCACGGCACCTGGGCAGTTAGGTTATAGCGGCAACGGTAAGAACGCCCTCGACATCGTGCTTCGCCTCGACGGTTCAGCCAAAGCCGTGAACGTGTCGCAGTGGAAAGACCAGAACCTTTGGCAAATTCAAACCCCTTGAGGTTTGCCTTGTCCCGCGTTTCCTCATACCCCCTCTTGATTTTCGAGCGTTAGACAAGGCCGCAGTGGCACTTGCCACCACTCGTCTTTTCCGTCTATGAATTCCTCTTTTCCCAGAGCGGCCTCACTGCTTCCCACGCTTCGCCAAAGCCAGGCACGGGCGCGCGGTTTTTCGTTGCTGGAAGTGGCAATTGCGCTGGTCATCTTCGTCTTTGGTGCCCTCGCCATCGTGCGCATTTTCCCCGGCGCGTTGCGCGTCATCACGGTCGGCGGCTCACGCCAGAACGCGCTCAACCTCAACCGCGCGACGATGGCGCGCGTTCAACTCAACCCTCCAGCAGCAACTTACGATGTCGGCCCAATGGGAACAAGTTGGCAAGACGGTTATCCTGGCGACAATACGGTTACGCCAAACATTCCACCTGGGTCGCGTGCAGTTTTGGGATCGACAAACAGGGGTTACTCTTTGCCACGTTCAAGCAACCTCCAAGATTATGACGTATCGGCATTAGGAAGCATCCGAGCTGTAGTAGGTGAAGGAACAACTGTCAAAGCAACGGATGAGGCTACTCCAAAGTTCTTTATTTTGACTCAGTTCCCCATTTATGACATTGATGGCAATTACGGTGTCACATTAGTAGAAAAAGGTCGGTTGAATGGAGTCACAATCGATGCTGACGGCAAGTTAGATTTCACCAACGCAACGTGGGCTGACAGCAATGCTCCTTTTTCACCAGTTGCAAGTGAAGATTTTGACGTAAGTTTTCGCTACCAGCGAAACGCGAATGTGTGGGGTGTTACAGACTATCCAGCTACTGTTACAACTAATACTGTTACCACTGCTAAAATCTCGCCTCCCTTTGGCACAACATCTCCTGCAATATACCCTATTGTTGCCGGTCAAGTAGAAGTTACTTGTAAAAATAAACTCGGTTCTCCTTTTGCGAGCATTCCCACAGAAAATGATTTGGAGCGTGGCTTTATAGACATCACCAAAAACACGACAAATCTTCTTATGCAGGGAAGTGGAGTTGCTACTCCCTTAGTCCCCGGAGACAAAATTTTCGTGGACTATCAAGCTGATTGGAGTCGTATGCTTCAAGAGGGAATCGCTGATACCGTTCCAGAACGCAGCACCCCCACAACAGCACGTCAGATAGCTTTAGGGGCACCTTTCATCGAGGATAACGCTATAAACACCATCTTGACCCTCTCTTACAAAAAGGATGCAGCTACTCCAGGAAAATACGTCGGCATCAAAGGATGTTGGGGCGAAGGCGGTCTTGTCCCCGATAATGATACCTCTTTGACAACAACCTCATCAGCATACACCGGGGATTTACCAAAGCTCCTTTCACCCATCAACTCTGATCCAAACGTCAGAACACCAAAAGCTGATTTAAGAGCCAGTCGTGTTACCTTCGACATAGGAACTTCGCAAGGCTTCACCTCGCGGGTTTCCTACCGCACCTCCGACCAGTGGTCTCAGCAACTCTCTGTAGCTGCGGATTCCTATAAACCTTTCGTTACGCCTCCTACTGGTAGCTTACCGATAGAACCTTGGCGCGATTACGATTTTGTAGAAAGCACCTTATTCTTTCACGCCAGTGACGCAGGAAAAAGTGTAATGGTGACTTACACCTATACACGCGATCCAATTGATCCTAATTCACCCAAAATTACGTTGCGTAATCGCTTGCTCTCGATTCGTGATGATCCCGAACAAGGAAACGTGGCTGGTTTGACTTCTGGTTTTTCCGACGCGAACCATTACGTTGCTCGTTTGCAACTCACGGACGCGGACGGCAACGATTTGTCGGCAAGTCAACTTCTTTCCATTTCCGGTGTGCGCGGCGCGTCGGTTACAGTGCGCACGGCTTGGTTGGATGGAAGTCGTTACACCCAGTCATTTTTGACAGCGATGCGCGCCGGAACGGGCGCCGAGGCGATGCCATGAAGAAACGCGCTTTTACTTTAGTCGAACTGATGGTCGTTTTGGCCATCATCGCGCTGCTTTCGGCGCTCATCTTTGGCGCGATTTCGTCGGTGCGCGAAGGCAACAAGCGCGGCAGTTGTCAAGGCAACCTCAACGCGATCTACGCCGCTGCCCGTTTATATGGACAAGACAACGACGGACAGTTTCCCTATCGCAACGACAAGCCCTCTTCTATCGCGACTCCGCCTCTTGGTGGAGGCATAGGCTTGTGGTCGCTTTACGTTTATGCGGCTCAACGGCAGTCAACTGACGCTTACAACTTGCCGTTGCCGTTGAGCAACAACGATGCTGTGATTCCAGCGCCCTCCGATGTCGATCAGCGTAAAGCGGCGACTCTCGCCTCTTATTTGAAGGCGCCACGCGCTTTTCATTGTCCAAGCGACAACTTTGACAAACAGGTTGATTACAATCTGGCGAACGGAACGACAGCCACAACAACGGTTTCAACAGGAAAATTAGACTTTTTAGGAGCGGACAATCGGCGACATTTCAATCCCTATTACCTGAGTTACGGAACGCCCGACGATCAACCTGTTGGCCCCACCTACTCCTCGTTTCGTGGTCAGGGCGTCAAACGTCAGTTGCGCTACCTTAACACTTCCAATGTCGTAGAGGATCGCCGCTCTCCTGACCAGACAATTGTGACGTGGTGTCACTTTCACCGCTCGCTTGATGCCGATGGCAACACCAAACCGACTGATTTTTCCCGAACCTTCGACAACGTATTGTTTCTCGATGGAAGCGTGCAAAGCGTGCCTGTCGAACAAAGCGTGACCTTGGCCAACGGTTCGGCATCAGCCGTTTGTCGGGGATGGAAGCGAGTGCCTTTGGCTGAGGCCAACGCCGTGCCTCAATACGTGATCGATGCGTGCAACGCGACACCGTGAGTCATATCATGAACCAAACTTCTGCGCGCAAGGGCGCGTTCACTCTTGTCGAGATGCTGGTCGCCATCGCCGTGCTGTCGATCTTGCTGTCGGTGGTTTTTGTGCCGCTCCGGTTGGCCATCAACTCGTATCACATCGGGAGTTCACGCACGACGGCGCAAAACGCGGCGCAGGCGTCTCTCGATGACATGGAGCGCGATCTTCGACGGGCGACGTTTGTGTTTCCCAACGCAGCCCTTGCTGGAGTCACAGATAAGGCGCCCTTCACCAACAACAAAATCAACTCTGCTGACGTATTGGGTGTTCCTTACACGAAGTCTTTAGATGCTGCTGATACAGGTAGCACAGATGTCAACGCAGTTCGTGGTGTTTGCGATAGGATCTTTCTTCCAGCAAAGCCTGTGTCTTCGCAGCAAAAATCTGTGGCTTATGCTAACACATCGCGCGTCGATATGATTCTGGCTGTTCGCGGCTCTTCGGGTGTCGTGTTACCGGTGCGGCCTGATGACACCGTTGTTACCTACTACACGCGGCGCCAGAACATAAGCCAGCCTTATAGTCCGGTGGACAACCCGTTGGTGTTGCTCCGCGCAGAAATGCCCTACCGGGATGCAATGGGTGTGCTTCGACCAAATGGCACTTCGCCCGCCGTTTCAACCGCAAGTGATCCGGCTAACGCAGATCTCTCGCCAGTGCGGTTGGATGCTTGTGGAGGGACAAGTAACTCTTCTAATCGCGGTTCGCTCTGGTTGGCTCACAACGTTTATGGCGAGGCGAATTTAGAACCTCTGGTGCAAATTGGAAAAGGCGTTCAGACCCTTGCCATTCCGCGTGGAATTGGCTTGGTAGCATCGCAGGCTTTCAAGCTCGACCCAACTCTTAATCCAACGCCTCCAACACCTACAGTTGACGAAGCGCCGCTTGTCCCTGACACGTCCTTCCAGTTGTCCGACACCAACGGCGACGGCAAAATCGATCATGTTTCGGCGTCTCTGGCTTTGGAAGTTTTTGACACCAACCAAAGCGCTGCGACGAGCACCAACGGCCAACCGACCGGACAGATTGTGCGGGCACACCGCGACTTCGACTTGCCCAACGTGCGCTAAACGACGGGCGATTTCCCCTTAATTTTTCAAGAGCAACAGATGAACAGTTCCACTCCGGTTTTCCAAGTTCCAGTTGAGGCGCATCGCAATCGAGCGACGCGCCGTTTCGCGTTGTCGCGCCGTCGCCAGCGCAAAGGTCAGGCGCTGATTTTGGCGGTGCTCATCATGCTGATGGTCGCCGTGTTGTCGGCTGGCTTTTTGGTCGTGGTATCGGGCAACTTGAACCAGACCGCCCGCATAACCGACAAAACCCGCGCCGTCGAATCCGCGCGGTCGGGACTCAAGTTCGTCAACGATCAATTGACGTATTCCCAACTGGGTGAGAACTGGCGAGCGGGCTATCCCAGAGTCGAGAGTAGAGACACGTTCCCTGGCTACACCTTGCCACTGACACAGAATGAAGCGGACAAAATTAACCAAAACCGTTCGGCTAACGGTTGTGCGATATTTCCAACATCAAGAGACGCAGACTACAACCTGTATTACTCGTCCGTTGACCAAGCTAACGATTGGGCTGGTAAGTTCGCCAAGTTCCCCGACCCGCTCGCGCCGCGTTCGGACGCGCCGCAATATCTGGCGCGTGTTCAACGCATTCCCGGCGAACTTGACCTTGGCGATTCCGATTTGAATCCTACATCCACAGCAACTACTAAAATTGCAAGCGATGCGGCTAAAAACGGGATGCTCAGGATCACCATCATCGGTTTGTCGAATGATGATCCAGCGGCGTTTTCCAAAGTTGTGGCTTACAAAGGCGGCACAAGCTCACCTTTTGGCCGATTCGCGCGCGTAGTGAGCAACTGGGATTTTGCAAACAAAATTGTGCCTGTTGCCAAAGCTGACACATATGATGCAACCGCAAAAACCTTGACCCTAACCGATATGCAAGGCAACTTTCCTGTCGCGCCATTTACGGTCATGGTTGGCAATGCTTTGAGCGGGAATTTAAGCGGAGGTGTTGTGACTGGCGTCAGCGCCGACCGCAAAACGCTTACTTTTGCTGAAGCGCTGACGGGGACTGTGGCGAAAGGCAGCCGCGTGGAACTCGCGGCTCAACTGGGCGCGCCACTTGGTCTAACAATCAACGCCTCGACCAATCAATCGCAACTTAGCTACGGTAACGATGGCACGTTTACCAACACATCGTTTGATATCAGCAACACGACGCCCGGAAGCGCCTTCGTCAACGGTAGCGCCTTGTTGATGGGAGATGTCAACGCGTTGAACTTGAACGGACAAGCCACACAAGCTAAGTCGAACATCCAAGTCAGCGGCCTCATGTTGCGCAACAACACTTCCAGGACCGTGAATGTGACAGGCACCCCCAAGAATAGCAACACGGCTATAACAGGAACGTTGGTTACTTCGTCCAACACTCCCAACTTTCCCTTGAATGCGCTCGATACAGAGGATTTCGACAGCCTCGTCTCGGATGGCGCCAATCGGATCAACAACGATCCTTCGGCCTTGCGTCAAACAAAACCGTTTCCCCCACCCGACATCTCCTCATCGTCGGGTGCGGGACGCTATCGCCAACTTACGCGCGATTCTCCAACTACTGTTACAGGCCAAGACAGCGCCTCCAACTATGGTTATGGGAAGGGCATTTACATCAACAATCCTTCAGACCGCGAACGGGTCGTTGATGCAGTGACCAGTAAATTGCGCGATATGACGCAACCGGAAATGGTGAAAATGTGGATGTCCCGCACTTTTGACACAACTACCAGAGATGTTGTTGAAGACACAACCGATTTTTGCCGCACTGGGACACCTGCTGCTCTTAACGTAGCAACCGCCTCACTCGAACAACAGCATTTGCGCGGCTGGGTTGCGCCTGACGAGTTCCACGCTCGCGGCGCGTTGATCGAGTTGTTCAATGATGCTAACGATAACAACATAGCGAAAATCGCCGTTACACTCGATGCACGCAGCGACAACACGACAACTGCCACCAACAGTGCTTTGGGGCCAGTAGCCGACAAAGCTTGGAAGAAGCCCACTGGCGCCGTCGAAGACGGCATTTACGTTTATCGCAAGGTGTTCCCCTGGCCAACCAACGGCGTTATTTTCGCCGAAGGCAACGTCCGCGTGCGCGGGCAAGTGACCTCACCTGCCGCTCCAAACGACATCAAGAACTCGCTGACCATCGTTTCCCAGAACAACATTTATGTCGATGGTTCGCTTGGCGTGACTGTTCCAACTGGTCAACCTGCCCGCAAGATCTTGCTTCTTGCGCGCAAAAATGTTGTCGCTAATCCAACGCAAGCTATTTTTCGTCCAGACACGCAAACCGTCGATACCAGCACCGCATCCGTTACCTTGTCACCAACAACTCCACAACCGGTGAAGGTAGCCGATGTTTCAGATTTTCAGGCGGGCGACGTTGTGGAAACTGCAACCACTGCAAATCCTGCTGTTGTCAAAACGGTGTCGGTTGTCCAGAATGTAACTCCTGACAATCCCGTTGCTGTCGGCACCGCTCCTGGCACCCTTCCCGGCACGTTGAATCTTGTAGCTTTGCAAGGCACTTCCATCGACAGCGCCGATGTTGTGCGCACTCGCGCCGATGACAAGCAGACAACGGCAGCCGGAATCACTCGTCCCGTTATTGCGTCATCTGCTGACGCCATTCAACGTCGTTTTCAAATTTCAACCATAGCTAATCTGCGATTGGCGTTCTACCACAACGCCGATGCTATCAAAGCACTCTCCGTTGGAGTCGAGGCTGTTCCAACCTACATCACACCGTCATCGGTGATCACTCTGAGTCATAAAAAGAAGGATGTGACACCACCACTAACACCACCAGATCACAAAGTTCTCATAGGAACTTACACAGAACCATCAAGTGGAACAGACAAATTCCCTGGAGCGACTTCTCCAGAACCCACTCTGGCTGACAACAGCGTAGACGCGATTATCAATGCGCTCAAAGCAAAAGAACATCCCAGCACACCTTCCATACCGGGCTCCGTCAACTGGCGTTACACAGCTGTTGCTGATCCAGGCTTCACCTCCTATACAGCAGCAACTCCCTTTCACTACCTGAGTGCACTCGGCAACAGGCTTCCTTATGGGCCGCCCCCTTCAGGAGGAACGCAGGCAACAATTTGGAATGGAACAGCCAGCACCCCTGCTGATATCCCTATGGCCACTTCCATCACACCTTTTCTGAATGGAAGTGCTATTTCTCTTCTGGGACTTGATGGAAATGGCGCTAGTCAATTTGGCTTTAGTCCAACCGCTTACGTGCCAGCAACGCAAGCTATTGAAGACGATCTCACTGTCGACAAAAGCTTCTACCAAGGAACTACTACCGCTGGAATACCAAGCCCAGATACCAACAACGTGACGTTAGATTCCCGCGCTTTAACTGGCGCAGCAGTTGGCATCAATCCATTTGTTCTCCGCCAGAACACAGGGATTGTGTCAAATGTCCTACTACCGACTTATCGCTCTGGCAACATGAAGTTGGAGTCAGTGAATCCGGCTGCTTTTGGAAGTCCAGGCTCCGGCGACATTACTCCCGGCTACACGATGAACATCAACGCCTTCGTTTATGCGCAAACCGGAAGTTGGTTCGTTATTCCTGCGGCGCCTTCTGATCCGATGTTACAACAAGTGCGGGGCGATGCGGTGTCGTCATATATCGACTTCAACAACAACAACATCAAAGATGCGGGCGAGTATGTGACGGGCACAGGTGCCAGCGCAGGTCTTGAAGGTGCTGATCTGAATCGCAATGGTGTGCTCGATGTTGGTGAAGCCCAAGCTCATGTGCGCTACTCGCGCCCGAACTACCAGGTCAACTTCACGGGTGCTATCGCCGAGAATCAAAGCGCTCTTGTCAATCCGGCGGGAACTCTTCCAGGAGCAGTTCAGGCTTGGTCGAACTCGTGGGCTAATTACACAGTAACGGCAGGAGCCATTACTACACCTCGTCCTGGGGTTTTTTACACATTCGATGCTGATTACGCTAACAACAGCTTGGATCCCAACGACCCTGGCTTCGTGATGCCGCAATCCGATCAGCTCACCTACGTTGAATAAAACAAAAGCGAGGCTCTATCCAAGAGCCTCGCTTTTGTTTTGCTACAACCCGTTCTCGCTCAGCCATTGCTCGACTTCCCGATTCCACTCGCGCGGTTGTTCCAAACTCGAAAGATGACCCACACTTGCAACGACAACGTGTTTGGCGTTTTCAATCTGCGCCGCCATCTGTGCCATCACATCGGGCGGCGAAATGGCGTCGTCTTCGCCGCCGATAACCAGCGTTGGGACGCGAATCGAACCGAGCACCGGAGTCGAACCGCTCCGGTCACGAAGCGCCGCGATCATATGAGCGGCGTTCTCGCCGGACAGCGAACGCACCATGTCGCGCACTTGCTCGGCGACTTCAGGGTGCTCAACGCGCGTTTGATCGCTCAGAAGTTTGGGAAGCATCCGATTCGCTACTGCCAATCCGTCATGTTGGAGAGCAAAGGCGATCATCTCATCGCGCGTCGCTTTGGCGCTGGGCGAATCCGCATCGGCGCGCGTGTCGCACAAAATCAAGGCGCGCATTCGGTCGGGGAACTGGCGCGCGAACTCAAGCGCGACGTAACCGCCCATCGAACAGCCGCCGATGATGGCTCGTTCGATTTTCAGGTAGTCGAGCAAACCCGATAGATCGCGGGCCAGTTGAGACACTGAAGGCGGATTGGAAAAAGGCGAGGTGTCGCCGAATCCGCGCGCATCGGGCGCGAGCACGTGAAAGCAGTTGCCGAAACGCTCGATTTGCGCGTTCCACATCGCGCCTGATAAAGGAAAAGCGTGGAGCAACACTAGGGCAGGCGAGGGCGCGGCGCCGCGTTCGCGCCATGAAACGCACAGGTCGTCATTGATTTGAGCCGTCATCGCGGCTCGCCTGGTGCAAATCGCAGGGCGGTGGCCCGGCAAAACTCGATCATCTGTTCGTGGGTATATTCATTCTTTGCGACGTTGGCCATGTGACAGACGAACTGCACGTTGCCTTGGATGTAACCCTTGCTCGAATCTATGCGGTCGAGACTTGCGCGTTTGGGATCGCGCTGTTTAGCATCCCGATTATATTGCGTGGCTGTTTGTGGAAGCCGCACTTCCCATCCTGTATAAAGGCATATGCCTTGTTGCGATTCCCACAACTCTCGCAGATCTTCCAGAGAAAGTGAGCATTCGCGGCCATACTGTTTGGCTCTGCGATTGGCTAAGCGCAAATGAACGCGAAAAAGCGAGTGTTTATCGCGGCGATGTCCTGGGTTTAGATGGGACCACACATAAGTTTCGGGCGCAATGTTCTTCTTGTTCGCCTTGCCTGCACACGACAACGAACAGTAGACAGGACGACCTAATCTTGCATTGCGGATAGCCTCACTCTCACCTCTGCTAAAAACACTCTGACAGATACAACAAGTTAATTCGACGATGGCCATAAAAACAAAAACTCCAACTACTTTACAAGTAGTTGGAGTTAATTTGGAGGCGGGCGCAGTTGAAGCGCCGTCCCTCGAACGAACAATCGAAGCGTCTACGGGTATAGTTTTTCTTTGATTTAGCTCGCCAGCTCCGGAAAAACAGCGGAATCTTTTGAGCGATCCTTTATTAAGCCAGCTTCAACTCCTGGAACAGGCAAACCTTGAGTTGAAACATCCGTTTAAATGATGACTTCCAATTGCAACGGACAACTTTCGGAAGTCATGGCGCCCTTAGGCAACCAGAGCCACTGGCTCTTGATATGTGTTGGCAGTTAATTTTTTTGCCCCGTTTAACGTCTCTGAGCTAGACGACCCGCAACCCCGATCTTCAGATTCAAGGTCGAAACCTGTCGCCCCCGGAAACCAGGAGCTTCTTATGAAGCCATAATTTAAACGCCCGTATTCACCTTTCGTTCCGTTTACGCCTGTCAAATTTGCGGCCGTGCCAGTTCTGGAGCAACTCCTTGTTCGTCGCCTCACCGGGGTTCTTTCATCGCTTTTCCGGTCGTGATAGGAGCCGTTCTGCGCGCCAAACTGAAACGCATGAATCCTCAATACGAACCCTTTTTCTCCGCTCCCGCCGAAGCGCCTGAATTCGAACCGCTCGAAGCACCGCTACTCGAAGCACCGCTACTCGAAGCACCGCTACTCGAAGCACCGCTACTCGAAGCACCGCTACTCGAAGCACC
>JAABUM010001622.1_pt1 | contig 32890 bp, 28 predicted proteins | sample 5559161 | NCBI WGS metagenome assembly JAABUM01 (sample SAMN10711868, study PRJNA513369) | rock metagenome | isolation source: Antarctica rocks | place: Antarctica: Victoria Land, Siegfried Peak nord
CTAGTGCGCCGTTCCTCAGAAGCGGTACACATAGGAATGACGCAGGACACGCGGTGGCGGCGGGGGGCGCCCCCAGACCCAGGGCTTCGCGCGGGCGTTTAATTGTTGGGTGGCGACCTCCGTGGCGCGATCGATCTCCTCGCCACCGGCAAATGTCTGCCCGGCGAACGCCGCGCGCCGGAAAATGCGCCACCAGGCCGCCTGCAGGTTCAACCAGCAGGCCCCGACGGGGATGAAGACGTGTCGCACCCGGGGGGTTTCCGTCAGCCACGCCTGGATCGGCGGGCGCTTGTGACTGCTCAGGGTGTCGCTGATCAGATACAGGTCGCCGGTGGGGTTGGCCGCCGCGATGGCCTCGAGTAAGTGCCGATAGCCGGCGGTGTTGCGGGAGCGGGTGGTCAACGTAATCGCTTGGCCGTCGCACACGCGCAACGCGCCGTAGACCCAGACCTTCTCGGGGCCGCGGCGGTACTCGAGCGGGGCGTGGAGGCGGTGCCCCGTCGGCGACCAGCCCGGCGCCGGGGGGAAGGTGCGGGGGATGACGGGGCCGCGCTCGTCGACGCCGCTGGTCGTGGCGCCCGCGGGCGGGCTGGTGTAGGCCGTCACGACCGCGGTCCTTGTGGGTCGAAGTCCGGATCGACACTCGTCGCCCACGCGCGCGGTTGTCGCCAGCGGACCCGCTCGGCCAGCAAAATGCGGCGCACTTGGCGGCGCGCGACGGCGATCCCCGCCCGGGTCGCCGCCGCCGTGAGCGTATCGAGGGTCCAGCACGCCGGCAACGTCGCGTCGGTCGCGTCCAGCCCGGCGGCGCCGTGCCGCACCAGCCGCCCGGGCGGGTCGGTGGCGACCAGGCGGATGAGCCGACTCCGCTCGGCCTCGGTGATCCGGCGAGCGCGGCCGGGACGCGCCCCGTCGCGCAGACCGTCGACCCCGTCGGCGTCGAAGCGGGCGAGTCGTGCCCGGACGGTCTTCGGATGGCAGCCCAGCGCGGCCGCGATGTCGGGGACGCGGCGGCCGTCCCAGCTCAGCGCGACCATCCGGGCGCGCAGGATAGCGTCGCGCGGCCCGTGCCGACTGCGGGCCAGACGGCGAACGCGCCGCTCCTCGCGCGTATCCTGCGGCTCGCGGGCCGTGATCAGCTTCGGCATGGCGGCCTCCTCTCTCCTCCTACCCCAGGCCAGAAGTCTACCGCATTTCAGGAACGACGCACTAGCGTCGAAGAACAACAAGCCATCATCTATCACACTCACAACACTACCCATCGCCTCGACACCCTCATCGCGAAGGCCCAACAAGCCATCGCCCTCATGCGCGAGCACCGCACCGCCCTTATCGCCGCCGCCGTCACCGGGCAGATCGACGTGCGCGGCGTGGTCGTGGCGGATGAAGTCGAGGACAAGGAGTTGGCGGGGGTGGCGCGATGAGCGGGATCAAGCACCTGGAGCGGACGTTCGAGGATGCGATCGTCGAACATCTGACGGCGCACGGCTGGCGGCTCGGCGATCCGCAGCGGTACGACGCGGCGCTGGCCCTCTACCCCGCCGACGTGCTCGGCTGGCTGGAGGAGACGCAGCCCAAGGCGCTGGCGAAGGTCGCCGTCCCGGCGGGCGGGACGGTCGCGGCGGTCGTGCTGGCGCGGCTGGCGCAGGCGTTGGACAAGGAGGGCGCGCTGCGCGTCTTGCGGCGCGGCTTCAAGCACGTCAGCGCGTCGTTCACGATGAGCCAGCCGCGCCCGAGTCAGGGGCTCAACCCCGCGACCCTGGCGCTCTACGCGCAGGTCCGTTGCACCGTCATCCGGCAGGTCCGCTACAGCCGCCACAAGGGCGACAGCATCGATCTCGTCTTCTGCGTCAACGGGATCCCGGTCGCCACCGCCGAACTGAAGACCGACTTCACCCAGACCCTCGCCGACGCCATCGCGCAGTACCAGCACGACCGCCCGCCGAAAGACCCCTACACGAAGGAGTCGGAGCCGCTGCTGGCCGGGCGGCGCGCGATCGTTCACTTCGCCGTCAGCACCGACCGCGTGGCGATGACGACGCGGCTGGCGGGACCGGCGACCCGCTTCCTGCCGTTCGACATCGGGGATGCGGGCGGCGCGGGCAACCCGCCGAACCCGCACGGCTACCGCACCGCCTACCTCTGGGAGCGGGTGTTGGGTCGAGACAGCCTGCTGGACATCATCGCCAACTTCGCGCACGCGGGGACGGTCGAGGAGGTCGCGGCGGATGGCACCAGGCAGCAGCAAGAGATGCTGATCTTCCCGCGCTACCACCAGTGGGAGGCGGTCGGGGCCTTGCTCGCCGCCGCCAAACGGGAGGGGCCGGGGCATAACTACCTGATCCAGCACTCGGCGGGGTCGGGCAAGTCGAACTCGATCGCCTGGCTGGCCCACCGCCTCGCCACCCTGCACGACGCCGCCGACAAGAAGCTCTTCGACTCGGTGATCGTCGTCACCGACCGCACCGTGCTGGACCAGCAGTTGCGGGAGACGATCTACCAGTTCGAGCACAAGAGCGGCGTGGTCGTGCCGATCAAGGACGACGGCCCGGCGAAGTCGGAGCAGCTCAAGAAGGCGCTGCTGGCCCGCGCGCCGATCATCATCGTCACCCTGCAAACGTTCCCGTTCGTGATCAAGGCGCTCGCGCAGGAACAGGCGCTGGCAGCGCGCGCCTACGCCGTGATCGCCGACGAGGCCCACTCGTCGCAGACCGGTTCCGCCGCGAGCGGGCTGACGGAGGCGCTGACCGGCGGGGCCAACGGGACGAATGGGGCGAGCATTGCCGATGGGGACGACGAGGAGCCGTTCGATGGCAAGGAAGAGATGCTCGCGGATATGGCGGCGCGGGCCGAGCATCGCAACGTCAGCTACTTCGCCTTCACCGCCACCCCGAAGGCCAAGACGCTGCAACGGTTCGGGCGCGTGCCAGACCCGACGCGGCCGGAGTCGGACACGAATCTGCCGGCGGCGTTCCACGTCTACACGATGCAGCAGGCGATCGAGGAAGGCTTCATCCTCGACGTCCTCCAGAACTACACGCCCTACCGGCTGGCCTTCAAGCTGGCACACAACGGCGCGGAGTACGACGAGGTCCAGGTCGATCAGGCGGCGGCGCTGAAGAGCCTGATGCGCTGGGTGCGGCTGCACCCTTACAACATCGCGCAGAAGGTCGCGATCATCGTCGAGCACTTTCGGGCCACCGTGCGGCACCTGCTCGACGGGCGGGCGAAAGCGATGGTCGTCACCGGCTCGCGCAAGGAGGCGGTGCGCTACAAGCTGGCGCTCGACAGCTACCTGAAGCAGCAGGGTTACGCCGACCTCGCCGCGCTGGTCGCCTTCTCCGGCGAGGTGGACGACCCGGAGAGCGGCCCGACCCCGTTCAGCGAGGGGAGCATGAACCCCGGCCTGCGGGGCCGCGACATCCGCAACGCCTTCCGCGACGATTTCCAGGTGCTGATCGTCGCCAACAAGTACCAGACCGGCTTCGACCAGCCGTTGCTCTGCGCGATGTACGTGGACAAGCGGCTCGACGGGATCGCCGCCGTGCAGACCCTCTCGCGCCTCAACCGCATCGCGCCGGGCAAAGAGGCGACCTACATCCTCGATTTCGTCAACGATCCCCAGCAGATCCTTGACGCCTTCAAGCCGTACTATCGCCGCGCCGAACTGGCGGGCGTGACCGACCCGAACGCGATCCACGCCCTGCAAGGGAAGCTAGACGACGAGCAGATCTACACCGACGCGGAGGTCGCGGGTTTCGTCAAGGCGTTCTTCGACCCGCGCGGCAAGCAGCGCGACTTGCAGCAATGGATCGCCCCGGCGGTGCAGCGGTTCCGCGTTCGCTGGCAGGGGGCGGTCGGGGTCGGCGACAAGGGCGCGATCGACACGCTGGAAGTCTTCCGCAAAGACCTGGCGACGTTCGTGCGCCTCTACGACTTCCTCTCGCAGATCATCAATTACGCCGACACCGATCTCGAAGGGCGCGCGATCTTCTTCCGCCACCTCCTGCCGAGCCTGCGCGCCGACCGGTTGGAGCGGGAGCAGATCGACCTCTCCGGGGTGCTGCTGACCCACTACAAGCTGCGGCTGCACGAGGCGCGGCAACTCGCGCTCGGCGACGGGGAGGGCGACTACCGCCTGACGCCGCCGACGGACCTCGGCTCGGCGCTCGGCGGCGACCCGGTGCGGGCGCAACTGGCGGCGATCATCCGGCGGATGAACGAGCTCTTCGAGGGCGACCTGACCGACGCCGATTTCCTCAACTTCACCAACTATGTGCGCGACAAGATGGTGGAGAACCCGGTCCTACAGCAGCAGGCGCGGGCGAACAGCAAGGAGCAGTTCGCGCTCGGCGAGTTCCAGGCGGCGCTGACCAGGGCGACGATCGCCACGCTCGGCAACCACCGCGCGATGGCCGAGCAGGTCTTCGCCGACGAACGCAAGCGCGCGGGCTTCGGCGCGATCCTCCTCGACATGGTCTGGCAGGAGTTGCAGGGGCAGGAACGCGCCCGCTAACCGCGAAGCAGCGAGCGCACCAGCGGGCGGCAACTCGCCAATGTCACGATCATCCTCGGGCTACGCCAGGGGGAATTGCTCGGGCTCGAACGCCACCTACATCCATACTATGCCGACATACCATGCCGAGAACGAAGAAGCGAACGGCGACGATCATGGGCATCTGGCGCACCGCCCGGCACCAGGAGGCGAACTGAAGGCCGTAACGCACCGCGTAACGCACAAGGATGCCGAAGGCCCGGAGCGATGTCGCTCCGGGCCTTCGTTGCTCTTGCCATGACTGGAAGTCGAACCGGAGGACCGGCCGCCGCTCGTCCACCTGGCGGGCGACCAAGTTTCGCAGGTATGCGCTGACCAGACCCATCGTCCGCACTCCGACCGCTGCCGCTGAAGGGTGAGCGTGGTGAGCATTGTCGCCGCTGTGAGCGTGTGGGGACGGACTCCTGGACTCCCCCAATAGGCGACTGTACGCGCGCACTCGTCGGCGACGATACGGCACCAGCGCAGGAACTCTTGGTACTTATGGCAGATATTGCACTTATCGCGGTTATGTGCGATGATCGTCACGGCGTTGTCGGACGATTCGGGGTGTAAATGGCGACGAGGAGGGGGAGATGGCGACCAATTATGCATCGCCGACCGTGGATGCGCTGACCGAGGCGCAGCGGCGGGCGCTCGCGGCGTTCGACGCGCTGCTCGCCGCGCACGGCGGGGCACCGCAGCGGCTGATCGTGATCGATGCCGAGGGGCGGGAGGCCGAGGTGTCGCGGGCGGTGCTCGGCGATCTGCTGCCCGCCGTGGCCGTGGCGGCGCGCGTCCTGGCGGCGGAAGCGCCGCCGGACGAGCGGGAGTTGACCACCACCCAGGCCGCGCGGTGGCTGCACGTCTCGCGGCAGCACCTGGTCGATCTCCTCAAGGCGGGAACGATCCCCTACCGGATGGTCGGCGCGCACCACCGCGTCCGGCTCGGCGATCTGCGCGCCTTCAAGGGGCGGCAGCGCGCCGCGCTGCGCGCGATCACGCGTATCGGCGAAGCACTTGGCTACGACGAGTGAGCCGTCGGCGCGGCGGGTGGGCACGCCGCGCCGGGTCGTGCTGGACGCCAATGTGCTGGTCCCGAGCGCGCTCCGCGACACCCTGCTGCGCGCCGCCGAGGCGGGGCTGTACGACGCGCGCTGGAGCGCGACGACGCTGCTCGAACTCGAACGCACCCTGCTCAACCGCATCCTCCCCGAACGGCCCGGTCGCGCCGAGCGCGTGCGGCACCTGCTGGCGGCGCTGCACGCGGCTTTCCCGGTCGCCACGATCGTCGAGGACGAGCTGGTGATCGCGCGCCTCGGCAACGACCTCAAGGATCGCCACGTCCTCGCGGCGGCGGTGCAGAGCGGGGCGCGGACGATCGTGACAGCCAACCTGCGCCACTTCCCGGCGGCGGCGCTCCGGCCCCATCGGGTGGTGGCACAGACGCCCGATCGCTTCCTCCAGGGTCTTCTCCGGCGGCACCCCGCGCGCCTGCTCGATCTGCTGGCCGAGCAGGGCGCAGACCTCCGCCAGCCGCGCACGCTCGACGCGATCCTCGACACCCTGGCGCAGCATGTCCCCGGCTTCGTCCGCGCCGCCCGGCCGGACGCCGAACACTGAGCCGCGCCACTTCCTCCGATCACCCGGTCGAGCTGGCGCGCATCGCGGGGACTCGCCGCGCCCGCAATTCGGCCAGTCGCTCGTCCACCCCGCGCCGCTTCGGCTCGGCGTAGTTGATCAGCGCATTACTTCTACAGTTGCACTTCGATGTTCGTACTGCTTTCCCTGGTATTGCGGGCCGGTGGCGAGGGCGCATCCGTACTGTGCCCACCATCGCTCAGTGATCCAAGTGCAACTGTAGAAGTTAGGTAACAACATAGGCAACAAAGAAGCAATCGCCCGATTCTCGCTGTAGAGAATCGGGCGATTGCTTCTTGCCATGACTGGGAATTCGTGGGTGAGCCGCCACAGACTTGAACTGTGAACCCGCTGATTAAGAGTCAGCTGCTCTGCCAATTGAGCTAGCGGCCCGTGCATTCGCGAGGGTTTCCTCGCCGCGCTGAAAAAGTATAGCAACTTTCACGCATTTGTCCAGCCCTGTGCGCGACGAATTTTGCGGGGGCGGTGCGATACCGCTCCGCAACGGTCGAAAGCACCCTCGCGCTATCCATGCAGCCCCGCGCGCCGCAGCCCCGCGCGTGTCCGGCACACGCCTTGCGTCGTCCGCGCCACGGGCCGATACTGGCGCGGAACGAGCGGGCCATGCGGAGAGGAAACGACCGTGACTGAGTCACAGCACACCGACGGCGCGGCACGGATACCGACGGACACCGAGCGGGCGGCCTTGCTGTCCGCCGCCCACGCGGCGCGAGAGCGCGCCTACGCGCCCTATTCGGGCTTTTGTGTCGGCGCGGCGTTGCTCACCGCCGAGGGGGCGATCGTCGGTGGCTGCAACGTGGAGAACATCTCCTACGGGCTGACGAACTGCGCCGAGCGCACGGCGATCTTCGCCGCCCGCGCGGCGGGTCAGCTCGGTGCGCCGCACGATGGACCACAGCTCGTCGCCATCGCCATCGTCGCGGAGAGCGCCGATCCACCCACACCCTGCGGTGCCTGTCGGCAAGTGTTGGCCGAGTTCGCGCGGGATTGCACGATCATCTGCGCCAATCTGCGCGGCGACACCCTGACAACGACCCTCGGCGCGCTGTTGCCGCACGCCTTCGGGCCGTGGTGAACGCGAACGAGCTGCAGATCACCATACCAGCGCCGGACGACCTGCCCGCCCTGCTCGACATCTGGCAGGCGCAGCGTCGTCGCAATGCCGCCGCCGAGTCCGCGCCCTGGCGAAGAAGTCTCGCCGAGCGACGCGGCACGGTCGAGGCGCTCCTGCGCGGGCGGCTCGACGGGGCGACGGCCACCACGCCCGCCCTCCTGGCGCGGCGCGGCGCGCGCCCCGTCGCCTACCTGGTGGGGAACGAGGTTCAACTATCGCGCACATCCGGCTATCGCGCGTACGCACCCGATCATTTCATCAACATCGGCCCCGAGGAATGGGCGCTCGCCGATCCCACCGATGGCGCGGCGCTCGATGCGCTCTACGCCGCCCTCGCCACCCGGGGTCTCGCTCGCGGCGCGGGCGCGCAACTCCTCGCGATCGCGGCGGGGGACGATCTGACCGATTTCTGGCTCGATCTCGGCTTCGCGCGGCACGATCGCTACGCCTATCTGCCAGGCGTGGCGGCGCGGCCCGCACTGGCGGGGGTGCAAGTACGCCGCGCGACCGTCGCCGACCTGGCGGTGGCGACCCACCTCAACCTTGCCGAGGCCCACCACCATCATCAGGCTCCGATCTTCACCTTCGCCCCGCCGGGGCGCGACGAGGCGCGGCGGCGCGATGTGGCCGCGAATCTCGCCGATCCGGGGTCGCTGATCTTCCTGGCGGAGGCCGATGGGCGCATCCTCGGCGGACTCAGCGCCTTTTTCGTCGACACCCTCCCCTTTTGGATGCCCTCGGCCACCCCCACCCCTTGCGCCTTCATCGATAGCGGCTACGTCGAGCCGGAGGCACGTGGGTGCGGTGTCCTGCGCGCGCTCGTCGCGACGCTCCTCGCCGAGACGGTGGCGCGCGGCGGGGTCGGCCTCTTCGTCACCTATCTCCCGGCGAATCGCAGCGCGCACCTGGCCTGGGAACGGCTCGGCTTCGACCCGCTGATCACGGTCCACCAGCGCCGCATCGATCCGCGCTCTGTGCGCCAGTACGAGCGCACAGAGCGGGAATCGACAGACCGGCGCTGATATACTACCGGGGTAACTGCCGCGCCCCTGCCACCATCCCACGCCGGCGCGCGTAGATGATGCGACCGTTGCCGAGCGGCCTGGGTGTTCGTTTGCCATCAGCTGCGCCATCCGTCAGCAAGGGCATCATCCAGTTCGTCGTTCGTCCTTCGTACTTATTCGTCATTCGTCAGTGAGAAAACGCCATATGCAGCCGCACAGCCCGGAAGTCCTCGATCTGCACACCTTCTCGGTCTCCGCGATCCGCGCGTTGAACATGGCCGTGGCGATCGCGCGGCGCTACAACACGCGCGCGCTCGGCAGCGAGGCGCTCCTGCTGGCGCTGCTCAATCAGGGCGATGGCAACGCCAACAAGATCCTGCTGCACTTCGGCGTCGACATCTTCGCCCTGCGCGGCGCGGTGGAGGGCTACCTCGCGCTGCCGAGCATCGCCCCGCCGAGCGATCTCGCCTTCGAGGCCGATGGTGGCCGCAATGTCCCGCTCGCCGCGAACCTCGCCCTGATCCTCGACCGCGCGCGGATCATCGCCGACGGCTATCGCCTCGCCTGGGTCGGCACCGATCATCTCCTGGCGGCGCTGGCCGTGGTGGACGGCCCGGCCAACACGATCCTCAAGCGCTTCAACGTCACGCCGCAGCAGATCGACGAAGCCCTGGTCCAGATCAACGGCGGCAAGATCAACGCCGTCGGCGAAGGGAACAGCACGATCGTCGCCGATCTCGTCGCGGCGGCGCGGACCAGCACCTGGCCCCGCGTGACCGAGCGCGCCGCACCGCTGCGCGAGCTGGTCAACATCCTCCTCCAGCGGCGCCGCAACAGCGCGATCGTCATCGGCGAGCCGGGTGCCGGGCGGCGCTCGCTCGTCTCCGCGCTCGCCCAGCTCGGCGCGCGCGGGCAGTTGCCGCAGGGGCTCGGCAGCGGCATCTGGGCGCTGCAACCCGCCGCCATGCTCGGCAACCCCGAGGCGAACATCGAGCTGGCGCTGCGTGTGGCCGATGGTGGCATCCTGCTGATCCCCGATCTGCCGCTCTTCTTCGGCGGCAGCGCCTTCCCCGGCTACGCCGAAGCGGGGCTGGCGATCCGCCTCGCGCTCGGCGACCGTCGCCTCCGCCTGATCGGCACCGCCTCGAATCAGGGCTTCAACAAGTGGCTCGAAGGGGATAGCACGATCGCCGACACCACCGTGCCGCTCCGCTTCGAGCCGCCTTCCGTGGCGGAGACGGTGCCGATCCTGGAGTTACACCGCCCCACCTTCGAGCGCGAGTACAACCTCACCTTCACGCCCGACGCGCTCGACACCGCCTCGGCGCTCGCCAGGCAATACCTCCCCGGCGCGCTCCCCAGCACCGCCCTGGCCGCGATCGAGCGCGCCTGCGTGCTGGTGCAGCTCGCGGGGGCCAGCGCGCCCGAGCTCCGCACCGCCGGGATCGCGCCCGACCCGACCGTGGATACGGGCGACCTCGCGGCGGCGATCGGCGCGATGAGCGGCGTGCCGGTCGGCCAGATGGTCGGCCCGGAGCGCGAACGGCTGGCGCGGATGGAGGAGGAGTTGCACGGGCGGGTGATCGGCCAGGATGAGGCGCTCGCGGCGATCAGTCGCGCCTACCGCCGCGCCCGCGCCGGTTTCCGCGATCTCAAACGCCCGATCGGCTCGTTCCTCTTCCTCGGCCCCAGCGGTGTCGGCAAGACCGAGACCGCCCGCGCCCTCGCCGAATTCCTCTTCGGCACGGAGGAGGCGATGGTGCGGATCGACATGTCGGAATACGGCGAGAAGCACACCGTCGCCCGGCTGGTCGGCGCACCGCCCGGCTATGTCGGCTACGAGGAGGGCGGGCAACTGACCGAGCAGGTCCGGCGCAAGCCGAGTTCGGTCGTCCTCTTCGATGAGGTAGAGAAGGGGCACCCCGATGTCTACAACCTCTTCCTGCAAATCCTCGACGATGGCTGGCTGACCGACGGCAAGGGGCGGCGGATCGATTTCCGCAATACGATCATCATCATGACCTCGAATCTCGGCACCGAATACATCCTGGCCGAGGGGACGATGCACGCGGGTGCGCCGCTGCCGGAGGAGACGCGCGAGCAGATCGACGATGTCCTCCGCAGCCACTTCCGCCCGGAGTTCCTGAACCGGATCGATCGGATCATCACCTTCACGCCGCTCAGCCGCGAGCAGCTCGGCAAGGTGCTCGACCTCGCGCTCGGGCGCGTCCACGCGATGGCCGCCGCCGCCGGGCTGCGCCTCGAACTGACCGACGCGGCGAAGGAGTGGTTGCTCGACCAGAATACGCAGCCGGAGTTCGGCGCGCGCCCGATCCGCCGCATCGTGCAAGACTTCGTGCAGGACGCGATCGTGGACGGATTGACCGACGGTGCCTTCGCACCCGGCGACGCCTTGCGCGCCGACGCGCCAGACGAGGGCGGCACCGCGCTCGTCTTCGTGAAGGTGCCAGCGGCACCGGTCGCGGCGCAGCCCGATCTCGTCGCGGAGGAGCGCGCGTCCCTGCCGAGCGCGGGCGCGGCGGTCAGCACTGGCGATGACGCCGCAGTCGAATTGCCGGGCATGACGCGCACCGAAGGGGCCGACTAGCCCACGGATAGCGGCGATCCTGCCGCAACTCGATCGCCTCGGGCCGTGGGGTGGCAGCCGAAGTATGAATGCCCAGGTCGTGAACATCGCGACACGGCAGACGTGGCAGCGAAAGGGAGGGCACTTGACGACGCCTGATCCAGCGGACCCGCAATATGCGCGCGCGCGCGACCAGCTGATGGCCCAGTGGACCGAGGGGCTGGCGCTCGGACTCCAGGAAAACGCCGAGGGCGCGGCGGAAGAAGCCCGCGTCGCGAGCATCACCGCCAAAGTCGCCGCCGCTCGCGCCGCGCTCGACACGATCGGCGCGCAGACCGATCCGGCGGTCGCCGCCACGCTCCGCGCGCTGACCGAGGCGTTAGAAGAACTGATCGGCAGCGTTTAATGGCGAGGCACCGCCGCTGAATCACAGCCGATCGATCGCGATCTACTCGGCTACGATCGACGCAGGAGCAAGGCGTGCCCATGCCGACGGGCGTGCCTTGCGATCAACACCACGGTGATCGCGAGCGGGAGGACGCATCGAACTCGTGACCGACTTGAGCCTTCGTCGCCGCGCGAGCTTCCTCCGCGACGTGGCCTGTGGCATCGATCTCGCAAGGGATGGCTCCTGTTAGAATGCTCTTGAGTAGGGAAATACGAGGAGCAAAACGATGGCGACCACGGCGCACGGCAAGGAGATCGCCCCCACGGAGGCACTGTCGCCGCGTCGTCGTTCACGCAAGGCGCACAGCGAGACGAAGATCGCCCGGGTGTATGCTTTGCTGGAACGAACCTACGGCGCGAAGCACAACACGCCCGATGGCGATCCGCTCGACGGGCTGGTCGGCACGATCCTCTCGCAGGCGACGAGCGACGTGAACAGCGGTCGTGCTCATCGCGCGTTGCGCGCCGCCTATCCGACGTGGGAGGCGGTCCTCGCCGCGCCCGAGGAGGAGTTGGCGAACGTGATCCGCTCCGGCGGTCTGGCGAACCTAAAGGCACGACGGATCCAGGAAACCCTCGCGGCGCTGAAGGAGGCGCAGGGCAAGCTGGACCTCGCCGTGCTCGACGACCTGCCGCTCGAAGAGGCGCTCGCCTGGCTGCGTCGCCTCCCCGGCGTCGGCCCGAAAACCGCTGCCTGCGTCCTCCTCTTCGACCTCGGACGCCCGGCCTTGCCGGTCGATACGCACGTCCATCGCGTCGCGCGTCGCCTCGGGCTGATCGGGCCGAAGGTCAGCGCGGACCGGGCGCACAGCGAATTGCAGGCCCAACTCGCACCGGAGCAGGTCTATGAGTTCCACCTGAATATGATCGCGCACGGGCGGCGGATCTGCCGTGCGCCGTTGCCGCGCTGCGCCGAATGCCCGCTCACCGAGGTCTGCAATTACTACGGGGCCGCTGGCGGCTCGCCGCCACAGGAGCGGCACAAGCCGTAGCCACCATTGCCCGAGCAGCATGCCTCAGCAACGGATCGCGCATTCAGCGAAGCGCGTTCGCTTGCAATTTTTGCGTCAGCGTATCGGCCAGTCCGCGATCGGTGAGGCGGTAGAACGGGGCGACCGGCAATGCGAGGCTGGAGATCGCCAGAATCGGCGATGGTCCTGCCAGGCCGAGCCCCCGCGCGCACTCGTTGAACGCGCGGACCTCCGCCGCGATGGCCTCCACCGGCGCATCCGACATCAGCCCGGCCACCGGCAGGCGCACCCGCGCCAGGGTTGCGCCATCGCGCACCAGCGCCACGCCACCGCCCATCGCCGCGACCGCGCGCACGGCGACGAGCATGTCCGCCGGATTCCGCCCGGCCACGATCAGGTTGTGGCTATCGTGGGCGATCGTCGTCGCCAACGCGCCCTCGCGCAAGGGGAGGCCGCGCAGCAGCGCCAGGGTCGGCGGGTGCGCCTGTCCGTGGCGCGGCACGACGCCGAGCAACACCAGGTCGGCGGGGAGCGGCTCGGCGAGCGCGCCGCCCGCGAAGTGCAGCGTCACCGTATCCAACGTCGTGGTGCGATCCGGGTCCATCGCGATGACCGGCACCGCGACCGGGCCGCCGGAGCCGCCACCGGTCGGCGTGAACGCCTCGACGCCGAACGCGCCGAGCCGCACGCTGTCGCCGCGTGGCGGTGGGGCCGGGTCGGCGAAGTCGGCGACCAGCACGCCGTCGCGCGCCACGACCCGCCCGCCCGCCACGACGAGCGCGGCGCGCGGCGCGGCAAGATCGCGCACCAGCACCACATCGGCCAGCTTGCCGGGCGCGAGCGCGCCGAGGTCGTGCAGGCCGTAGCGGGTCGCGCCGTTGAGGGTGGCGATGCGGATCGCCAGCGCCGGGTCGGTCCCGCGCGCGATCAGGACGCGCACGCCGCGATCCAGGTGGCCGTTCCGCAGGAGATCGTCCGGCTCGATGTCGTCGGTACAGAGGGCGGCATTCCACGGCAGCGGCACCGCGCGCAGCGCCTCCGCCAGGAAGGGCGCGGTGTGCCGGAAGGTATTCTCGCGCCCGTAGACCCACATCCCGGCGCGCAGCTTCTCGACCATCTCCTCGGGGCCGCGACACTCGTGATCCGAATCGACCCCGGCTGCCAGGTACGCCGCCAGCTCGCGTCCGGCCAGGAGGGGACAATGCCCCTCCAGCGTCTTGCCGCTCGCCAGGCCCGCCTCGACGATCGCCGCCGTGCGCGGCGCCTGCCGCACCACGCCGGGATAGTCCATCAGTTCGGCCACGCCGAGGACGCGCGGCCAGGCGAGCAGCGCGGCGACCTCCGCCGCCTCGAAGGTCGCGCCCGCCGTCTCGAGCGCCGGGACAGCCGGGACGCTCGACGGCACGGTCGCGTAGACCCGCAGCGGCAACCCCTCGCTCGCGCGCAGCATGTACTCGACACCGGCGAGGCCGGTCACGTTGCCGATCTCGTGCGGGTCGATCACGACGGTGGTGGTGCCGAAGGGCAGCACGCCGCGCGCGAAGTTCGGCGGCGTGACCATCATGGACTCGATGTGGACGTGGGTATCGACGAAGCCGGGGATCGCGGTCAGGCCGCGCGCGTCGATCTCTTCCGCGCCGGTCAGCCCCCACCGGCTCCCGGCATCGATGATCGCGATCCGGTCGCCGAGGATGCCGATGTCGGCGGGATAGGTCTCGCCGGTGTAGACGTTGAGGAGATCGCCGCCCCAGATTACGAGATCGAGCGGGCGATCACCCCGCGCCGCCTCGACCAATGTCCGGCGCGTCCCCGCGCCCACCCCTCCTGCGGTCACCGTTGCCCCCTTTGTCATCGCCATATCACGCCCAGCACGGTCAGCGGTCGGTGTCCGTCAGATACCGACCGCGCGCAGGAACAGCGCCTTGTAATAGTCCACATCGAGCGCGGTCACGACCTCGATCTCGTGCGGCGCGACCTCCCACCACTCGGTCAGGCCCGCGCGCTGCGACGGGGTGCGTCGATCCAGCACGGCCATGCCGCGCGTGGCGGTGCCGGTCAGTTCCACGGTGACCGGGAGGCGCGCGATCGTCGCGTGTGACGGATCGAGCGCGATCGCCAACGCGCCCGCGTCGCCGATCGCGCACGCATCGCGCCCCAGGTAGCCAGCCACGTAGCGGGTGATCCGCCCCACGATCTGCGGGATCGGTCGCTCGTCCGCCGCCAGCGCCGCGATCTCGGCGGCCCTGAGCATCAGTTGCCGGAAGGGATCGAGCGGATAGAGGCGGATCGGCAGGCCGCTCTCCAACACGATCGCCGCCGCCTCGGGATCCTGTCGCAGGTTGAACTCCGCCAGCGGCGAGGTATTGCCGTGCGCCATCCATGTGCCGCCCATCACCGTGATCCCCGCCAACCGCCGTGCCAATGCGGGGTAGAGGCGGATAAACGCGGCGATGTTCGTCAGCGGGGCCAGCGCCACGATCGTCGGAGGAGTCTCCGCCGCCTCGACCGTCCGCCGCAAGAACTCGACGGCGTGTTCAGCGACCGGCTGCCGCGCCGAGGCGGGCAATCCGGTATCGCCCATCCCGTCACGACCGTGCAGCAATGACGGTTCGCGCCGCGCCTCGATCAACGGGCGATCCATGCCGAGCGCCACCGGGATCGGCGGGGCATCGGCGAGATCGAGGATGCGGAGGGTGTTGTTCAGCACCTGATCGAGGGCGTGATTGCCCGTGACGCAGGTGATACCGAGCACACGCACCCCCGGCGAGCGCAACGCCAGCAGCAGCGCCAGCGCATCATCATAGCCGGTATCGACATCGAGGATCAGGGACGGCGGTGTCGCCGCCCTCGCACCCACGGCGGACATCACGACTTCGTCCAGTTGGCGAGGTTCCAGGTCAGCGGGCTCCACGGCGTGTCCTCGAAGCCAGCGAGGCCATTGGCGTAGCCATATGCCTGCTTGCGGCTGACGAGCGGCAGCGCCGCCGCGTCATCGTAGAGAAGCTTGTACTCCGCCTTGAAGATGGCACTCCGCTTCGCCGCGTCGAGCTCGGCGGTCGCTTGCTGCGCCAATCGGTCGTAGTCGGCGCTGGAATAGCGGCTGTCGTTGTTCAGCCCCCAGTTGTTCGCCTTCTGCGGGATCTGCGCGGTCGTGTAGTAGTCGAGGAAGCGCTGGCCGTCCGGGCTGCCGGACGAGCCGCCGTACATCTCCCAATCGGCGTAGAACTTCTTGGCGGTGTCGTTGTTGCCGGGATCGGTGGAGAAGAAAACGCCCGAATCGACCGACTTCAATTCGGTCTGCACCCCGAGTTTGTCCAGCGCATCCTTGAGGAGTACCTGCGTCTTCTGTCGGACGGAGTTGGTCGTCGTCTGGAAGAGCAACTTCAGCTGCACGCCATCCTTGGCGCGATATTGGCCCGACTTCTTCCACCCCGCCGCATCGAGCAGTTGCCCGGCCTTGTCGATGTTGAACTCCCAGGTCGCGCCATCGGGCAGCGCCGAGAGGGGCGAGTTCTGCACCAGCGCCCACGGCTCCGCCGTCTGCCCGTAGAGGCTATCGGAGATCGTCTGGCGATCGGCGATCAGGTTGAATGCCTGCCGCACCTGCTTGTCGGCCAGGAAGGGATGCGGGAACTTGATCGACGAGCGCTCGCCGGTCGCCGGGTCTTCCTTGTTCGGGTCGGTGAAGTTGAAGATGACCCGCTCCACGCCGGTGCCCGACGTCAGGCCGAGCTTCGCCCGGTTCGCGCCCTGCCTCACGAACTGATCGAGGATCTGCGGCTCCACCTGGAGGTTCCAGGCGAACTGGTAATCGCCGGTCTGGAAGATGGCGCGCGCGGCGGAGACGGCGTCGCCGCCCCCCTTCCAATCGACCCGACTGAAGGCCGGGCCGTTCGCGTCGCGCCAGTTCGGGTTAATGCTATAGGCGACCGAATCGCCCGGCTTGAAGTCGTCCACCACGTACGGGCCGGTGCCGATCGGCTTCAGGTTCCCGGCGAAGGTCTTGGCGTTCGCCCCGCTCCCATCCTTGAAGATGTGCTCCGGCAGGATCGCGTCGGTGAAAGGCAGATACCAGGCCGGGTTCGCGGCCTTAAAAGTCACCCTGGCGGTGTAGTCGTCCGGGGCTTCGACGTTTTCGATCGCGCTGTAGGCACCGAGGGTTGTCGCGCCGGTCTCTTTGGTGGAAACATATTGCCAGGTGAAGATGACATCCCTGGCGGTGAAGGGCTGGCCGTCGCTCCACTTCACGCCCTCCTTCAGCTTCCAGGTGACGCTCATTCCATCGGCGGCGAGACCCCCGTTCTCGCGCGTCGGGATCTCGGCGGCGAGCCACGGCACGAGGCGATCGTTCTTGTCGAAGTTCGCCAGCGGCTCCAGGACGAGGCGGGCGGGGTCGGAGTTCTGCCCGCCGGACGAGAAGTGCGGATTCATCGTGGTCGGAGCCTGCCAGTAGAGGATCTTCAGCGTCCCCGCCGTCCCGCGTCCGCGCGGCCCCGGACCGACGCCGCCCGCCGCACCAAGGGGCGAGGTCGTCGGTGCGCCAAGCGCGCTGGCCGTGCCGCTCGCCGTCGGCGTGGCGGCGCGGGTCGTGGTCGCGGCGACGGGGGCCGCGCCGGTGGGGCGCGTCGCGGTGGCCGCACCACCGCTCGTCGCGCTCGTCGCCGCTGCGGTCGTGGCCGCACCGGTCGCCACGGGGGCCGCAGATGCCACCGTGGTCGCGGGCACGGTCGTCGCGGTCCCACCGCCACAGGCGGCGAGCACGGCGGCGATCGCGCCGGTCGTGCAGCCAAGCGCCACCGCACGCCCGATGAACGCGCGCCGGGACAGCGCCCCGCGCGTCACCAACGTCACCAACTCGCCCGGCACCGGGCCATCGCCGCTCGGGGCACGCATCGCTGATCCCTCCTGGTCTATACTCAATCGGGTCGGGCACACAAATCGGCACCCACCGTTGGCTACTTGTCCTATATTGTTATAAGGTAAAATACGGCGGTTTGCCAAGCGTTCGTGCCCCACAGACCGCGACTCGCGCGGCATACCGGCAGATGACTATGGCCGCCCGGTACTTTCGCGCCCTGTGCGGCGGCGCTACCGAGCGACCGGGGAAGGATAACGACGTGATAATCGACCGGGATAGTCCGGTGGCGCTGCATCGCCAGATCGCGGATGATCTGGCGGCGGCGCTGGCAGGGCACTATCGCCCCGGCGAGCGCCTGCCCACCGAGAGCGCCCTGATGCTCAAATATGGGGTCAGCCGGATCACGGTGCGTCAGGCGCTGGCGAATCTCACCACGCGCGGCCTGCTCGTGCGCCAGCAAGGGAAGGGGACGTTCGTGGCGGAGGAGCGGTCATTACGCCGGGAAGCGCGCCAACTGAGCGGCTTCGTGGACATCCTCACCGCGCAGGGGTTGGAGCCGGAGACACGCCTGCTCGACTTCGCCGAACGCCGTGCCAGCCCGCAGATGGTCGCGCGCCTCGGCCTGACCGATGAGCATGCGCTGACCTTCCGGCGGCAATATCTCCTCGATGGCCGCCCGTTGGCGCTGACCGAGGTCTGGTTCCCGCCCGCCGTGGCGTTGCTGATCGATCGCGACGCCGCCGAACGACACTCGTCCCACGCGCTGCTGGCGGAGTGCGCCGGGCTCGACATCGGCCACGCCGAACTGGCGATCCGCACGGCGGTGTTGCGGGACGATCTGGCGGCGCAACTGGCGCTGCCGACCGGGAGCGCGGCGCTGGTGGAGGAACGGCTGACGTACTGCACTGCGGGCATCCCGCGCGAGCATAGCACCCTCTATCTCCACCCGGACGCCTGCGAACTCCAGCTGACGATCGAGCCGGGTCAGGCGCTCGCCCACGCCGTACGCGCGCCGCATCGCGTGTGGTAGCCACGGAGTACAAAAGCGGGGCCGGGATTCTTCCCGGCCCCGCCCATGACACACACCGCGCGGGCGCTCAATATCCTGCCTTCGCAATCGCTGGTGGGGACGGCCCTCACCCCCGGCGCTCACGCGCCACCCCGCCGCCCAGGGGGCAGTAGCTCCCACCCATGAAGGGCGCAATGCCTCCGGGGGACCCGCCCAGCCGAGGAGCGGGGGATGTGCCATTGGAAGGCTGGTAGCGTTCCAGTCCGTGTAGGCGCATAGTATGCCCTTCATGGGTAGTGGCTGCCCTCCGGGGCAGCGGCTGCCCTCCGGGGTACTTCAGCCCACCGGCTTATACCGGCGTGGGATACGGCATTGTGCGCCGGTGCGGCCCGTACCCCGCCGCCCAGCGGGCATCCGCCCATCCGAGGAGCGGGGGAGGACCACGCCCTACCGCCGCTTGCGAAACGCAACACTCAGTATCCTGCCTTCGTGTCCACTTCGTTCCGCAACTCCTCACCTTTCAAAAAACGCTCGATATTATCCTCCAACAGGACGATGCCTCGCTCCCAGAGGCGCGGCGTGGCGCTGGCGTGATGGCCGGTGATGATCACATTCGGCAGCTCCCAGAGGGGCGAGTCGGCGGGCAACGGCTCGGGGTCGGTCACGTCGAGGCCCGCCCCGGCCAAGCGCCCCTCGCGCAGCGCCGCGATCAACGCTGCCTGGTCGATCAACTGCCCGCGCCCGACGTTGTAGAGATAGGCCGAGGGGCGCAGCAAACGCAACTCCCCCGCCCCGATGATCCCCCTGGTTTTCGCGGTCAGCGGCAGGGTGAGCGCGACGTGATCGGCCTCGCGCAGCAGTTCGGGGAGTTCGTCGCTCTTCACCGTCTCTGCCACCCCCGCCGGCGGCGCATCGGGGTGCCGCTGCATCGCCAACACGCGCATCCCCACCCCGGAGGCGCGCTTCGCCAACTCCTCGCCGATATCGCCGAGGCCGAGGATCGCCAGCGTCTGCCCCGCAGGCTCGAAGGTCGCGGGGGCCTCGTGGGACCATTCCTTGCGCCGCTGACGATCGAGCAACTCGGGCAGGCCGCGCGCGAAGGCGTAGAGCAGCGCCAGCACATGATCGGCGATGTTCGGCGCGGCGACACCGCTGAAATTGGTCAGTTTCAGCGGATGCTTCGCCAACGCAGGCGTCAGCCACCCCTCCACACCGGCGCTCGTCACCTGCGCCCAACGGAGTCGCTGCGCCACCGCGAGGTCCGCATCGCTCAGGGCGGCACCACCGATGATCGCATCCGCCTCGGGCAGGGCCGCCGCGAACGCCTCATCCTCCGTCGCGACCACGAAGTCCGTATCGGAAAAACGGTCGCGCAATTGCCGCAGATAGCGCTCTTCCAGGCGTACCCGCACCACGATCTTCCGCCGCTCGGCCATGCACTCACCCCCTCCTTAGCACACGACCGCGACAATCCGCGATCAACCGACGGCAATGCAGGGGTCGTACCACCGAAACGGCCCATCGAGACGCGGCAACAGCGTGCGGCGCGGCACCCGGCGTCGCGACAGCCGTCTTCCGTAGCGGCGTGCATGCCAGGGGATATCATATGCTCACAAGGAAAGGCCGGTGTCGCACCCTGACTGGCGCGGACGGACGAGGGGGGCGACCGCTTGAAAAGGGTCGCGCAGACGATCCGCCGCCGCGCGCCGCTCACTGCGGGAAAAGCAGTTGCTCGATCGCCGCCGGTGGCCCAGGGGGAGCGAAATAGTAACCCTGGCCGAGGGTACAGCCCAACTCCTGTAGACGTGCCACCTGCACGATCGTCTCGATCCCCTATGCAACGAGTTGCAGGCCAAGCGCCTGCCCGCTGCCGATCATGGCGCGCACGATCGCCTCGTCATCGGGATCGCGTCCCGGTCCATCCACGAACGCTTTGTCGATCTTCGATCTATCGACCGGGTATCGACCGGGAAGCGCTTCAGCTAGCTGAGCGAGGAAGAGCCGGTCCCAAAATCGTCGATCGCGAGCCGCACGCCGAGGCGTTTGAGTTCGTGCAACGCGGCGCTCGTCGCCGCCGCGTCCGCCATGATCACACTCTCGGTGATCTCCAACTCCAGCGCCGTGGCTTCTAACCCGGTCTCGCGCAACGTCAGCGCGATCGCCTCCGCCAGACCGGGCTGCGCGAACTCCGCCGCCGAGAGGTTCACCTTGACCTTCAGCTCGGGATGGAGGCCGCGCGCGCCACGCGCGGGCCTGATGGCAGGCTTCCCGCAAGACCCAGCGGCCAAGCGGCAGGATCAGGCCAGATTCCTCCGCCACCGGGACGAACCGTTCCGGCCCCACCAGCACATGCGCGCCGCGCGGCCAGCGTACCAGCGCCCCCACACCGACGACCCGTCCGGTCGTCAGATCGGTCAGCGGCTAATAGTGGGGCTGCAAATCCTCGCGCTCGATCGCGCGGCGCGGTTCCGCCTCTAACTCCAACCGCTCGACGGCGGCGGCGCTCATCGCGTCATCGAAGACGGCATAGCGCGCCCGGCCACCATTCTTCATGTCGGCGCGACGCAGCAACTCGGACGGTTGGTCGTGACCGACGACACCCAGGGCGATGCCGATGCTGGCGGAGACAACGACGTGATGCTGACCCTATGATCGCTGACGCTCCGCCACGGCTCGCCGACTGGAGAATAGCCGATGTTGCCACCGGTGCGGCGTGGCGGCAGCTGATCCGCCTCACGCGCGGACGCTTGTGCCCCCGAATTGCGGCAGCCACCGCGCCTGTGCCGCCAGCAATTCGTCGGTCATGGCGCGGATCTGCGGCAGGGTGCAGACGGCGGCGGTCAGCGGATCGAGCATCACCGCGTGGTGGACCGCCTCGGTGTCGCCGGTCGCGGCGGCCTCCACGATCAACGCCTGCACGTTGATGTTCGTGCGGTTGAGGGCGGCCAACTGCGCGGGATAAGCGGCGATCGTCGTCGGCTGGATGCCGTTGCGATCGACGAGGCAGGGCACCTCCACGCAGCAGCCGTCCGGCAGGTCGGGGATCAGTCCGCGATTGGGGATGTTGCCGTTGATGCGCGTCGGCACGTTCGTCTCGATCGCCTCCATGATCCACGAGCCGTATTCGTGCGTGCGCGCTTCCGGCAGGGGCTTATCCCCCGAAGCGAGCGCTTCGAACTCCTCCTCGTAGCGCTCCGCACGCCCGAGCACATTCCGCAGATAGCCGCCGGTCCGCCCACGGTCGAACCAGTTGGAGTGCTGGTCATCGGCGAAGCGTGGCGCTAATTCCTCGTTCACCATCCGCGCCGACTTGCGGAAGTACGGCACGTACTCGCTGGCGTGGCCGCTCGATTCGGTGACGAAGTACCCGAACGCGCGCAGCAGATCGATCCGCACCGGCTCCAACGCCTCCAGCTCGGGCCGCGCGACCGCCTCTTGCAGGGCGGGGTAGAGATCCTCGGTGCCGCGCCGGAAGGTGAGATAGAACGCCTGATGGTTGATGCCCGCGCAGCGGTAATTGATCTCCTCGTAGGGGATGCCGAGCCACCCGGCCAGCATCTCACTCGTCCCCTGCACGCTGTGGCAGAGGCCGACGTGCGGGCGACCGCTGAGACGATCGACCGCCCAGCAATTCGCGGCCATCGGGTTGACGTAGTTCAGTAGCAGGGCGTCGGGCCGGGCGACCTCGTCCATATCGCGGCAGATATCGAGCAGCACCGGGATCGTCCGCAGCGCGCGGAAGACGCCGCCCGGTCCGAGGGTGTCGCCGACGCACTGCTCCACGCCGTACCGTTGCGGGATGGCGATGTCGAGTTCGTAGGCGGTCAGCCCGCCTTGCTGAAAGGTGGTGATCACGTAATCGGCGTCGCGGAGCGCCTCGCGGCGTTCGGTCGTCGCCTCCACGTGCGCGGATAGCCCGCGTCGGCGGACAATCCCCTCGACCGCATCGCGCGCGTGCGCGAGCCGACCGGGATCGATGTCCATCAGGGCCAGCGTGCTAGCGCGCAGCGCCGGGGTCAGCAGGATATCGTTGCAGAGATTGCGCGTGAAAACGAAGCTCCCCGCACCGATGAAGGCGATCTTCGGCATGGCCGCACTCCTCCCATTCCAGCACCGTGCCGCCAGCAACCGCGCGCGGCACCACCACGATCATACTCTCCGCCGAGCCGAACGCCGTTATCGGCATGCGCTCCTGTCCCAACGGGACGATTGTCGCACGAGCCTCGCGAGCACGGAAGCGGAGGCAACGAGCGGCAAACCGTCGTCGCGGCCTAGAGGGTGTTAGGCACCCCTGGTTGCCGGTTGTCGATTATGGTGCCGTTATTTCGTCGTGGAGGCGATGCTACGTGGACCTGCCACCCCAGACGAGCACCAGCGGGCCGTACCGGCCCGCTAGCAGGCGCGATGCGCTCGCCATCACCTCCCTCCTGTATATTGGATGCACAGTCATCACCAACAGGTGCCTAACACCCTCTAGAGCTACGCGCATACTGCTTGACCGGTGTGCCCAGCCCGCGCAGGCGGGTAGTATGCCCTTCATGGGTACTTCGCCGGTGCCGCTTATGGCTGCCCATAGCCGGGGGCATTGTGCCCTTCATGGGTATTTTAACCCCTCGGCTACCCACACCGGTGCGGCCCGCACCCCGGCTCGTGCGCCCAGCGGGTACCCGGCTCGCCACCCCGCTCCCGATCCGGGAGCGGGGTTTCATTGTGGGATGGGTGGGACATGGCGGACAGTAGCTCCCACCCATGAAGGGCGCAATGCCTCCGGGCGACCCGCCCATCCGAGGAGCGGGGGCAGCGCCGCTATCCGTGCTTGCGCCTCCCGAACAAGGCCGTAGCCGCTGTGCAAGCCACAATCGTAGCCCCATAGGCGGACTTCGCCGGTGCTGCAACCCCCGGACCCATGCGGCCAAACGTATTGAGCACCGCTCTAGCGCCCGCCCATGCGCGTTGCCTGCCACGCCGCCGCGTCGGCCTGCCCGGCGCTCCCCAGGAAGTTGCGGAGCTTGTCATCGACCACCGCCGCCACCGCCGCCTGCGCGCGCGCGATCTCCGCCGCTGGCAGGGCGGACATCGTCGCGCTGGTCAGGCGCTCGGTGCGACCGAGCGCGGCCAGGGCGGCTTGTTCCAGATCGGTCGCGATGTTGACCTTGCTCACACCGCCGCCCGGCAGCGCGATCGCGCCGGCGACCATCGCCGCCGGCACCCCCGAACCGCCGTGCAGCACCAGGTGGACCGGCGTCAGCGCCCGGATGGCCGCGAGGCGCGCGAAGTCGATCGTCGGCTCCTTGACGAGGTAGACGCCATGCGCTGTCCCCACCGAGACGGCCAGCGCGTCCACGCCGGTCTCCGCCACGAACCGTCGCGCCTCCTCGGGGTCGGTGTAGAGCTCGGTATCGTCGCCGGACTCGCCGGACTCGATCGTATCCGTCGAGCCGATCCGCCCCAACTCGGCCTCGACCGAGACGCCGTGCCGCCGCGCGAGCGCCACGACCGCGCGGGTCTGCGCGATGTTCTCCGCGAGCGGCAACGCCGAGGCGTCGATCATCACCGAGGTGAATCCCGCAGCGATCGCCGCCTCGATCGTCGCCAGATCCTTCGTGTGGTCGAGGTGCAGCACGACCGGCACCGTGATCCCCAGCGCGGCGAGCTGCCGGTAGAATTCCTCCGCGAAGGCGGCGGGGGTCACGCCGTAGTGCCGGAACTCGGTCCCCGCGATCTGCGCGATCAACGGCGAGCGCGCCGCCTCCGCCGCCGCCAAGGTCGGGCGCAGCATCGCCAGATAGCGCGGCGAGAACGAGCCAAGCGCGTAGCCCGCCGCCTCGGCCACGGGCAGTGCCTCGCGGAGTGTCAGCACATTCGCGGGGCGCGGCGACTGGGTGGACATACGAGCCCTCCTTCAGCTTTCGGCACGGCGGTCATCATCAAGGTACGAGCACGATACGAGGCGTCGCGTTCGCGCGGCGCATGGCGAGTGGGCGAACCCGAAGATACACCCGTTCCGCGATCAGCGGGAAACCTCGTCCTGCTCCGCGTCGTCCTCTGCGGTGCGTTCTGCTGGGCGGACTTCATCCGCCGTCGCCGAGGGGAAGCGATCGACCGCGCGATTGAAGAGCGCGTTCATACCGTAGGCGATGGGGCTGCCGAAGATGACGATCACGAAGGGGAAGATCCAGAGGGCGATCGCGAAGAGCAGCAGGCCGAACGTGGCGATGAGGCTGAGGAGCGGCTGACTGAGGGAGAGGAGGAAGGCGTTCTTGATCACCCCGAGCGCGCTGGTACGCGCGTTCGCCAGGATCGGGTAGACGTAGATCGTCAGCATCGTGTAGAAGAGGGTCAGACTGAGGGTGGCGATGAAGAACGGTGTGGCGATCAACCCGGTCATATTGCGCGTGGCGAAGATATCGACCAGCAGGATGCCGCCGATGAGCGCCCAGACGATGCCGACGAGCACGCTTTGCAACAGCCGCGCGCGAAACGCCGCGAAGAACGGCCCGACGATACCCGCGCCCTCGTTATCTTCCCAGGCCCGGAAGACGCCGAACATCGCGGTCGTCGCGGGGAAGAAGGTGACGATCGGGATGGAGACGATCAACCAGAGCAATGTCAAAAGGAAGAAATTGGTCGCGGTGTCCGCCCAGCGATAGAAGCGACTGTCGATGATTTTCATCTACTCATCCATCGGTATTCCCGCTCATCACATCACCAGGCGGCGCATTCACCTTCAGCAAGGGGTGCGCCGCGCACGATACCATACATTGGAGGACCGCGGCAGCGCCCGCCCGCTCCGCAAACACCGTATCGATCGAGCAGACGGGGCGGTAGCACACGAAGGCTACCGCCCCGCTCAACGCAGCGCCGCCGCCGCTTCCTCCGCCGCCGAGACCGGATCGATCTCGCGCGCGACCAACCGGGCGAGCAACGCCGCGAAGCGCTGTTCCTCGCGGAAGAGTTGCCCAACCCGCGCGACCGTGCGCGCGCGCACCAGCCCTTGCACCTCGTCGAGCAGCGCGGCGCGCTCCCGCGCGGCCCAGCCGGGACCAGCATGTAGATGCCGCTCGTGCGCCGCGATCGACTCGGCGAGCGCCGCGATCCCCGCGCCGCGCGCCGCGACCGTATCGCGGATCGGCACCCGCCAATCGCCCTCCTGGCCGTGGCCGCCGAGCGACAGCATCATCGCGAGTTCGCGCTTCAATGCCCCCGCGCCGGGGCGATCGGCCTTGTTGACGACCAGGATATCGGCGATCTCCAGCACCCCGGCCTTGATCGCCTGGATATCGTCGCCGAGGCCCGGCACCTGGAGGAGCAAGACGGTGTGGGCGGTGCGCGCCACCTCGATCTCGTCCTGCCCCACGCCGACCGTCTCGATGATGATCACGTCGAAGCCGAACGCATCGAGCAGCCAGACCACGCCGCGCGTCGTGGCCGACAGGCCACCGAGCGCGCCGCGCGTCGCCATCGAGCGGATGAAGACCCCCTCGTCCGCCCACGTCTCCATCATGCGCACGCGGTCGCCGAGGGTCGCGCCGCCGCTCAAGCTGCTCGACGGGTCGATCGCCACGACCGCCACCGTCGTGCCGCGCCCGCGCCAGTGCCCGATCAGGCCGTTGACGAGCGTGCTCTTCCCCGCGCCCGGTGGCCCCGTGACCCCGACGATGTGCGCCCGCCCGCTCGCCCCGAAGAGCGCGCGCAATGCCTCACGCCCCGCCGGGGTGTCGTTCTCCACCTGGGTCAGCAGCCGCGCCAGCGCCCGCCGATTTCCGGCCCGAAACTGCGCCACGAGTCCCGGCACCGCCGCAGGCGCGATCGTGCGCCCGTACGGCGCACGATCGCGTCCCTCGTCGCTCGTCACGCGCTCACGCCGCTTCCGGCTGGCCGACCTGCGCGCGGATGAAGGTGACGATGTCGCCGAGCGCGGTGCCGGGTCCGAAGATGCCGGTGATGCCCAGCTCGCGGAGCGCGGGCGCATCCGCCTCGGGGATGATGCCGCCGGCCAGGACGACCACGTCGGTCATCTCATTGGCGCGGAGCAATTCCATGATGCGCGGGAAGAGAGCCAGGTGCGCGCCCGAGAGGATACTCAGGCCGATCACGTCCACATCCTCCTGCAACGCCGCCGCGACGATCATCTCCGGCGTCTGCCGGATGCCGGTGTAGATGACCTCCATCCCGGCATCGCGCAGCGCGCGCACGATCACCTTCGCCCCACGGTCGTGCCCATCGAGTCCCGGCTTGGCGACCAGGACGCGGATCCGTTGTTGCTCGGCCATCCTTCCCCCGATCGGCGCTGATCCATGTTACATATCTGGCGCATCTACACCAAATAATCCAAATGGATTCCTATTATTGGTTATCTTAGCGCGTCCGGCAGCGAAAGAACATTCTTGACACCGAATCGCGGCGGCAGGGCACCATGTCCGTTCAGCTACAATGTCACCAGCCAACCCGCTGCTTTCGCGCATACCAGCGCCATACCGCTCAGGAGCAGGATGCCCGCCGCTCGCCAACTCCTCGCCCTGCTCACCCCCTGGCGGGTCGCCCTCGCGCGCGATCTCGCCACCAATGTGCCCACGCTGACCACCGCCGCGCTGACCGACGCGGCGGACGATGCGGTCGAACGCGGCCTTTTCCTCCGCGCCTGCGAGGAGCGCGGGGCGCTGCCCGCTGGCACGTTGGGCGCGCTGGCGGGGGGGACGGCGCTCGCCGCAGGACTCGCCGCGCTCTTCGCGCGGCTCGTAGGCGCTGAACCAGCGGCGGTGCCACCCGCTCACAGCGATGCCATCCTGCGCGCGTTCCTCGCCGCGCTCGCCGCCACGCCCTCGGCTATCACGCCGGACACCCTGGGCGATCTCCGCGAGGCGTTCCACGACCGCCCGCTCGGTCGCCTGGAGATCGGCGCGATCGGCGCGTTGCCACGCAGCGCGGCGCGCAAACAGGGCGGGGTCTACCATACGCCGCCGCGCATCGTCGCGTATCTGGTGGAGCGTGCGCTCGCACCGCTCCTGAGCGAGCAGTCGGGCGCGCCGACGCTCGCCTTGACGGTCCTCGATCCGGCCTGTGGCGGCGGCGCGCTCCTCCTCGGCGCGTGCCAGGTGCTCTTCGCCTGGTATCGCGCGCGCGCCCTGTGCGACGGCGCGCACGCCGATCTCGCGCGGGATACCGGCGGTGCGTGGCAACTCACCCGCGCCGCGCGCGCCCGGATCGTGCGCGCGCACATCTACGGCGTGGATCGTGACCCGCGCGCGGTCGCCACGACGCAGCTCGCTCTGCTGCTCGCCATCTACGACAGCCCCCCCGGCACAGCCGCGGGCACGCCGCCCGATCTCGCCGTCAACTTATGGTGTGGCGATGCGCTCTTCGGCCCCGACTACCGACCAGACCCCGACGAACTGGCCGCAGACGGCCACCCACCGCTGAAGCCGCTCGACTGGGCGGCGACATTCCCGGCGATCATGGGCGCGGGCGGGTTCGATGTCGTCCTCGCCAATCCGCCCTATCTCTCCTATATGGGGCGGCAGGCGGTGCCCCTCCCACAGGCGCAGCGGCGCTACCTGCGGGCGCGCTACGGCGATGTCGGCTGGCCCGCCGCGCACGCCTACTTCAGCGTGCTCAGCGTGCGGGAGCTCGCGCGCCGACGCTGTGCCTTCGTCGTCCCCGATCAGGTCGGCCACCTCGATCGTTACGGGGCGCTGCGCGCGCTGATCGCCGACCACACCGGCATCGGCGAGGCGCGCTATTGGGGCGAGGCGGTCTTTGCCGAGGCCATCACCCCCGCGCTCACCTTCATCACCGACCGCGCGGGGCACGGGCCGACGACGGTACGGACGGCGCACGGCGACAGCGCCACCCTCCGACTGCGCGGCGCACAGCCGTGGCGAGCCACGCCGCGCATGTCCGGTCTGCTCGACGCGCTCGAACGCCAGAGCGAATCGTTGGGGGCGCTCGTCGGCGATCCCGGCGTCCACACCGGCAACTGTGCCACCGCGCTGATCGCCCCCCTCGCAAGCGCTCCCGCCGGTGCGGTGCCGATTCTCACCGGGCGGCAGGTCGGCCCCTACCGTTGCGCGCCGCCACAGCACGCACTCCGGCTCGATCACGCGAAGTCGCCGGGAGAGTACTTCGCCATCCGCCCCGCCGACCGCTACACCGCCGCGACATTCCTGATCCGGCAGACCGCCGACCGCCCGATCGTCGGGCCACGGCGCGGCGCACGCTACTTCCGCAATTCCCTCCTCGCCCTCTACCCTCCCGACGACGGACGCGCGAGCGAATATCTCGTCGGCCTGCTCAACTCCTCGCTCATGCATTATGTCTACGAAACACAGGTACAAGAGTCGTCCCAGCGCGCCTTCCCCCAGGTGAAGATCGCCGCCCTGCGCCGCCTGCCGATCCGCCGCCTCGCCCTCGACGATCCCGACGAGCGCGCGCAGCACGAGGCTATCGTCGCGACGGTGCGCCGCCTGCTCGCGCTGCACGAGCGCGATACAGCGGCGATCGAGGGCACAGAGCGCATACTGATGGCGGAACTCGACCAACTGATCTATCGGCTGTATGGTCTGGATGAGCGCGCGATCGCCACGGTAGAAGCGGCGACAGGCAAGCGATAACAGCAACCAGGTGCGATTAGCGCACGACGCGGCGGAAACTCTCGTAGTGGTCGTCGGTGTAATAACGCTGCCCGTCGCGTCCGGCGATGATCCGCCGCGCGCCGCGATCGGCTGAGCCGGGGGTGACGACGGTGTACTCATGGTAGTAGCCATCGGCTTGCGCGGGCAGGAACCCTTCGCGGTTGCCGAAGGTGATCCCGTCACGGTCATAAGGGAACGGCCCGTTACGATCGATCAGCTCGATCGTGCGCTGTGCCTCGGGAGGCAACGACCCGAAAGGGATCGCCGCGAAGCCATCGTTCGCCGCAGGGGCGGTGACTGTCGGCGTCGGTTTGCTCGCGGCAATGGTTGGCGCGACCGTCGCGGTCGGCGCGGCGCGATTCGTCGGTGTGCGCGGTGGCGTGGTCGCGGTCGCGGTCGCGCCGGGGGCGGCGGCGATGGCGGTCGCGGGCGGGGTGGGCAGCCCCGCCGGGACGGTGGGACGCGCATCGGCATTCGTCTGCGTGAAGACGATGCCCGCGATGACCACGATCAAGGTGAGGAGCGCGCCAAGGAAGGATACGAGCCGCCGTGATGAGCCTGTTTGCATGATCGCGCCCCCCGCCAATCGCCCGCGCCACGGTATCGCCCCGCCGCTCGTTGCTGCGAGGAGAGTATAGTGGCACCGGCGCTGCTGATGGGGGTGTGCGGCGTGCGGCACCACCGCACACCCCGGATAGGCGCTCGATAAGGCGCTGCCACAGGCTTCATGGCGAGGATGATCGCCGTATCGTTATCCAGTTATCCAGCCAGCGCGAACAGCGCGTAGCTTCGTGGTCCGTTTCGCGAGCGCGTGGGGGGTACGGCGTGGGGCTGACCCCTCCCCGCCGCCCCGGCGGCGACCCGCCCCTGAAGCGGGCGGGTGGGGACAGTCCCGGCCACCCCGCCACGTCTGCGTGAAACGAACCACTCAAGGGCGCGTCAGCGGCAGATTGACGGCGATGGTCGTACCCGCGCCCGGCGCGCTCGTCAGCTCGACAGTCCCGCCGAGGCGACTCGCCCGCTCGCGCATCGAGGTCAGGCCGAAGTGACCGTCGAAATGGCCGTGCGGGTCGAAGCCGACGCCGTCATCGCGGACCGCGAGGTGATAGCCGTTGTCGTCGCCGGTGAGCGCGATCGTGAGCGAGTTGGCGCCGCGCGTGCTTGGTCGCGTTGTTCGTCGCCTCCTGGGCGATCCGCTAGAGCGCCTCTTTGATCGGCAACGAGGCGGTCAACTCGTCGCCGAGGCCGAGTTCGACCGCGAGGCGGTGCCGGACGCGGATCGCGTCGGCCAGCTTGCCGAGCGCCACACCAAGGCTCTCCGTCGCCAATGGTTCGGGGCGCAACTCGAAGATCAGCGCGCGCATCTCCGTCAGCCCCGCCTCCGCGAGGTTGAGCTCGTAGTCGAGCGGCTCGGCGGCGCGGGCCGAGCGCGATCCCGTAGAGCGCCTGCGAGACGGAGTCGTGCAACGCGCGCGCGAGGCGCTGACGCTCTTCCAGCACGGCGAGGGACTGTGCCCGCTCGTAGAGGCGGGCGTTCGCGATCGCCACCACCGCCTGAGCGGAAGCGCAACAACATCCTATCCCAGATGATCTCGCGATCGAATCATGTTCGGACAAGTATGGCGAGGCGCGAGGGCAGCGACCACTCCCTTTCGGGGGAGACGGTCGGGTCATCGAGGGGTAATACCGGGGGAGCACTCAGTTACCGACCCCCACCCGAAACCCGCATTCGGAGGGGTAATGATACGTGGAATAGTCACGATACGCTCCGCCCGCTGCGGGATCAGCGGGGAGCGACGCGAAACCGCGATGACGCTGGTAAGGCCGCCGAGCGGGAGCAGGCCAGCGGCCAGCGAAGAGCGCAGCGGGGGCGAGGTGGTGATCGCTCGCGGCACCTGCGATTCAGCGGCGCGCGTGAGCGGCGCGGCGGCGAGTGGCACCACCGCAACAGAGAAAAGGGTATAACCGTGGGCCGAGACGAGCAGGAGCGTGTGGCGGCGACGGCTGAGGACGGACATAGCCACTCTTCCCACGACGCGGCATGATCAGGGCCGCCGGGCAGGCCACGCACGGCATTGTGCGCGGGTACAATCCCCGCTACCAGGATGTGGGGCGGGGAGGGGGGCGGGGATCTACGCCCAGGCCATAAGCGTAGATGCCGCGTCGGGAGCACACCATAGCCCGAAGGGTCCGCCTATCGTACCGAGCGCCCGTACTCATGGCTGGGCCTGTCGGACGATCGTGGCGAACAGCGCGACGAGTTCCTCGGTCGGCAGATCGAGGGTGGCGTCGCCAACGGTCCACTCCCACTTCTGCACACCCGGCACCGGCGTCGGGGCGAGGCGGTCGAAGGTCCAGATACCCGTCGCGGCGGACACCGCGCGCGCGGCGGCGAGCAGGCGCTCGGCATCGCCGCGCAGGTACAGGTGCATCATGTTCGTCTGCGGCGGATCGGGCACGACATCGATGCCGGGCAACCGGGCCAACCCGGCGGCGAGCGCGACCGCCTTGTCGCGATACGCCCCCATCCGATCAAGCCGCTCGCGCAGGCCCTGCCGGGCGGCGAGGACGTAGGGATAGAGGGCGATCAGCGTGCCACCGTGTCGCCGTTGCCAGATACGCGCCTCCGCGATCAGTTCAGCCGGACCGGCGAGGAGCGCCCCGGCGATCCCGCCCAGACCCTTGTAGAAAGAGACGTAGACCGTATCGAAGAGGGCGGCGATCTCGGCATAGGGCCGACCGTAGAAGGGGCCGCTCTCCCAAAGGCGCGCGCCGTCCAGATGCCGCGCGATCCCGCGTTCCGCGCACCACGCGCTGATCGCGGTCAACTCGTCCCACGGCGGGAGCTGCCCGCCGAGCTCGCGCTGCGGCAGCTCGACCAGGAGCGCGGCCAACGGCTCGGCGGTCGCGCGCAGATCGTCCAGGGTGAACAGGCGCGCGGGATCGCCGATCGGCACGCCGCACAGGCCGTGCAGCCGCTCGTAGGCGGCGTGCTCATAATTATCGAGGTGGTTGAGCGGGTGCAGGCCGATGTTGCGCCCGCCATGCCGCTCCGACCAGAGGCGGAGCGCGATCTGCTGGCACATCGTACCGCTCGGCATGAAGACCGCCGCCTCTTTCCCGAGCAACGCCGCGACCTCTTCCTCGAACGACGTGAGCGGCCCGCCCTGTCCGTAGCGGTCGGCCTCCAATTCGGGCGCGGCCTCCGCCGCCAGCGCGGTCAAGACCTCGTGCGGGGAGCGCCGATAGTGGTGCGCGATGGCGCGCGTACAGCGCTGGCGGATCGCCTCGGCACTCTCCTCGACCAGCAGATGCGGCTCAGCAGCGGACATCGGCATACCTCCTGACGATTGCGTGCGGGGGCGGGGCGACAAGGCGGCATCGCCTGACGGTGGGACGGTGCAACAACCGTGCTGCTGGCCGAACGAGCGCGGCGATACGGTGCGACACCGATCCGCGTCGCCGACGAGTCCGCGCGCCCCGTCGCACTATACGCAGCAGGCACGGGCGGGCGCAAGGGACACGACTATGGGGTAGACTGCCGGAATATGGCAGCGGCGGGCAGCAGTGCAGGAGGCGACATGGCCGTGAGCGAACTCGCGATCACCCGGCGCGGTCCATACGCCGCAGGGCGCTCGTTCGGGAACAGTGGTTCCTACGAGCGGATCGAGGGCGCGATCGGTTTCGCGGTCGCGCCCGACGCGGCGGCGAACGCGGGGATCGTCGATCTCGCGCACGCCGCGCGCGACGAGGCGGGATTGGTGCGCTTCCGGGCCGATTTCTCGCTCCTCCAGCCCGCCGATCCGGCGATGTGTACCCGTCGCCTCCTCTTCGAGGTCGTCAATCGGGGTCGCCGCCTCGCGCCGCGTCACCTCAACGGCGCACCACCGGAGCCGGTCCCGACCGCCGCGATCGAGCCGGGCGATGGGTTGTTGCTGCGCGAGGGGGGGTCGCCGCCTCGCGCCGCGTCACCTCAACGGCGCACCACCGGAGCCGGTCCCGACCGCCGCGATCGAGCCGGGCGATGGGTTGTTGCTGCGCGAGGGCTGGACGCTCGCCTGGTGCGGCTGGCA